>OIYG01000144.1_pt1 | contig 78804 bp, 67 predicted proteins | sample 1587861 | NCBI WGS metagenome assembly OIYG01 (sample SAMN03283272) | human gut metagenome | biome: human-associated habitat; material: feces | host: Homo sapiens | place: Peru | collected 2012
GATATAAAAGCCAAGAGACGATTTTCCACTCTGATCAAGGCACAATATATTCCTCGGTGGCATTTAATAATGCATATAAAGATTATAACATAAAAAGGTCGATGTCGAGAATAGGAACACGAATGTAAAGCCCAGCAATTTTCTTTTCATCATTCATATTACTTTAACTCCATTTTATCTATTTTTAATAAATTGGATGAGCATAAAGGATTTTGAATTAGCAAATTTTTTACATTTTCTTTTTCACAAAGTTTTTTTAACATATTTCTTTCTTTTTTTTCATTAAAATATATAAATATTATTTTTTCATATCTAAATGAGTTAGTTGCAAAAAATATACCATTAATTGCTGGAGATTGTTCAAATAATTTTATTAATTCCATGGAAAGCATTGGATGAAATAGTTGCGGATTGCAATTATTGTCTAAATAATGATTTCCAAAAGGTGTTACATCTTCTATAAAAAACCAAATTTCTTTATCAATGTTTGGAAAATCTTTACTTAAATATTCATTATATCTTGGAATTCTAGAGTAATGATAATTAAATACCTCTTTGTAATTATTTATATAAGTTTCTATATTTTGGTTTAATGTCAAAACTGAAAGATTGTGAACTTTTTTCTTGTATCGTATTTCTTTATTCATTGAATTATCTATAATTCCTATCTGCTGTTTGTATCTACTACCTTTTCTGTCATTTTTACTACTATCGAATTCAAAATGTTCAATTCCATAAATTTTATTATTATATTTTGATACTAAATCAGGCCCCTTATTTTTATCTCCATATTGCTCTATAGTATTTAAAATATTTGTGATATTATTTAATTTTTTTTGTTTGACATTTAAGTAACCTAAATATGTAGTATCATTAAAATATTTTTCTTTTATTTTATTTTCTTCATTCATTAAATTTCATCTCCTTTATTAAAAAAGAGTCAATAGTATTTAATAAAGTCTAAATACTACTGACTCCTCAAAAAATTTTTTATATTTGTTTTCTTAAATATATTTTATCATATTTTTTAATTTATTACTAGAGTAGCATTTAGATTGATTTTAAATAATCTTCTAATTCTGATAACTTAATCTTATTAGATAAATTCTCTATAAATATTTCATTAGAATAATTAAAAGCAAGAAATGTAGTATTATTAATAATAATTCTGTGTGGTTCAATATAGGTTAAATTAGTTTTATCAATTTTTCTAATACTTCCATTAATGATAGTAGGTTTTACTTTAGCAAAATCGCAAATAAATTTAAGGTTCTTTTTTAATGCTTCATCTAATGTTATTTCTTCTTTAATAATATTTACCCTTTCTTTTCAAAGTAAGATAGTTTTTAAATACAAAAAAACTAATCCCTTTCTAGATTAGTTATTTATCAAAACTCGAAAAGTTCGAGCAGATTTCACTATGGAGCGGATGATGGGAATCGAACCCACGTAGTCAGCTTGGAAGGCTGAGGTTCTACCATTAAACTACATCCGCAATTAAGTAGACATCTAAAATTATATCATATAGATTAATAAAGTCAATACATATTTTAACTTTTTTCAAAAAAAATTAAAGGACTTAATGTCCTTTAATCAATACGTCCAAATAAAGTAATCATCTCTTCAATCGCATTATCATTTCCGTTTTTTAAATCTTCTGCAATTTTAGTAGAAATATAATCTTTTAATATAGTCTTGCTAAAACCTTTTAAGGAGTTAATTATAGCTGAAACTTGAATCAAAATATCATCACAATATCTATCATCATTTATCATTTGTTTTATTCCTCTAACTTGACCTTCGATCCTACTTAATCTTGTTGTTAATTCTTGCTTTTTTTGCTCACTAATTGTTTTTGCCACACAAATCCCTCCTAATGAGTATAGTATATACCTTATACAAGTATCTAGTCAAATTATAAGAGTAGAAAATAATTGGTAATTTTTGACATTTTTTGGCAATTTACTACAATGTTTTTTTAAGAAAACGTATAACTAATTTTATTAGTTTCAATAATTGAACAATTAAATTCCTAATCAATCCTTTATTTGTAACTTCTTTGTCTTCATTATCATCATTATTATTATCATTGTCACTTTCATCTTCTTTTGGTTCTTCAACAGGTTCGTTATCAGAAGGAATTTCTTTTGGCGGTTCTTGTGGTTCTTCTTTTTTATAACCGTTTAATCCATAATCAATCATTATCTGCGGAAAATTTTTATAAGAATAATTTAGATCCACTGGTGTTAATCCCCCAACATTACCAGTGCTTGAATATTGCCACATACCATAACTTCCTTTAAATGTATTTTTACTACTCCATTGTGCTACCCATTTATCATATTGCTTTAATTCATTCAAGTTAAGTTTGTTATTTAACCAATATAAATTAGCATATATACCTACATAATACTTTTTATCCTCTATAGTTTTACAAAAAGCCTTTACTGCTGAAGTTAAACTATCTTTACTAACTTTATCTTGGTAATAATTATCTTCAACATCTATATATATCGGATATTCAAATTGTTTGCCCTCTAATTGTTTTAATACAAATGAAGCTTCATTAATACCTTCATCTACAGTTGTAGCTCTTGAAAAATAGTATGCACCAACTGGTATACCAACAGCTTTAGCATTTTTATAATAAACTTCAAACATTGGATCAACTGCTTTAATTTTACTTGATGCATAACCTGTATAACCTATTCTTAGTATTGCAAACTTAACTCCACTATTTTTTAGGCTAACCCAATCAATATTTCCTTGATAATAACTGACATCTACTCCTAACGTTGCCATATTTCTCACCCCCCTACTATAGGGTATTAAGAATTCCTTTTTCTTTGTGTGTCTATTAACCACCAATTAAATATTTAATTATTATTTGTCTTTTGTATTAACTTATTTAATAGATTAGTAACCATAGTATCTACAAATTTATTGCCTTTAACAGTTACATTATTTCTAAGTGTACTAACATCAATGTTTGAAACATCTAACATATATACTAAATAATCATTAAAACAATTAACAAAGTCAGTGCTGTAGTCCTTATTAGTTATTAAATAAATAGAATCACTTAAAGTTTTTATAGCAATAGCTATCTTTGATACTTGACTTAAAATATTATCTAAAGTAGTGATACCAGATATTACTTCAATATCTCCAGATAAATTTATTAATTCATTATTCCATAATACATACTTATGATTATTGTTAATACTTTTTAATAAATTTCTGCTTAAAGCAGTTACAAAAAAGCAACCATAATCATACAAATCTTTTTTATTGTTTAAAGATGCTGAATACATTAATATTTCCTTCATGTATGAAATATTATTATCTTTCAACAATTTATCTAAATATGATATTCTAAACACATTAGAGGTCTTATCTTTACTATATAATAATTGTGAATTAACAGTAGAATCACCAATACTTATAATATTATCATATTTAATAAAACCGTTATTTGCATCTAATGAATAAATTATATATTTTTCATTTATTACATAAAATCCAATATTAACAATATGTTTGCGAATTATTTTGTGTATCTTTGTTTTCCAAAGCTCTATATCACAACAATCCTCTTTTGATGGTAAATTAATATCATTATAGAACATATTAATGCCATTATCATATATTGTTCCAATGCCTAATATACCTTTAAATACTAAGTCGGTTAATGAAATCAATCTATTATATATACCAGTAGAACATTTAATTGAAGAAATAGTATTAAAATAATTTAAATAATCATCAAACATGTCATCAGTATTTAAGTCATCAATTGGTTTTAGAAAATAATTTGAATAATCTATATCTTTAGATAAAGAATTATTATCATAATAAATATATTTATTAAATATATCATGTTCTAATTCTTCTATAGTATCATATGAATATATTCCCTTAAAATCTCTTAAGGCATGTTCAAAATAATAATATTTATCAAAAGCTTTATAAGTTATAAACATATGTGATAATGCCAAATTATCGTACCTACCAATAATATACTTTTGATAGTCTATCTTCATTAATTTTAGAAATTCACCAACTAAAAATGTTGATTCATAGCAATTCGATATCTGATCATTTAATATTTCATCGACAGATCGATGGTGCCATAAATTTCTTTGGGCATAATCTCCCACTTGGTAAATTATTTTTTGATATTCCTTTGATAAAGTTATTTCGCTGGGATTATCTCGATATTGCTTTAAAACTTTGTTCACAACCTCTACATTACTATCTAATTTTCGATAAATTTTTATAATGAATCTAAAAACATTTTCATCATTATAGTTATATATTTTGTTATATTTGGCAGGACCGTTTACCAATCCAAATGGTAATTTATGTCTCCTATTATTTAATGATACTACCCCACCATATTCAAAATTATCATTCATATATTTATAAAGGTCATTTAATGTATATATTCCTTTTTCAGCAAAAGAATTATTATATTTCTTTTCTTTATTAAATTTATCTATCTCTTTTTTCTTGTTTATTTTATCTTTTTCTAAAAGAACATATTGTTCAAGTATCTTATCTTTATTTTGATACTGTTCGTCTTTTTTTACTTTTTCCAAAAGATCATATATGTATTTATTTTGCAAATTGTAATTATCATTGATTTCTAATATTATATTTTTTAAATCCTGATACATATATTTCACCTCTATTATATACACATATAATATCATTTTTATTACAAAAATTCCAGTTGATATTAACGAAATATTTTTATACTTTTCCCAATTAGTGAATTACTATTACAATTTTATTAACCAATGTTTATACTTATAACCAAAAATATTGTAAAAAAAAGGAAAGTTAAATATAAATAACACTTTCCTTTTTAAGTTTTTCACCACTATTATTTGCATACTTTTCCAAACAAACCGCTTTGTTTAGTTTCAAACTTTTAGGTACATCAATAATTCTTTGATTTGATGAACCTCTAAATTTTACATCAGCACTTTTCTTTTCTAATATAAATTTGCCATCTACTACTACATCCAATTCTTTTAATAATTCTAGCATTTTAGGATTTACTTTAGCAATTTCTAATAATTGTTCAAAAGTATATCCTGTATAGCACCAAACATTGAGATCAATGCTATGGCAAAATTTAGCAATATCAAGCGATGCTTCAACTTGAAACATAGGATCGCCACCAGATAACGTAATGCCATCTACTAACTTTAATTTAGAGATTTCTACTTTTAGATCTTCTGTATCTGCAAGAAATCCTCCATTAAAATCATGAGTCATTTGATTATGACAACCTTTACAGTTGTGACTGCATCCCTGCATCCATACAACAGCTCTTATGCCCTCACCATCAACAATACTATCTGGCTGAAGATCGCCAGCTAATCTAATTTTCATTTCAGAAATTAATTACTATAAGAATTAATTCCAGTAGTATCATGTTTAACGCGGTCGTGTTCTTCAGCACGTTTACCATTATTAAATCTATCAACAGTACCAACAAGATATCCAGTTATTCTTCTTATTCTTTCGAATCCAACTCCTTCGCCTACTTGTCTACCTGTTTCTTTTTTTACTTCTACTTTTTCCATTTTTACCTCTCCCTTCTATTTACAATCACAATTTAGACTTGTGATTCTTTCCATACTTACTGATTCACCTTCACGGCGTCCACATTTAGGACATACATCGTGAATAATACCTACATAACCACAAACAGGATCTCTATCTACAGGATGGTTAATAGCTCCATAACCAATTCCTTCTTCTTTCATAACACGAATTATGCTTTCAAATGCATCAACATTTTCAGTTGGATCTCCATCTAATTCAATATAAGAAATATGACCAGCATTAGTTAATGCATGATAAGGAGCTTCCAAATGTAATTTCTTTACAATTGTTATGTTGTAATAAACTGGAATATGGAATGAATTTGTGTAATAATCTCTATCTGTAACTCCTTTAATTTTTCCATATATAGCTTTATCAATACTAGTAAATCTACCAGATAATCCTTCAGCAGGTGTAGCTAAACATGTGAAATTCAAATTATATTTTTCGCTGTATTCATCACATTTATTTCTTATGAATCCAATTATCTTAAGTCCTAGTTCTTGTGCTTCTTCGCTTTCACCATGATGTTTACCAATTAATGCTTTTAAGCACTCTGCTAAACCAATGAATCCAATACTTAAAGTTCCATGTTTTAAAACTCTTCTTAATTTATCCCCTGGTTTTAATTTTTCTGAATCTAACCACACACCTTGTCCTAGTAGGAATGGGAAGTTATAAACATGTCTATTACATTGAATTTCGAATCTTTCTAGCAATTGATCTTTTACTAATTCTACTAATTCACCCAATTCTTCGAAGAATCCATCTATATCTGCTTCTTCACGTCCTGATACTATACCATGTTTAATACCTAATCTTGGTAAATTAATAGATGTAAATGACAAATTACCTCTACCAGGAGTAACAGCTTTATCAGGATCAACGACATTTCCTAAAACTCTTGTCCTACATCCCATGTATCCAACTTCAGTAGTGAAATCTCCTTCTTTATAATATTGTAAGTTATATGGTGCATCTATAAATGAGAAGTTAGGGAATAATCTTTTAGCAGATACCTTACAAGCCAATTTAAATAAATCATAGTTTGGATCATCTACATTATAATTAACTCCTTCTTTTACTTTGAAGATTGATATAGGGAATATTGGAGTTTCACTATGTCCTAATCCAGCATCAACTGCTAATAAGTAATTTTTAATAATCATTCTACCTTCAAGTGAAGTATCTGTACCAAAGTTAATTGATGAGAATGGTACTTGTGCACCAGCTCTTGAATGCATTGTATTTAAATTATGAACAAAAGCTTCCATAGCTTGATAAGTAATACGATCTGTCTTTTTAATTGCTTTATCATATGCTAAAGTAAATAGTCTTTTTAATTCTGATGATTCTTTCGTAAATCTATCAAATATACTTAGATCAACTTCAATACTATCTAATTTATCTATTTCTTTTACTACCGAATTAAAATTAATAAATAAACCAAATTCAGAATAATCAAGTAAATCTGATAAAGTTTGTTTAAATTGCTTTTTGAAAGTTTTTAAAACTCCAGGTGCTAAATAATAATCAAATGCCGGAACGCTTTGTCCACCATGTTGATCGTTCTGGTTTGACTGAATAGCAATAGCTGCTAATGCAGAATATGACATTATATCATTAGGTTCTCTTAAATGTCCATGACCTGTAGAAAAACCATTTTTAAATAATTTATCTAAATCTATTTGCATACAAGTAGTAGTACCCATCGGTAAAAAATCCATATCATGAATGTGAATATCACCATCATCATGAGCATCAGCATATTTTTTCTTCATTAAATAAGCTTTTGCAAACTCTTTTGATACAGTTGAACCATACTGTAACATTGTACCCATTGCTGTATCCCCATCAACGTTAGCATTTTCTCTTTTTGTATCATCTTCATGAGCTGACTTTAATCCTAATCCTTCAAGTGTTTTTAAGAATTTATGTTTTTTCTTATCATCAAAGAACATTTCACGTGATTGATTTCTTTTTTCACGATAACTAGCAAATGATTTATATACATCAACGTATCCTTTTTTTTGTAATTCATCTTCGATAATATCTTGAATATCTTCAATTTTAATTTTTTCTTCATCTTTATATTCTTTTTCAATGCGTTTAATAACTGCTTGATAAACTTTTTGCATATCTTTTTCAGTATATTCTTTACCTTCACTTAATTCAGCATATTCAGCTCTATTTAAGTTATCAAATCCCTTTTTAATTGCAAGAGCTATTTTAGCTCCATTAAATTCTACTTTTTTACCGTTACGTTTAACAACTTTTAAATTTTCTAAAACCTCTTCATTTACAACCATTTTAACTCCTCCATAATTCCTGTCTCTATACTTTAAATTTTAATACTTCCTTTACTAAAGTCAATATATTTTTATAACTTTTAATCAAACTTTTGTTTGTGGTGTTTTGCTCAGCCTTATTTTACAAGCATTTTGTTCAAAAAACAACTTTTTGTCACTTTACACTTTTTCGATTTTTCGATTTTTTCGTTTATTTTTTCAATGCTATATTCAATTAAAAACAGTGCCATTCCCTTACATATCAACGAATAAATGATTTTTTGCATTTTTTTAAAGTATATATTTTTTTTCTTATTTTTTATTTTTTTCAGATTTCGCTTTTTTGATTTTCGAGAATTTTTAAACTTTTTGTATTCTAAAAATCCTTATAATTATTGACTTTCAAGGGAAAAAAGCGCATAAAAAAACAGTGTAAACGAAAACTTAAAACTTGACTCTTTCTTTAACACTGTTTTATGTAAAATATTTGTCGAACATTTTATTTATTACTATCTTTATTTTCTTGCTCTTTTATATAGTTTAATATCTTTTTTTGATTAGATAAAATTTGATTCAGATGTTCATGTAATTGTTCTAATATTAATTCGCTTTTCAAATCTATACGATAATCATTCTGGTTTCTTATACTATCTTTCTTGGCTTGCCTATTTTGACTCATCATAATAATAGGTGCTTGTAATGAAGCAATACAAGATAATACTAAGTTCAACAAAATAAAAGGATATGGATCAATTGCATTTATTAACATTATTGTATTTAATACTATCCAAAATACTAGAAAAAAGCAAAATAATATAATAAAGGTCCAACTTCCTGCAATTTCAGATATTTTATCGGCTGCTTTATCTCCAAACGTCATATTAACGTCACTTTCCTTATCAACATTTATGGTTATGGGATTATTTAAAAGCATATCTAAAATTTCTTCTTCATCTTTTTCACCTAAATCTTGGTTTAATAACATTTTTACTATCTCTTTTTTCTTTTTTTCCATTCTACTCACCTCTATAAATTATAATTTCTAATTTCACCATTAGAATATTGCCAATTCTTTATTCCATCAATGCCAGGATAACCAAATATACATACTTCCAATGCTTTTATAACTCCAGCATGTGTAACAATTAATATAGTCTCATTAGGATATTTTTGTTTTAACTTTTCCAAAAACGAATTAACTCTTTCAATAACTTCACTAAACGTTTCAGCACCACCAACAGTATGATTAGCTTTTAAGCTATACCAATTACTAAAATCTATATCCGTAACCTTTTTGCTTGTTAGAACCCCCGCATCTCGCTCAGTTATTCTTTCATCATAACTAATTGGTAAACGTCCATTAACAATAATATCAGCAGTATGCTTAGCCCTTAAAAGCGGTGATGAAATAACTCTATCAAACGATATATCTTGAAGAATTAAAGAAGCAATTTCAGCATCTTCTATTCCCTTATCATTTATATCAATATCATTCCTTCCATTAATCAATCCATTAACATTATTACAAGTACTTCCATGCCTTACAACATATAAATGCATATCATCACAACACTTTCTATTATAGTGATATTATATCACTATAAAAGCAAAATAAAAAGAGTATTGCTACTCTTTAATATTTTATTCAATTTCGATTTTTTTCTTAGTATCTACTACTTCTTTTTTAGGAACAGTAAGTTTTAGCATACCATTATTAAATTCTGCTTTAATGCCATCAGTTTCCAAATCTCCTAAATAGAAAGATCTTTCATATTTGCCATAACTTCTTTCCCTACGAATGTAGTTCTTTTCTTCATCTTTTTCTTCATTTTGCTTTTCAGCTGTAATTGTTAAGTATCCATTATCAACATTGATACTAATATCCTTTTTATCAAATCCAGGAACATCCATTTCAATGTGATAATCGCCACCTTTTTCGTAAATATCGCATTTCATAGCATTCTTTTCACTATTAGAATTTGCTAAGAAATCATCGAAAAAATCATCTAAATAATATTTCTTTGGGATTATATTCATATCCACCCTTCCTTTCATAATTACGTTATACTACTATCATTAGCACTTGTCAATATAGTTTGCTAATTTTCATAAAACTTTCACATTAATAATATGTAAAAAAAATAGAGTTTTTATTCAAACAACTCTATTTTTCCATTAAATCAATAAATTGCTTAGGCACATCGACTTCAAAAGCCATTAATTTATTAGTATTAGGTAAAACTAAAGATAACCTATAAGCATGTAGATACATACGTCTAAATCCGTCTTTTTTGCCATATTTGCGATCACCTACAATAGGATAACCTATATCATTCATATGAACTCTGATCTGATTCTTCCTACCAGTTTTTAGACTTATATCTAATAATGAATAATTATCATTTCTAAGTACTGTTCTATATCTAGTAATTGCTTTCTTGCCATCATGAGGGTTATTAGTTGAATATGTTAAAAGAGTTTTAGTTTCTTTTAAATAAGAAATAATTTCATCACGTTCTTCTATAACCTTTCCATGCACTACAGCAACATAATTACGTTCCTTAACTAAATTATCCCAATCTTTCTGTAACTGCATCTTTAATTTTTCATTCTTAGCAAATAAAACTAACCCAGATGTATCTCTATCTAATCTATGAACAATAAAAATTTTATTATTCTTGTTTTTCTTTTTTATATACATATATACTTTATGAAATAAAGTTTTTTCCTTCTCTTTTTCAGTAGCAATAGTCAATAATCCAGAAGGTTTGTTTATTACAATAATATCTTTATCTTCGTATACAATATCTAGCTTTTCACTTTTTTTCATTTTATTTATCCTTCTTTTTTCTTATAACTTGAAATTTAGAAAAAGCATTTATTAAACGTCTTGTTAATACTGATTCTTTAGTTAATTTTTCTCTTACTTTTTTAGTAATTTCTTCAGTACTATCTTTCTTTATAGAGAAAGCAACATTTTTAAAATTAATAATTATCTTAAACGAAATACAACAATCTATTATAAATAAAACAAATAAAATAATAGATATAATCATTGCAACATTACTAGGAATCTTTTCTAAAAGGCCTATAAAGAAAGGGTTCATAACATACATTGCAAAACAACCTAAAAGACCAAAAGGAACCATTGTTTCTAGGCAAATTCTACCATTTATATTAAATCTTTTATTGCTATAATCCCACCATCTAGCTTTAAATAGTTTTTCCATAATAAAACTAGTCATATATTCTAGAAGTGAAAATATTAAAATTGACATCATAAATAATGCAATAGGATCATCCAAATACTTTCTTAAAAATAAATAACATAGAATTCCCCCAACACCATATATTGGACAATATGGTCCCATCAAAAATCCTCTGTTAACAAATCTCTTTTCTATAAAAGAAACATTAACAACTTCAATTAACCATCCAATTAACGAATAGATCAAGAACAATAAAAAATATAAATAAATATTCATAAAACCTCCTCAACAATAAAATTATATCATAGTTAATACTAATTGATCAAAGATAGCCATTTATATATGAAGTCTACGTTCTAATTCTGATTTCATTTGATGATGGTTAAAAATAGCCAAAGCAAGAATCGAAAAAGCACTAAAAAGGATACACATAATAGAAGGCCATTCTGTTTTTAATATTTTCTCAACTACAAAATAAATAGGAAATAATCCAATTAATGAATTTATATAAATATAAATAACATAATCCTTAAAAATATCTTTCATAAATATACGCAATACAAATAATGTTGTAACATAAGAAATACATAAAAATGGTAACACATAAGTAATACTCCACATATGCCATCCAGTAAAATAATCCCACAGTATAGATGATAAAATAACTACAATAACTTCAGCAAATAACATTCTCATAAAATGATGTCTTCTTTTTATACCAATAATAAAAGTAAACCAAAACGAGAAATTTCCAGCTATTACAAATAAAGACCAATTTATCTTGCCACTAATTTTATAATTAATAATAGTACATACCAAACATCCAAACAAAGACAAAAACAACAATACTTTTAAAAACATACTGTGTTTAGTATACATATTAGGTATAATAGGAAAAACACTATTATCTATTTCATCATTTCCTATCTCAGTACCACACAAAGGACATTTAGATGAATCCGAATTAATAGAAACATTACATTTATAACACTTCTTCATAACTAATATCCTCCACTTCATTTGTATTTATCACTACATCAACATTATTATTGCTTAATTCAGTAAAAAAGTTCTTTTGTATTTCAGGGCTAATAAAATGTGAAGTAAATGATAATGTCATATTATCTAAATAAGAACACATACATATTTGAGTACAATCTGTACTAGCAAAAACATCAAATAATTTAACATAATCTTTTATCTCATCAGGTAAATCTACTATTCCAACATTAGATAAAGCAATAGTTTGTTCCTTCCTAGATTTTTTATAAAAATACTTTAAAACTAAATCTTTTATAAAAACAGGGACAAGTCTTAAAATAAATATATTTTCTAATACAGCTAAAGAATTCATCTGCTTATCCAAATTTTCCTTGGTTAATTTTGCACTGAATTGTGCACTCACTTCTTTTATTATATTATCAAGATTATCATTATCATTATTAAACTTATATTGTACTGTAATAGTATTAAAAAAGTTTCTAGCAGTATCTGACTTAAAATACTTTCTTAAGTTAACTGGTATTGTAACTATTACAGGCTTCCTTTTTTCTTTTCTGGTCATAGTCATACCTATACTTTTAATTAAAATACTAGTTAAATAAACAGTTACCGTAGTATTATAGCTTTTTGCTAATTTAATAACTTCTTTTGTAGGTACAACACCTTCTATAACTTTAAGTCGATATTCAGGATATAATCTTCCTTTTAAAATATACGCTTTAGGGTTTTTAGGTAATTTAGTTCCTTTTACCTTACTATAATATTTTTCAAAACTATCCATCTCTTTCTCATAAATAGAACTTGTATCAATATGAACTTGCTCTTTTATACCATGCTTTTCTACTAAATAATTAGCAACCAATGTTTTTAAAAAACATATAGCACCAGTACCATCTGTTAATGCGTGATAAACTTCTAAATTTATTCTTTTTTTATAAAAAGTAACTCTAAATAATAAGTCTTTATCCATTTTGTCACAAATATAATTTTCTTCTTCTAATACCTTAGGAACAACAGAAGAAGTTTCCAAGTAATACCAAAAAAGGCCTTTCTTTAGACTAGATAAAAACACAGGAAATTCCTCTAAAGTTTTATCAAGAGCATTTTGTAAAACCAATTTATCTACATCTTCATATAACTCACAAGCAAACCTAAACACCTTAGGATCGTTCTTATCCGAAGTAGGTGGAAATATCTTTCCAGCGTTATCTAGTTTATACCACTTTTTTACTTTATTACTCATTTTTAATCACCCAAAAATTCTATTATTTTATTATACGCTTCTATCTTGTTCTTTTTTCCAATTGGTTGTGACAAAAAGCCATGGATTGCACCTTCTATGTTATAGTATTTTACAGCATTAAAGTATAGTTTTAGTCTACTAGCATATCGCTTGCCTTCATCGCGCAAAGGATCATTATTAGAAGTTATTATCAAAGTGCGAGGTTGAAAAAATAAATGTTTTGCTTTTAAAGGTGCAACATAAGGATCATTTTTCTGCTTAGGATCTGTTATATATAAGGAAATATATTCTTGTAGTTGCCTTTGTGTTAATAAATAATCTTTGCCATTTTCTATAACTGATTTATATTTAGTCTTATTAGAATAATCAGTTTGTAATGCCGGATATAAAAGTATTTGTTTTTTTACGCAAAAATCCCTAGTATCTCTAGCTTTCAAAGAAACAGCTGCTACTAAGTTGCCACCAGCCGAATCACCCATTAAACATACATCTTCCTCTTTTAAATTTAATGATTCCAAGTTTTCCATAATTAAATTTATAGCCTCATAACAGTCATTAAATCCAAAAGGATAAGGATATTCAGGTGCCAATCTATAATCTATAGCAATAACAATTCGCTTAGTTTTATTAGATAATTCATTACAAGTATTAGTATAAGAATCAACTGACCCTGTAACCCATCCACCACCATGAATAAAAATAATTAATTTAGGATTTTCTACACCATGTACTTTTTTAAAGACTCTAGCTTTAACACTTCTATCATGAAGTTCGAATACTATATCTTCATAATCTTTTTTATTAATAAAAGATGGATTAATAACTTTTTGTAATACTCGAAATAATTTATAATTTTTTTTAATACTAACATCTGCTCTAGAAATTTCTTTTATAACTTCTGTTGCTATCTTCTTCATTATTTTACTCCTTTATCTTTAGATTTATAATCAGCTGCAAGCGAATAAACTTCAGTCAATAAACTATTATTACAATTAAGTTCATCACCTACTTTAAAATGTAGTGCAGAATCCATTTCTAATGGAAATGCATCTATTTCTATATTAGAAAAATGATGTGCCATTCTCCTAAAACTTCTTATAAACTTATCTGTAATATTTCTTTGAACAGAATCATGACTTTTGACCTTTTCTAGTCTTTTCTTAACCACTGAATTATCCAAATCATCTTTATACTTTTCAGTTAATAATTGATATGAAATTTCAACAGCGTTCCAACGATTCACTAAGAAATACGGAGCAACAAATTCATCAATATTAGCATAACTCTTAATTAAAGGGATAACAGTTGCTAAACTAAGTAAATCCCATGGTCCAACAGAATATAAATTTTCTGGTTCTGAAACAGGATCTCTAGACGAATTTTTTTCATCGAATCCTTCGCCTACTTTGCGCATTCTTCGTTCTATTGATTTATCTTTAGAATCATTATCCATATTTTGAATGGCATATATATAGCATTTCCCATCGCTTATTCCAAATCTAACATCTGGTAAAGTATATTTTTTCTCTTCATCATCAACTAATTCTATATGAAAAGCATAGGGTGTCTCTTCAACTATACTCTGCTTTTCTAATGTAACATTTATATTTGATTTTAGGATACTTGAATAACCTATACTTTTAGTTTCTAAAAAATCTACTAAGGATGAATCAGATACAAAATTAGAATACCTCTTAAATAATTCGCTTATATCGTTAAAATCTCCTGGCAGTGCATTAACTAAACATGAAGATAAAATATATTTTCCCTGATTTGAAGAATCAGCAACTCTAATATCGCTTGAATAAAAGTCACTAGCTAAATCAAGATAACGAGACATACTCTTGTTAAATTGATCTTCATTTTTTATGATAATAGTAGGAGTCATTACATTATAAAAATATTTTGCTTCAGTTACACTTTCTAGTTCCGTTCCTCTTAATATTTTGGTATCAAAGCAAATAGGAATTAAAAAACCACAATCTATTTTACCCGTTGATGCTTCTGTCATAATTTCATCATAAAAAATATTCGCCATACAATCACCTCTATTTACGTGCAATATTATTATAACAAATATAAAAGTATTTTAATAGAAAATAAAATAACTTGATTAATCCAAGTTACTTATTTGTTTCACTATAATAATGAATTTCTGCTAATTGTTTACTTACTTCTTCAAGTTCATAATCCTCTTCATTATTTAAACATTCTTCAATATCAAACAATAAAGACGAAAGATCACTATATTTTTTATAATCAATTCCATTTCTTGTTAAAATTTCAACTTGTCTATCGCTAAGTAGAAGATTATTTTTTCTTCTTTTTAAGAAATCACTTTCAACTTTTGTATATTCTATAGCATCCGTTACACTTATATCTTTCCCATTTACAATCATAAATCCTCCGAAAACATTATAATTTAATTATATCTAAATTTCTATAATTATCTTTAATTAATTCCTTAATAAAAATAGATTTATTTTCTAAAGGAACAAGTAAATAAACTTTATTCTTAGTCCTAGTTAAAGCAACATAAAAGAGTCTTCTTTCTTCAGCGTACATATACTTTTCATAATTACTACTAACAAATCGCAATATTTTATCATTTTTAATCTTGTTTGGAAATCCTAAAATAGCATTTGATAAATTAATAATAATTACATTTTCTTCCTCTAATCCTTTAGATTTATGTGCAGTCATATAATTTATTGCAATATTAGGATTTTTTTCTATTTCTAGTACTCCATTTTTATATTTTACTTTATCACAGGTAAGAAGATAAACATCTTTATTATTTCTTCCTATAACCAATATTGGTTTTTGTGTTTCATTGTGTATTTTCTCAATTAGTTTTAAAAATGCTTCTTTAATATCTTTATAATAAACAATACATACAGGATTATCTAAGTGTTTAACTGAACTTAATTGTTTTTTTATTTGATGTTTATTTTTCAAAACAAATCTTCCTACTATATTTACTAATTCCTGACTATTACGATAAGTGTTTTCTATTTTTAAAATTTTAGTATCAGAAAAATATTTATCAAAATTCAAAAATAAAGATATATCACATCCAGTAAACCTATAAATTGATTGAAAATCATCTCCAACTACCATTAAATTAGCATTTGTTACATCAAGAATTTTTCTAATTAAATTAAATCTAATAAATGATGTATCTTGATATTCATCTATAATTACATATTTATATGGATAAACATTTTTGGTAATTTTAACATATTCTGTAGCTTTTATAAGCATATCATCAAAATCTATTTCGCAATTATCTATTAAGTATTTTTGATAAATTAAGTAAATATTAAGTGCTAAAAGTAAAAATGCATTTTCAACTTTTCGATTAAAATTGAAAAGCTTGTTTGACGTTTTTAAAAACTCTCTAAAACTTTGTACATTGTGATTGTTACATTTGAACAGTTTGATAAACGTCGACAATAAATGTTCAAATCTTTCTAAAGTTTCTTTATTATATTTTATGAAGTTGATATAACTTTTCTTAATACCAAAAATATAACTAACCTTAAAGTATCTTAATACCATTTTCATTAACTTATTATTTTCTAAAATATCTTCAAAAAAGAACTTATGAATAACATTCATTAAAGTATCATCACTAGCCACTTCATAATTTTTAAAATCATTTTTTAATAATTCTAGTGACAACTTATGAAAAGTATAAACAGGGACTTTCACAAACAGTTCTTTTTCTATCTTGGCTTTTAGGTTTTGTGATGCAGCATTAGTAAAAGATATACACAATATTTCCTGAGGCAATATATTCTTATACTTTATTAAATAATAAATTTTACCCAAAATAGTTAAAGTTTTACCACTACCTGCACCAGCTACTACTAATAAATGTTTACTATCATCTATTACAATTTCAGTTTGTTGTTTATCTAAATAATAACCACATATCTTATCATGCATAAAATCACCAAAATAGTATTACAATGTTAAAATAAAAAAATCAAATTAACAAAATTTGATTTTAATAATAAAATATATAATATTTTCAAAAAATAACTAAATTATAATTAGCTACGATATTGACGATATGACTTAACTAATTGAACTCCTCTTTTAGCTTCTTCTTTTTTTACTTTAGGAATTAAAGCTGCTAAATTGTTATAAGTATATCCAACTATTTCATCTTCTAACGTTAATAAGTCAGCGTGTTCTTTCACTTCATGAACCCAACTACCTAAGCTAATTAATTCTTCCAAAGAACAACCAGCTAAATCTATACTTCCAACACAACTAACTAAATCATCTCTCATATTAGCATTATATAAATCTATAAGTTGCATTTTATCCCTCCTTTTTTGGCGCTTTTTCCATCATAATGTAATTATATGAAAAAGTCAACAAAAAATTACATATAATTCATAAAAATACAATCATATGATATAATTTATTATAGAAAGTTGGTGTTGTTATGCAATACATATATTATGCTAGCCAAGATTTTCCTCAAGAACAATTTAAAAAATTGTTTAAGTCAAAAGAAACTAAAAACACAATTTATAATTATATGGAGATTTTAAAAAGAAACGGAATTAATAACCCCTACATATTTTATGAACTTGAACAAAGAGGATGCACTTATGCCTATGTCACTAATGCCATAATTACTAAAATTATAATGGAATCAAATCAAGAATTAACAGATTCTGACATTAAAGACATCTTTGGATTTTCATTAAGTAGAGATGGTAATACACTAGATTGTAATATGTTAATGATTGATATGTTTGCATCTTTATATGATAAAGTCAAATTAACTCTTCATAAGTATCAAACATATCATTATAAGAGTGCTATTGATGCTGCAAAAGATTTATTTGGTAGAGATTTTAGTAGTGAGCAAGAAGCAGTGATAGAATTATTTAATAATGGTATCGTTTTGGATGGAATTGATGAAACTACTAAGGAAAATAAATACAGAAATATAAAACCTAGCAACGATGTTATATATGGCTCTTATCCCGAAATAGCAAAATCATTATTAAATATTAACGATGAAGGAATGGATAAAGAAAAGCTAAAAGTGCTTTTGATGGATAAAGGTATTACATTTGAAGAACATGATAAATCACCAGAATCAAAGTTTTCAGGTTTAACAAGAGATAATATCAATTCTTGGGTAAACTATTATTTATTAAAGAAAAATATTAACATTGAATTTAAAAGTGAAACAATAGAACAAGATAATATGACATACGATGAATTTCAAGATCACTTAAAAGAGTTATTAGGTGAAGGTTACATTTTAGGTGTTTCATCATCTCCAGGTAGCAATGCTTTTATAACATCAACAGAAGAAAAAATAGGAGTATCTTCAAAACAAGCAGGACACATCATGTTAATTGTAGGATTTAACGATAATAATGATCTATTAGTTTCTTCTTGGGGAAGAGATTTCATCATTCCTAAAGAAAATTATAGAAATTTTCGATATACAAAAGCTCAAATAAAAACACCAACAGTAGAAATAACTAATGACCAAAAAAGTGATTTTAAATATTAAGAGGAGCCACGGTAATAGGAAGTTATGAAAGCATCTCAAAAATTCAATATACCTATTAAAAAAGTTTAGAGTTACTAAAGTGATACAACAACATTTGGACCAATATTAAAAATTTAGTAGCAGCAAATATAAATATGCTGCATGTGAATTAAAAAACACCCTTAATTATTATAGAGTGTTTTTATTACTTAATTGAAATGTCTTTTTGTGTATTTTCATTTAACATTGCTAAAAATTTATCACGTGAAATTGAAGCTTCACCTATATCATCAGTATTAAACATAGATATGAAATATGGATTATCGGATTTTTTTACATCGAATTGATATTTTCTAAAAAGGCCTTGAATAGTTTTATGTTTTAGCAAAGGAGAAACAGCAAATATGGTTTCAATATTATCATTTTCAGGCAGCTGAATTATATCACCTATTCTTGTGAAAGCATCAACCAATCTGCTATCAGCATACTTCAAATATTTCTTTAATCCCATATTTTTTATTTCAGCTTTCACAGACTTGGGTACAACATGTATATGCAAAGTATTATTGGTGATCCTGCAATCAAACAGTTCATTTAGATCATAATGAACTTCTGACATTGTAGAGTTTCTTAACTTCTGATAATTTTCTATAACTTGTTTTTTCTTTTCGGTAACAAGCCTCTCAATTTCTTCTTGCGTTATATTTGTTTCTTGTACAACCCTTATAAATATATTGGCCTTATCAGAAGAAACTATTCCTGGATATTGTTCATTCAATTTATTAACTTGAAGATTAACATACTCTTCTATCCATGTATTACGTTCCATAATTTATCACCAAAACAATTATATCACAAACAAAAAAATCAAACCATTCAAAGTCTGATTCAATTCAAATAATGGGGCGAATAGTGGGGATCGAACCCACGCATACCAGAGCCACAATCTGGCGTGTTAACCACTTCACCATATTCGCCATCTCTAATTGACTACTATATTTTAACAATAAACTTTACAATATGCAAGTACTTTTTATTTGAAAACACATTTGATTTTCACAAAGAAACGTTATACTATAGAAGTGTATTATATCTAGCATAGTAGGTATAATAATAAAAAGGAGGAACAAAATGATTAAAAACTATGTAAGAAAATATGAAAAATATTCATCTATAATATCTGTATTGATGATAATTGTATCACTATTCTTGATTTTTAAGCCAGTAAAATCGCTAGAATTTATAGTACTTATTTTTGGAGTAATTTTAATTGCTAACGGATTAATGAGAATAGTATCATACTTCAATATTGATAACGAAATGCGCTTGATGAGCCTAGATTTATTAGAGGGAATAATAACTATTCTAACTGGTACCTTAACACTAGTATATAGGCAAGATTTAATTAATGTATTTCCTGTTATTTTAGGTATTTGGATTATTGCTAAAAACATAGTAAAATTACAATTCGCAATTAATCTAAGTACTATACCTAATAGTGGTTGGGGATGGCTAATAGTTTTATCAATTTTAACTATTATTTTAGGAATAATTATTATAATAAATCCATTTAGTACTTTAATTGCAATTACATTATTATCTGGAATACTATTATTAATTACAGAATTATGTGACTTAATTGAAAGTATATATGTATTAATTAAATTAAAATAACCTTATGGTTATTTTTTTTTTATGGACAAAATCCCATACATCTTAGGCGCTATTACATAGATTAAATTGAGGAGGAAAATAATGAATAATTTTGACTATCAATCTTTTTTGAATGGTACAAACAACTTTAATGGGATGTTACCCCAAGACAATTCCTATAATAACAATCAATCTATGAATAGTAATTTATATGGACCATATGAAGGATTTATAAAAGGAAATCTATTTAATAATCTATATGATCCATATAAAAATTATACCCCTACAAGACTAGTTCCTAAAAGTGAACAAGAAGAAGCGTTATTAAATATAGATCAAGTGCAATTTGCTATGCATGAATTAAATCTATATTTAGATAACTATCCGAATGATATTAATATGATTAATAAATTTAATGAATATCAAAAAATGTATGCCCAATTATTAAATAATTATCAATCTAAATACGGGCCACTTCAAGTTAATAATCCATATATGACTACTAGTCCTTTTAGTTGGACTAATGATAAATGGCCATGGGATGGAGGTAATAATTAATGTGGAAATATGAAAAAAGACTACAATATCCTATAAATATTAATAGAAAAGATTTACAAATGGCAAAATATCTAGTTGAACAATATGGTGGTGCTAATGGTGAAATGGCTGCTGCTCTTAGATACTTAAATCAAAGATATACAATGCCTGATGAAAGAGGTAAGGCATTATTATCAGATATTGGTACCGAAGAGTTAGCACATATTGAAATGATATGTACAATGATATATCAATTAACTAAAAATGCCACTGTAGATGAGTTAAAAGCGGCAGGGCTAGGTGCTAATTATGCAGGACATAGAGACGCATTATATCCAACTGATGCAACTGGCAATCCATTTACTGTAACATATTTTGCAGCAACAGGGGATCCAATAGCCGATTTATATGAAGACATGGCGGCTGAACAAAAAGCAAGAGCTGTATACGAAAATTTAATAACCATGACCGATGACCCTAATGTTATTGGACCACTACTATGGTTAAGACAAAGAGAAGTTGTGCATTTTAATAGATTTAAAGAGTTATATGAGTATTATAAGTCAATTGGATTAAAATAAATCATTTAAAGTTTATAATAAGAATTATAAACTTTTTTATTTATATATATATATATATATTATTGTTTATTTTTCATCTTTCTTGTATAATATGTTCGTTAGAAAAGAGGGGTATTTATGGAAAAAAGAAATGAAACCGCATTAATTACAGGAGCCAGTAGTGATATTGGTATCGCTATAACTAAAAAACTAGCAAGTATGGGATATAATGTAATTATTCACTATTTTAAAAATAAAGATGCAGCACTAAATCTAGAAAAAGAAATTATCCACAACTATTGTGTAAAAACTTTAGTAATAAATGCAGATATTTCTAGTACCAATGAAGTAAATAACATGATAAATACTACCTTAAAAGGATTTCCACAAATAGATGTCTTAATAAATAATGCAGGTATTGCTATCGACAATGATATATATGATAAAACCAAAGAAGAATTCTTAAGAGTATTAGAAGTAAATTTAATAGGAACATTTTTAGTAACTAAAGAAGTAAGTAAGAATATGAAGACAGGTACTATTATAAACATTTCATCAACCGATGGAATAGATACATATAACGATCTTAGTATGGATTATTGCGCATCTAAAGCAGGCATTAATTCATTAACCAAAACCTTAGCAATGCGCTTTTCAAATTTAAAAGTACTTGCTCTAGCACCTAATTGGGTTAAAACAAAATCTGTATTAGAAATGGACCCTCAATTTTTAAAAAATGAATTAGCACGTATAGGTCAAAAAGAGTTATTAACCACTGAAGAAGTAGCAAATAAAATAAAAGAATTAATAATAGATGATAATATTACAAGTGGTAGTATAATTAGACTAGATAAATAAAGGAGTATATATGAATAATCAACTAACAATAAATGAAGAAATAATAAAATTAAGTGTAGAAGCAGAAAAAGATTGCAAAGAAGAATTTAAAAAAATCGATGAACTTTGCGAATTAAACAGTATTAAAGTATTAAAATCATTCAATAAAAACCATGTATCAGAAATGCATTTTAATTCAACAACTGGATATGGTTACAACGATATTGGAAGAGATACTATTGAAAAAGTATTTGCTGATGTATTAGGTAGTGAAGATGCACTAGTTAGAAGTCAATTTATCTCAGGCACACATGCATTAACTGTTGCCCTATTCGCTTATTTAAGACCAAACGATGTTATGTTAAGTATTACTGGGAAACCATATGATACTTTAGATGAAGTAATTGGTATCAAAGATAATAACAGTTCTTTAAAATCCTTTGGAGTTAAATATGAACAAATAGATTTAATAAATAACGATTTTGACTACGATAAAATTAAAGAAGTATTAAAATCTAAAAAAATCAAATTAGTTGAAATTCAACGTTCAAAAGGATATTCTACTAGAAAGAGTATTACCATAGACAAAGTAGAAAAAGTAATAAAATTAATTAAGAGTATAGACAAAGATGTAATTATTATGATTGATAACTGTTATTGTGAATTTGTTTGTGATAAAGAACCAACAGAAGTTGGAGCTGATATAATGGTAGGTTCACTTATTAAAAATTTAGGAGGAGGCATTGCACCTAATGGAGCATATATTGCAGGACGCCACGACTTAGTAGAATTAGCAGCAGAACGTTTAACTGTTCCTGGTGAAGGAAGAGAAGTTGGCCCTACTCTAGGTATTAACAAACAACTATTACAGGGGTTATTTATGGCTCCATCCGTTGTAGCAAGTGCCCTTAAAACAGCTGTTTTAACTAGTTATATGTTAGAAAAACTAAACTTTGAAGTTGAACCAAAATACAATGATAAAAGAGCCGATATAGTTCAAAACATCATTTTTAATAATCCCGATAAGTTAATTGCTTACTGTAGAGGAATTCAAGGTGCATCCCCTATTGATTCATTTGTAACTCCAGACCCATACGATATGCCTGGATATAGTGATCAAGTAATCATGGCATCCGGTAGTTTTACTCAAGGATCATCTATTGAATTAAGTTGTGACGGACCATTAAGAAGCCCTTATATCGCTTATCAACAAGGCGCTTTAACATACCAATACGGGAAACTTGGAGTACTTAACGCAATAAGTCAATTATTGTCTCGATTTGACTAATCACCCAAAATCTGATATAGTATTGAATGTCGCTCGTTAAAAGCGGCAGGGTGAAAAAATGAAAAATAAAAAAGTTAGTCGATCGAAAAAAAGTACTAATTTGTTATTAATAGCTTTTCAATTTATAATTATAAGTAGTGTATTTTTACTATCTCAAAAGTTGTTTATGACTAGTGAGGTTACTGTTATTACAACTGAAGTAGCAAAAAAACAAGCACCAATTGTTTTAGAAAAAACAGCTACTATAGTACAAGAAGAAAGACAAGTTGTTTATGATAATATGACTATTGATGAGTTAGCTGAAAAATTAAATAAATCAATGTATGGTATTCTTGAAGGAAAAGGAATGGTTTTTGCTAATTATTCTATCCAATATGGAACAGATCCATACTTATCACTTGCAATAGTACTATTAGAAACTGGTTGTAAATGGGGATGTAGTTATGTCGCTACTACATGTAACAACATAGGTGGACAAGTTGGTTACCCATCATGTGGTGGTGGTAACTATAGATCATTTGCAACTCTAGATGAAGGAATACAGTCATTCTTCGAAAATCTTTCTAATAATTACTATAAGCAAGGATTAACAGACGTTTATAGTATTCATAAAAAATATGCACAAGCTCCAAACTGGTCAATAGTTGTTAATAATTATATTGAAGAAATTAAAGCTAAATAATTAGTAACTGAGGTATAGATATGGAAAAGATTTTTATTGTAAATCCAAATTCAGGAAATGGTGATTCAATCAAAATTGCTAAAGAAATAAAAGCATTGCTTGATAGCGATAATGAAAAGTATCATATATATTATACTACGGCTCCAAAAGATGCTACCTATATTGCAGAGTTACATAGAAACTGTATTGTATATAGTGTTGGTGGAGACGGAACATTATTTGAAGTAGTAAATGGACTTGCTAAAAATAATAGTGCTTTAGGTATAATACCAGTAGGATCAGGCAATGATTTTATAAGAACAATTAACAGTGATGATGAGTATACTTATGCTGATCTATGTAAAATGAACGAACATTATTTCATAAATATTGGTTCTGTAGGTATAGACGCTGATATTGCAAATAATCAGGTTAGAATAAAAAAAAGAAAAATACCAAAATCCTTAACATATAAAGCAAGCATTATTGAAACATTTTCTAAATTTGAAGCTCCTCATGTCAAAATAACGATTGATAACGAAACATTAAATCAAGATATTACCATTTTAGCAATGTGTAATGGACGTTACTATGGTGGGGGATTTCAAATTGCTCCTAATGCAAGTATAAACGATGGTAAATTTGATGTTTATTTGGCTGATGGAGTATCAAAACCCCAAATTTTAAAAATGCTAATGCAAGTAATAAGAGGAACTCATGAATCATCAAGATTTATGCACAAGTTTTCAAGTGATAAAGTTAGAATTGAATCAGAAGTACCGCTTAATTGTAATTTAGATGGTGAAATATTCAAACTAACAGATATGAACTTTTCGGTTACCGATAAACAAATACCTATCTATACTGCTGATGATAAAATCAAGAAACTTTGTAAAGCTAGAGGACTATATCGTAAAATATAGTTTTCTTTTTTTGTCGAATTTTGGCACTCTTGCTTGACAAGTGCTAAAATAGTGTTATAATATACTATGGAAAAGGAGGAATATGTATGAACGAAAACAATCCATATCAAGAAAATTTAGAAAATGTTCTAGAAAAATATGGTAGAGACATCACAAAAAACGTAAAAGACGGTAAAGTAGATCCAGTAATAGGACGTGATGATGAAATACGTAGTTTAACTAGAATATTATCTCGTAAAACGAAAAATAACCCAGTTCTTATCGGTGAACCTGGTGTTGGTAAAACTGCTATTGTTGAAGGTTTAGCATGGCGTATTGTTAAAGGTGACGTTCCTAACTCCTTAAAGAATAAAACTATATGGGAATTAGACATGGGCTCTTTAATAGCCGGTGCAAAATATCGTGGTGAATTCGAAGAAAGACTTAAAGCTGTATTAAAAGAAGTTAAAGAGTCTGAAGGTGAAATCATCATGTTTATTGATGAAATTCATATGATAGTAGGTGCCGGTGCTTTAGAAGGAGCTATGGACGCTGGTAATATGTTAAAACCTATGCTAGCTCGTGGTGAAATTCACTGTATTGGTGCTACTACATTAAATGAATATCGTAAATACATTGAAAAAGATGGAGCACTAGAACGTCGTTTTCAAAAAGTTCAAGTAAGTGAACCAACAGTACTTGATACTATTACAATACTTCGTGGTCTTAAATCAAGATTTGAAGTATATCATGGCGTAAGTATTAAAGATAAAGCCTTAGTAGCAGCAGCTACCCTATCCGACCGATATATAACAAATAGATTTCTTCCTGATAAAGCTATTGACTTAGTCGATGAAGCTTGTGCAACTATAAAAGTACAAATGGAATCAGTTCCAGTAGAATTAGATACCCTAACTAGAACAATAATGCAATTGCAAATAGAAAAAGAAGCATTAAAGAAAGAAAAAGATGAAATATCTAAGAAAAGACTACAAGAACTAGATGATAAAATATATAGTTTAAAACAAGATGAAAATAAACTTCGTCATGATTGGGAAGAAGAAAAAGCTATAAACGAAAAAGTTAACAAGAAAAAAGAAGAAATAGAAAATGCTCATCGTGACTTAGAAAGAGCTGAAGATAACTATGATTTAGAAACAGCTGCTAGATTACGTCATGGAGTAATTCCTACTTTAGAAAAAGAATTAGAAGAATTACGTCAAAAGGCAGATTCTAAAGTACTTAGTGACACAGTTGATGATGAATCAATTGCTGCTATCATATCAAAATGGACAAATATACCAATTAGTAAACTAGTTGGTAGTGAAAAAGATAAATTACTACACCTTGAAGACAACATGAAAAAACGTGTTAAAGGTCAAGACGAAGCATTAAAACTAGTAAGTGAAGCAATAATAAGAGCAAGAGCTGGTATTAAAGATCCAAATAGACCTATTGGTTCATTTATATTCTTAGGTCCAACTGGTGTTGGTAAAACTGAAGTAGCAAGAACCCTAGCATATGAATTATTTGATGATGAAAAGCACATGATTCGTATTGATATGAGTGAATACATGGAATCTCATTCAGTTGCTAGGTTAATCGGTTCACCTCCAGGTTATGTTGGATACGATGATGGTGGTCAATTAACAGAAGCCGTTAGACGTAATCCATACAGTATTGTATTATTTGATGAAATAGAAAAAGCTCACAAAGATGTATTTAACATATTGTTACAAATACTGGATGATGGTAGAATTACTGATTCACAAGGAAGAACAGTTGACTTTAAAAACACTATTATAATTATGACATCTAACTTAGGTAGTGAATATATACTAGAAAATAAAGAAAACGCTAATGAATTAGTTATGAGTGAATTAAGACATACTTTTAAACCTGAATTCATTAACCGTATTGACGAAATAATAGTATTTAAATCATTATCTAAAGAAGTTGTATATCAAATATTAGATAAAATTATTGAAAATATTGAAAACAGACTAAGCGATAAAAAAATAAAAATAGATGTCACTCAAAGAGCAAAAGATTTTATCATAAATGAATCATACGATGAAAAATTTGGAGCTAGACCTATCAAACGATATGTAAGTAGAAATCTAGAAACATTAATAGCAAACGATATTATTAATGATAAAATAAAATTTAATAGTACCATTACTGTTGATATAGATAACAATAACTTAATAATAAAAGAGGATTAATTAATTTAATCCCCTTTTTTATTTTATTCAACTGTTACTGATTTAGCTAAGTTTCTAGGTTTATCAATGTCACATCCTTTTAATTTTGCCACTTCAAATGCAATTAATTGTAATGGCGCAACAATTAATATAGGTTGTAGCATATCATGAACTTTCTCTATGACAATCTTATGACAATCGAAATCAATTAAATGCGATAAATCACTAGTAACAATCATAGTAACTTTAGCCCCTCTTGCTAGAGTTTCTTTAACATTGCTGATTAATTTTGGTGCTAAACTATTAACACTCATTAATCCAACAACATTAGTTCCTTCTTCTATTAAAGATATAGTACCATGTTTTAATTCACCTGCTGCGTATGCTTCACTATGAATATAAGATATTTCTTTTAATTTTAAACTACCTTCCATACTTAGTGAATAATCTACTCCTCTACCTAAGAAGAATACATCTTTTGCTTTATAAATATCTTTGGCTATTTTGATACACTTATCCTCATCATCAATTATTTTTTCAATTAAACTAGGAATAATCACAAATTCTTTTAATACTTCATTAGCAGTATCTCTTTCTATTTTTTTATTAATGTATCCTAAATTAATAGCAATAAGTACTAACATAGCAACTTGCAAAGTATAAGCCTTAGTAGTAGCAACAGCAATTTCTACACCCGCTCTAATATATAAAACTTCTTTTGCTTCTCTTGCAATAGTAGAACCAACTGCATTGACAATAGCCAATGTATCAATACCATCATTATTAACATTTCTTAAAGCTGCAATAGTATCGGCAGTTTCTCCTGATTGTGATATAAATATTACTAATGTCTTATCATCATAAAAATTTCTTTTATAACGATATTCACTAGCAAGTTCCACAGTTACCGGAATCATCGCATATTCTTCTATCAGGCTTTTACCTACAAGTCCTGCATGCATTGCACTACCACAAGCTACAATATGAATATTATTATATTTAGATAAATCAGGCATCTTTTTTACTAAAGTATCAACATCTTTTATATATGAGGAGATAGTATCCTTTAACACACTTGGTTCATCATGAATTTCTTTTAACATGAAATGACTATATCCACCCTTTTGTGCTTGGTTAATATCCCATGATACTTCTAATATTTCTTTGGTGGTTGGTTCTAAATCACTACCAAATACTTCTACTTTATCATTTGATAATTTAACGATTTCATAATCATTTATTAACATATAATTTTTAGTATGACCAATAATAGCTGTTACATCTGACGCAATTAAATTACAATCATTACATACACCTATTATTAAAGGACTATCCTTTCTAACAGCGTACAAATGGTTAAAATCATCATCAAAAATAATACCTAAAGCATAAGAACCTTTTAATAATTCAGTTGCTTTTTTTATTGCCTTTACATGATTGGTCTCTTTCTTTGATATATCATCTAAAAGTGCACATATTACCTCAGTATCAGTATCAGACAAAAAACTATATCCTTTTTTAATTAACTCTTTTTTTAGCTCACTATAGTTTTCAATAATTCCATTATGAACTAAAGTGACTTTCCCATTACGATGAGGATGTGAATTAACGTCGTTAGCTTCACCATGAGTAGCCCATCTAGTATGTGCTATACCTAAATTAGCATCTTTTATATTAATATTTTTTAATTTGTTCTCTAGTTCACTAATTTTACCTTTTGATTTAATAATATTAATATTTCCGTCATAAATAGCAATACCAGAAGAATCATATCCTCGGTATTCTAAAACTTTTAAGTCATCTATCAAAACCTTTTTAAGGTCGGTTCTCTTACCTATATATCCTACAATTCCACACATAAAATTCCTCCACAACAAAAACAGTTAGTGAGGATATATACTTTGTTATAATCTTAATTTTATTTTTTGTAATATATCTAACGAATCACTAATCCGTAGTAGCACCCGCCGAATTTTCGAAAACTACTAACCTCGTCAACCTTAAAGATCTGGCGCTCAATATAAAAATATCCTCCATTATTTATTATATCTAATATTAGTATATACTAATCACAATTTACTGTGCAATAAAAAAAGTGTGCACTTTACACACTTTATAATATTTCTATTTCATCATTACTAGAAGAACTTGGTTGCTCCTTATTTTCAGTATTTACACCTCTTGATTCTATCTCAGGTGCTGTAAAACTATCTGGAGTAACAGTATGGACAGTACTATAATCCTTCTTATCAGGAGCCACTAAAGTATTTCTATCACTATTTAAAACAACTTCGTTTTGAATCTCTTCATTAGCCTTTGTATCTTTTACCTCTGGTGTCGGTTCTTGATCCCATGCTGGTTCAACATCATCATATACTGGTGTAGTAATTGTTCTATTTTCACTAGTATCCCATACTGGTGTTTCTACTTTTTGACCTCCATTTTTTTCTTCTTCTATTATATCTTTAAACATTTTATAAAAAGTAGGCATATCTTTAGTTATAACATCTGGATAAACATTTTTAGTATTTAATATAGCATACTCTACATCAAAAATATTTACTTCTTTACGATTGTCAAAAATTGCATGTGAGAAAGCTTGTTTTAATAACGTTAAAGAAATATCAGGATATCTTGATCCTATTTCATATACACGTTTGTATTCACTAGTTAAATCCACCATAAATCCCATTATTTGTTGCTTAATCCAATTAGTATACTTCATAGTAGCACCAGTTGTTTTTTCAATTTTAGGTAGTGTACCCATCATAATTTCAATTGTTTCTTCTCTAGTAGGTTCTGGTACATCTACTTTTTGAAAACGTCTAGTAAATGCTTTATCTCTTAAAATATATCTCTCATACTCTTCTGTAGTAGTAGCACCAACAACCTTAATAGTACCACGACCCAATCCTTCTTTAAATATATTTGCGAAGTCAAGTGAAGACTCATCAGTAGCACCAATTAACATATGAATTTCATCTACAAATAAAATGATTTTTTCTTTTTCTTTTAACTCATCTATCATTACTTGAACTTTACTTTCACCATTTGCCATTGTACCAAGAAGTGATGCTGTCTTAATATTAATAACACTATAACCCTTTAAAGCATCAGGTACTTTTCCTTGTTGTATAGCATACGCTAAGCCTTCTACTATTGCAGTTTTACCAATACCTGGCTTACCAATTAAAATAGCTGATTTCTCTGGAGTTAACAATATCATTATCAATTCTTTAATTTGATTATCACGACCAATTGCTGGATTAGTAATATACTCTTTTTTAGTATAATCTTCTCCATATCTTTCTAGAATGCTAAATTTTGGTTCTTCTATCATATATACCCTCCTTCGATGCTATTTATAGTATATCACGGATTAATTATCTAATGAATATATTTTATGAAAAAAATGTACATAATGTACATTTTAAATTAATCTAAATCATGTCTACTTAAAATTGCTGCTGGAGTCTTACGAACAGTATTAAATACAGGTAAAAGTCCTACTAAAATATTAAAAGCATAGACTAAAATAATTGAAAATAATACTACTCCTAAATTAACTACACAATAATTATTAAACGTTGGTATTGTTGACAAAACTTTCAATATATAAGTCATAAATAATATTCCTGGAACACTTGTTAATGTAGTAATAGCAATTATTTCACCCATAAACATTTTATATATATCAATTCGCTTAACACCTATAGCTCTTAAAATACCAATTTCTTTAATTCTAGATAAAAACGAAGATCTAATCATAAGGAAAATTTCTATTAAAGATATACCAAGTATTATTGCAGATATGATTATATTATTTCTAGTTGCCTCTTTGCGATTTTTTAAATAAGTATTTTTGCTATCTTGATAAGTATCCTTTATATTAAGTTTTAATTTTCTTAATTCATCGATAGTCTTATCTTTATTGTTAGAATAAACCATAATACTTGATGCTGAAGTTATATAATTATATTTGATCATGTTATTGTTAACTAAGTACGAATCCATTCCTGTTTTACTATAATAGTAACCAACTACTGTTAATTTAGTATCATTAATCTTAAGAGTTATCTCTTTGTTTAATGGCATTTCATATTCATGTGAAATATTAACTAATACTTCATAATCGTTACTTGGAAGTCTTCCCTTCTTTAATTCTATTTGATCATCTATTAATTGATAATCCAAGTATAATGTAGTATTTCTATCATCAATTTCCCACGAATCATATGAATTTTTATTAGAAGAATTTGCTAAAACATTAACAAATAGAGTTCTATTTAGATAAATTGACGGACTATGTAAATCAGTAATACCAACAATAGTAAAGGATTTCATATTATTAATAGTTACTTTTCTATTAAGAAAGCTTTCTACATTAACTATCCCTGTCATTGCTATTTCTTGATTATTATCATTAAGTAAATTATTTATTGTTAATTTATCAACAACAATTTCATATTCATTTTCAGGCATTTTACCTAAAATCAAATTATCTTTATTTATCATTTCTAAACTGGATAATGAACCTTTTAAATTATATGTATACTTACTAGTTTGATAATAATCATTTACTTTAAGTTCAAAATTAACTAAAGAGTCACCAGGAATGACATAAGAAATATCTTCCATTTTTTCATAATTCAAATAGTCATTAATACTAATAGATTTTTTACGAAGTATAAGATAATTTTTATTATAAGTAACAAAATTATCTTCATCTATTTTTAAATTAGCTGCAATACTACTAGTAGAGTACATAATAAACATACCTGCCAAAACGAATCCAATCAATAATATCTTTTTTAATACAGAAAAATCAAATACTTTTCTAAAACCATTAGTAATAAGTGTAAAAATATTAAATATTGAACTATATTTTTTCTTTATGTTTTTATTAATTACTTCATTAAAGTTAAATTGATACTTATTTACCGTTTCTTTATCTATTTTTTTATAATGAGCATTTACAAATTCTATACTAGAATTTTCATCTATTACTTCTATTTTTTCTTTTGTATTGCTTTTAATATATATGTTACCATTTTTAACTACAATATCTAATTTAATTTTATCATTACCTGAAGAATAAACATCAACATCAATTGCTTTCTCTTTAATAGATTCGTAGTTTTCAAAATCTTTCAAATAAAATTTATTGTCTATTTGATAATCTAATGCATCAACATTTTTATTTTCATAATCATTTACTATTGCACCATCTTCTATTTCAATTACTCTTGATGCAAAGAACTTTGCCAAATTATTTTCATGTGTTACTAATATAACTAATCTGTCTTTGGAAATAGCTTTAATTATATTCATAATTTCTAAAGAATTTTTACTATCCAAATTACCTGTTGGTTCATCAGCAATAATAATATCCGGATCTTTAACAATTGCTCTTGCTATTCCTACTCTTTGTCTTTCACCACCAGATAACATATTACAAGGACGATTACGATAACGATACATTCCTACCTTTTCTAATACATAATCTACTCTTTTTTTTATTTCCTTCTTATCTTTTATTCCTAACATTTTTAATACTAAAGATACGTTAGAATATACACTCATATTATCTATAAGTTTATAATCTTGAAAAATATATCCTATATTTATATTTCTAATTTTGTCCCTTTTATAAGTTAATTTAGAAGTTATTTTTTTACCATCAATATAAATGTTACCACTCTTAACATTATCTAATCCACCAATAGTATTTAAAAGAGTGGTTTTGCCGCTTCCAGATGGTCCTAGAAGTGCTACTAGTCCATTATCATTAAGTGTAAGATTAACATTATTTATAACGTGAATTTGATTCTTCTTTCCTTTATTAAAGTATTTATTTAAATTCTTAATTTCTATCATTCTTACACCTCCTCTGTTAATGTTTTCATAACGCTATTTTTAAATAACTTTCTAGCATATTTTAAACTAATTAAATATGACATTCCTAAAACAATAATATATAGAATTATATAATCACCAAGAGTTAAGAATTTAAGCATATTATTAACAAAGTTCCAGCTAAATACACCACAATAATTCAAATATATACATATTGCAAAAATTATATATGCTAAATTTGCAACAGTTAATAACTCAATTATTAATAATTGTTTAGATACTTTTCTAGTAGCTCCTAGCATTCTAATAGTTGAAAAATATACATTTCTAGATTTTAAAATTAGCTTAATTATGAAGTAGGAAATAAAGAATAGCGTTGCCACTAATACAAGTGTTACTACTGCTTTAAATATTTTAATTATTTGTGTAGCGCCATAACTTTTTAATGTGTTTTTAATAACCAAAGTATTATATCCAAGCTCATTTAATTCTTTTGCTACATCAGATATTTTACGATCATCTTCTACAAATACACTACTTTGATAACTGCCTTTATCAAATAAAGTATTATATTCATCTACATTAATAAAAATTGCACCATTATAATTATCATAATCACTATATTCTAAAATACTAGCCATATTTTTTTTATTATATAATTTAGTTACACTTAGATTTAATTCTTCATTATAATAAAGATTTGATATTTCTATTTTAAGAGGTTTACCATAACAGTTTTCTTTTTCACATGACCATTTCAAATCTTCACTAATGAAAACCTGCCCCCTTGGAACATTGTAACTTGGAAAGAAGTTGAAACTCGTAGAATATGGTGCTACATTATAATAACTATTTAAGAATAAAACTTTAGAATCACTATATTGTTGATTGACTCTGAATTCTAACTTTTTTAAAATCGAATTACTTAAGTAAAAAATAGTTTCATCAGTATAATCTTCTTCACTATAACATATACCTACTATTTTTAATTTAACACTTTTATCTGTCATATCATATGAGTCAGTCAAATACAATTCTGACTTCATAAGATCATCTTTCATATTGCTTAAATAATAATCACCACGACCACCATATATAACAACTTCGTTATCATTTTCCGGCAATCTTCCAACATCAACTTTCTTATCCAAATCATCGATTGAATAAGCAGTTCCAGACAGATATAAATCGGAATCATTAGAAAGACTAATATAAGTATCAAGTAATAAATCTACTTTAACAACTCTTTCCACATTATTTATCTTTTTTATATTATTTAACTCTTCATCAGTAAACGAAGTACGATCTTTTTTATTTATTACTATTCTTTTTACTGTATTACTATTAGAATTAGAAAATATATAATTATATCCTTCCACAGATGCTTGATATTCTTGTTGCTTAAATGATGCATATTCACTCATTAGTGCCACTACAACAAAAAGATATACCGCAAATAGTAACAAAAACTTAGGAATTATATTAAATGTATTTCTAAGCCCTAGACGTATTTTATTTAAAAAAGTAATATTTTTATATTTAACTGTTTCATCTTTAGCCTCGTTAGAAACGTTAGTCTCTTTTATTACTTTATCTTCTAATACTTTACCATCGTGCATTTTTATTTTTCTTGTTATATAATCTTCAACTTGTTCATAATTATGAGTAACAATTATAACTAGTTTATCTTTAGATATTTCGCTTAATAATTTAATTATTTCTTTTGCTGATTTAGAATCTAAGTTTCCAGTAGGTTCATCCGCAATAATAATTGGTGTATTTTTTGCTAATGCTCTTGCTATTGCAACACGTTGTTTTTGACCGCCCGATAACTTAGACACTTTAGTATTTCTAAATTTATATAGTCCCACTTTTTTTATCAATTCAAGAACATCTTTCTTGATATTTTTCTTTTTGCACCCATTTAAAAGAAGAACTAATTCAACATTTTGATACACAGTATAACTATTTACTAAATTAAAGTTTTGAAAAATATTACCAATGTATTTTCTTCGATAATCTTCAAAATCTTGTTCACTATAGTGACTCGTTTCTTCACCATTGATATACATTTCCCCTTCTTCATAAGAATCAAGTCCACTAATTACATTTAATAATGTAGATTTACCACTACCGGATTCACCTGTTATGGCAACAAACTCTCCAATATTAAATTCTAAGTTAACTCTAGTAAAACCACTTGCAATAACTCCTTTATTGTAATAAAACTTTGATACGTTTTTTAATCTAATCATAATTATTATCACACTCCGATAATACCATTTTACTATATAAATTAAATATTTAATACATCTTTTTATTTGCTTTTTGTCTCTTTTAAGTTGCAAAATAAGTTGCAAATAAAAAAGTACTAACCTTTTAAAAAGTTTAGTACTTTTTCTTTATGTGGAATACTACTTGATTTAGTATTAGAAATTAAACTATTTTTATTAAAATCAACTAACACCTTTTCAATATCAAATCCACCAGTTTTCTTTTCTTTTAAAACATAATAACATGCTGAGGATTGAGAAGATTTATCTCCACCCATACCTGTCGCTCTTAATGTATAAATGTCTGCATCGTTTACTCTATCAACCATATGGAAATGTACATGTCCTTGGAATATAGCATCATAAGAATCAATTCCTTTACCACCGAAGATAGGACTATCAAGAGCTGATAAATAACCTCGTGCCGACTCTTCATCGCGGGATGTTTCGATACCTCTTTTTATATCAGCTTTTGCTTCATCACTATTAGTATATAAAAATTGTAATCCAGACACACCTTTTGTAAAATTGCTTTGATATGACCAAGTACTATTATTAATGTAATCCCATCTTACATCATTGACAAAATGACACAATGCTATTTTCTTGTCACCTACTAACAAATCTATAGAAGGTGGAAATAATCTCATTTTTTCAACCCTACTTTCGCCTAGTCTTTCAAACGTCCACAATTGATTTTCCCAACGATTTTTATCTAAATAAACAAATGGTTTAACCCCTAAAGTATTATAATACTCTGAATTACCAGCTACAGATTTTACTCCATAATACTCAAGCATATCAAAAACCTCATCAGGATTGGCACCTAATCCTACATTATCACCTAATGAATATATTTCATCAATATCTTTTTGTTTAATTGACTCTAAAACAGCAATAGTAGGTTCAAACATCGAATGAGGATCTGCTATTATAGCTATTTCTCTGCCTGTATAAATAAGAGTTTCTTTACTGAAAACAATTTTACTTTTTAAATCAGTAAATTCTTCTGATAATTTAAAATTATTTTCCATAGGCTCATTTTCTTCTTTATTATCAAAGATTACCTTTGGTTGTTCTATAGCCATATTAACTGCTTGTGTTATTATAAAAGGAAGATTATATTTTTTATGATATTTCATCTCATCATCAGAAGGTATTTTACCGTCAACTAAAATAAGTCCACATGGTTTTAAGCCTTCTCTATATAATAAAGCCTCAGGATTTTCACCAATTACTGCACTAGTTTCAAGAATTCCTCTTTGAACACGATATATATCTTTTACTTCAAAAGAATTACTATTAATTGCACCATTACTACCCATATTACTTATAGAACTACAAATATAATTACCTTTTGGTACTGCATCATATGCTAAAATTACATCTCGTTTATCCCAGTAATAATTTTGACCTAAATAACTTATTGGACTAACAGAAATGAAATTACTATCACTATTAGAAACACCATTCACCAAGTCATCAATATTAGCATCATAACTTAAAACATGCGCACATAACACATAATTTTTATCAGAAAAGTCAAAAACTTCACCGCCATATTTTAAAGATAATTCTTTATCAATTGCACATCCATTCGCCCTAGCTACTGAAATAGGAGTTAAATTAACTCTAAATTCTTGCTCAAATAGGCTAGATACCTTTTGTTCAATATGATAAGAAAAGTATTGAATGTTCTTTAATTTATCAGTTTCATCAGTCAAAATTTCTCTAAAAAGTGCTTTTAAACTATTTATATCACTAGTATTACTTACTTTTTCAACTAATTCAGCATAGCTTAACAATTCATCAATTTTACTACATATACTAGGAAATGCCTCATTCTTCTTTTTCAATATTTTTAAGTTTGTAGAACCGCCAATATCCTTAATAACTAAATCGGCATCGCAAAAGACAAATTCTTTAAATGCAACTCTTAACGAATTAACTGTCGCATCTTCATCATTTAATAACTCCATATATTGTTGATATATTGCTTTTCTCAAATCATTTATTTGCTCCAAAGATGAGATCTCTACCTGACCATTTCCCCAGTTAAATAAAAATTCTAGATTTGCCTTATCTACACTTGAAAGTTGGGTATTATTTGATGACAACAAATCTAATAATTCACTATTGTTACTATAATTATCTAACACTTTCAAAAAATTTGAAATTTTAGCGACTATAGGATTTGACATATCTTCCTCTTCATAAAGGTTACTATTCAAATATTTATATGCAGCAATTAACTTTTCATCTTTACCACTATCAAGTATTTCAACTAACTCATCAAGCCATGAAGAGTATGTTGAACTTCCACAACCATATTGAATAAAAGAAGAAAAACTAATATCTAATTTACCAAAAAAAGCCTTCACTTTATCGTAATTAATTAAAACTGTTTTAGCATAATTATGTCTTAATAATTCTAAACAATTACAAATGTCTTCCTCTTTAAAATTAAATTTTTTTAAAATAATTGCTCTAACTGCAAACGAAACATCAGGATTATTAAAGTACAAATATAATGTTTCATCGTCAACATTTTCTATTCTTGAGAAAAATATAAAAGAATAACCATCAACGATTTTTTTCTTCAATAAATTAGATTTTATTTGTTTCAATTCAAACAGTTTTTTTGAATCAAGTCCCTGTAAATATTTAGAAATAAGATCTTTTTTTAGAGTTAAAACTAAATCAACAACACTTCTATTGTAGTTATAGCTATCAAATATCTGAAACATGTTACCTTCATTAACTCTGCTTGTAATAAGTACTTCTTTTAAGTCCTGTGCATAATCTCTGAAAAACAAATTATCTATAACATCAGAATTACTCATGGCATCTATTCCTTGTTCAATAACTGCTTTTTTCTTATCTACAATTAATTTCTGTATTTCACGAGGAAGATTACTATCATCCGTTAAATAAATTCTAGCTATTGTGGAAAAATCAAGATCTTCAATAGCACTATTTATAATTTTTTTCTTATTTGAAATTATTGCTTCTTTAAATTCATTTGGTACATGTTCACCGTTTAAAAATTTAAGCACGTCCACTTTGATCATAAGTGAAATGCACATTTTTGCCTTAATAGGACAGCTTTCAATTAATAATTTTGAAAACTCTTCACTATGTGAGAATAGTAAAAGCATATAAAATTTATTAATATTAGTTGTTTTTAAAGTACGAATTATCTCTTTCTTCTTTAATGCAAGAACTCTCGTTTTAATTTCATCCGGAAAAAAAGAAGAATTTAGTTTTTCTAACAATGTTGCGCCTTTTAATTCTTCTACATATCTTTCTATTGTTTCTGATTTCATATCATATACCTTTTGTTGCATTGAAGCAGAAATTAAAGTGGTTTGCAATATATCAAATATGTTATTTGAATCGATTTTTTCATTTATTACTCGCTCTTTAATACTATTACTTACTTTACTATTTGATAGCAAAAATACAATAGAACTTGATGCAGTAAACTTTGAGTCAATAATATAATTCAAAACTTTTGGCTCTAAATCGGAAGCTAAAACATTCAATAGTTCAAATTCAAAAAAACAATAATCTATTATTTTTTTCTTGACATCAAATGAAGTGTTACTATCTTGAACTACCTTTTCAAGGTTATCTCCATATATCTTTTTGGCTACTATCTTTTTTACTGTCATTGGCCAGTAAGGTTTATCTAAATAACTTTCATTTAATTCCGTCTTAGACAAAAAATAGTTTTCTATAATTCCTACCGCATTAAAGTCTAAAAGTAAGTATTCCATTCTTTCAAACATTTTCATTTTAAGTTCTATAGGCATTAACGTCTCATCTAATTTTTCCAATATTTCGACAAGGGACATTTGATCAATAATTTTTGTTAACCTTTCCAATTGTTCAGCTAGATTAAATTTGTTATCAGTTTTTGAATTATGATACACAATGGCCACTCCCTTTTAAAATTGGTTGTTATTATACTATAAACCATTGTATTTGTCAATGTTAGCTAAAAAAGTCCCCACTCTGCAAGTTTTTCAAAACCACCTATTTTTAATATGTAATCTTTAGCTTCATTAACTATTTCACTATAAGGTTTACCATCTACTATTTCATCTCCTATTGCACAACTAAAATACACTGTTCTATTTAATTCTTGGGCTTTTTTAAAGGCATAAATATTTAAAGAAACATCTGCTTTTGATAAGTCTTTCCCATGAATTCCGCCACCAGTTATACTATCAGCCATATCACTACCTAGTTTTCTATTAACAGCACCAGTATCCGTATTTAATCCTCCTGTCCAATCACCTAATGGATTTATTACAGCTTTTGGATAACCTTTTTTTAATTCATCACTAGATGCATTACTTTGACAAATAATTAGTTTATCGTCATTTAATATATATTTACCATCATATGGATATTTATAGTAAATATCTCTAGCAATTTTTGAAATCTTTTTCTGTTCTTCAGTAAGTGGAACTCCTTTAAAAATTCCATTGTCACCGCATCTAATTTTGCCTCGTTGATTTTGTGATAAATGTCTATCCTGTTCTACAGTTAATAAGTCGAGTTCTACATCACCAGCTATTCTTTTAACTATACAGTCAACCTCCTTAAAATTCAATTTTTCTGATGTTTCTGCTATCACATGACATTTTCCGTGACCAATTAACACTTCTATTGCTATTTTACAGTCAACATTTTTAGAATAGGCAAGATCAACCATAGCTCCTGCTATTCTATCTGCCACCTTATCAGGATGGCTTGGATTTACTTTCTCAATCATAATTTACCTCCTTTTCATCTCATAAAAAAACACCCAAGATAACTTCTTGAGTGGAAAGTTATCTTATCGTTCTAGCTTTACCACCTAATTCAATAGGTTGGTGTGACATCATAGGGCTAGTCCCTCAATCACTCTTTATAAGATGTTAATTACATTCTACTATACTAAATTATAATATTCAATACTAAAATAATATATAAACTAATATCATATTGATTTATAAATCTATAAATAATATAATTGATATAATGATATGATGGAGGTTCATATGGAAAACTTTCTAAATAAATTATTTAATAATAGAATAATTATGATGAGTACAGTAATAATTTTAGTGATAATTTTTTTTATAGAAATTATTATAGGAATAGTACAGTTAAAAGAAAAAAGAGAAAATGAAGAGACAACTAATAATTATGTAGTATATATAAAATTAAACCCACTATTAAAATTAGAATTCTCACAAACGTGTACTAAAAAAGAATGTGATGAGCCAACAGTTACTAAATATGAATTAATCAATGAAGATGCAAAAAAAATATATAAAAATCTAGATTTACTTAAAGAAAGCAATAATTTGAAAAATGTAATAGATTTAATTTGTGATACCGCTTCTAATAGCAAAATAGTATTTGATGAAGTAAATATTTATACTAACTGGAAAAAAATGGAAAAATACTTAACACCCAACAACTCAAATGGTTCAATATCATTTAATGTTAAAATAGATACAATAAACAAAATAGAAAACATAATTTCTAATTTAGATGATAAAATCAAAACGTATCAAATCGTATTTGACAGCGATGGTGGATCTTACATTAAAAATCAAATAGTTGAAGAAAACAGTATCATAACTGAACCTACTGTTCCAACTAAAAACGGATATATTTTCATAGAATGGCAATTAAACAATCAAAAATTCGATTTTAATACTAAAATAAAAAATAATATAACACTTAAAGCAAAATGGGGAAAAGAAGAAGAAAATACAAGCAACGGTAAAAAAGAAATATATATAAATAAAATAGAACTTAAAAATAAAAACAATAATTATTCTTATAACTTTGTAGAATCAACCAGTATAAAAGTTACATTAATAGCTAATGAAGATATCTTAAATAAGATGAATACTCAAAACATTAAACTATATGTTGATGTATCTAAACTAGAACTAGGAGAACATAATGCTAATATAAATATAGATGGAATAGATTCAAGTATTACATATGCATTATCATCTCAAACAATAAATATTATTGTATCCGAGAAAAACTAAATAATCAAAAATAAAAGTACTAGATAATTAAGTCTAGTACCTTTTATTATTAATCAATGTCTTCTATGCTAAGAGAATTTATAAAACCTTTTTGATCATAATCAAATGACAAATCATAATCTTTTCTTTCATCTATAGCATTACGTATTTCTTTTATTTCTTTTTCATTAGTTGTACTTTTATCTTTGTATTTAACTTTAATTATATGATTATGATTAGTTTTATTACTTGTTACAATATCATCTAGTATACCCGTTAGGAAAAAGCCAGAAGTTTTACCAGCATGAGTTTCATAACTAGAATTAAAACTAGTTACATCAAAACTACTATCCCCAATTTCAAATCGAATTATATTAAAAATTATAAAGCCAAACGCAGCTACAAATATTACAACTGCTATTATAGATACAACTTTAGAAACTTTAGTAACCGGATTGTTTTTCATAAACTCATTCATTTTTTCAAAAGTTTCTTCTGCATGTTCTTCTTGAGCTTTATAAATCCCTTTAGTATATTTATAACCTTCTGTGTAAGCATCATCTACTGAAAAAGTAGTATTACAAAATTCACATTTAACTTGTGTTACACCTTCTTCAACCTTTAAATTTGCTCCACAGTTCTTACATTTCAATTCAACTAATTTCATATAAATTCACCTTTCATAGTATATTAAATTCTAAGTAAATAGTAACATAAATTGCTACAACTATCAATCTAATCTTTATCTAATAATTAATTAAATTTCAAAAAACAAAAAATGGAGCCTCTCGGCTCCTTCAGGGGGTTTTGGTTGAATTCACACTCACATTATATAACCGTAAGTGTGGTTCATGCACGATGTTATCATCATGCATCTTAATAATAATATGTCCTCATCTAAAAGTCAATTAAATTGGAAGAATTTTACTTTCGTTTTTTTCTTATTTACACTTTTTAACTTCTTTGAATCGAATCTATCAAAAGTTGTTTTAATTTATCGTTATCACTATCTTTATCTTTTAAATACTCCATCGAATCTTTCTTAGCCTGTACTAAAATCTTATAATCAGAACGTAAATTTGCTATTTTAAAGCACATATCACCACTTTGTTTAGTACCAAACAAATCCCCAGAACCACGGAGTTTAAAGTCCTCTTCACTAATAACAAATCCATCATGAGTATTTTTCATAATATCTAGTCTTTTTGTATCACTATCACTAATTAAAATACATTTAGATTCAATCTTGTTTCTACCAACACGACCTCTTAACTGATGAAGTGTTGATAATCCAAATCTATTAGCATCAAAAATAACAATCATAGTAGCATTAGGAACATCCACACCTACTTCAATAACAGTAGTACTTATTAAAATATTAATATCATTTTGTTTAAATTCACTCATTATAAGTTCTTTAGCTTCCGGTTTCATTTTACCATGAACAATGTCAATTTTATATTTACTTCCAAAAGCAAGATTCATCTTATCTCTTAAATTAGTAACAGTTGTTAAATCAGTATTCTCACTTTCTTCAATCAAAGGCGCGATAACATATATCTGATGATTATTCTGAAGTTCATTATACATAAGTTCCAAAACTTCTTTCATCTCGGACTCTTTCTTTACATATGTCTTAACTGGTATTCTACCTTTAGGCATTTCCTTAATAATAGAAACATCCATATCACCATAAATAGTTAAAGCATAAGTTCTAGGAATAGGAGTAGCACTCATATAAAGAACATCTAACTTAATACCCTTATTCTTTAAATTAGCTCTTTGATTTACCCCAAATCTATGTTGTTCATCAGTAACAACTAATCCTAAATTTGCATATTCAACTTCATCTTGTATTAAGGCATGCGTTCCAATAATAATATCCACATTACCATTTTTCAAATCATCATATATTAACTTTTTCTCTTTTTTATTAACAGAACCTGTTAACAATTCTACTCTTACTCCAGTATCTTTTAAAAGCTCCTTTATATTATTATAATGTTGTGTTGCTAAAATCTCAGTTGGTGCCATTAAAGCACTTTGATAACCACATAAACTATTGTAATACATTGCTAATATTGCAACAATTGTCTTACCAGATCCTACATCTCCTTGAAGTAATCTATTCATTCGCTTAGAACTATTCATATCATCTATTACTTCTTTTAAAGCATTATTTTGGTCACTAGTAAGTTCAAAAGGAAGACCCTTGATTAACTTTTCTACATCTTTAAAATTGCCTTCTCTTTTAATACCTTCTTGATGTTTCTCATGGTCTAATTTTAAATAATTAATTTTAAACATAAACTGAAATAATTCTTCATACTTCAACCTAATAGTTGCTTCCTTTAATTTTTCAAAACTAGGTGGATTATGAACAATATTAAGTGCTGTCTTTTTATTAGAAAAGTTATATAAATCCATATATTTTGTAGGAATATAATCAGTGATTTCATTTCCATACTTTAAAAGTGCATTATTAATATAACTACTTAAACTCTTAATATTCAACCCGCTAGTAGTATGGTATACAGCTTCAATCTTTTCTTCTTTAGAAAGACTACCAAATCTTATATCAGAAGCATTTAAAACATTTTTTTGCCTATCATATTTACCAATTACAATAACACTAGTACCGATACCTAAATTAGGCTTCAAAAAAGCCCTATTAAATATTGAAACACCAACTACCCCATTAGGCATAGCAAGTCTAAAATTAAGTTTATTTACTCCTCCTCTAAATCTGACAACAAGAGGAATACTTTCTACTTTTCCGTCTAAAATAACTCTATCTTCATCTGTTACTGTTGATAAATCACTTCTACGTAAAACATCATATCTAAAAGGATAATGTTCTACTAAATCATCAACCGTAAATATATTTAATTTATTAAGTAAAGATGTGGTTTTAGGACCTATTCCTTTTAACTCATTTAAACTAACCATAGTACCACTTCCTTGGGTGCTATTATATCATAAATTTAAACTTAATTAAACCATTTTTCCAATTATATAAGTTTTTTTAAAAAATGATTGACAAACAACACTCTTTCGATTATTATAGAAATCACCAATTCGAAATTGGCGAATTGGTCGCTAGTATCACACTAGCCAACCCCTTTTTATTCTTTTTTACGAGGTTGTTCTCAGGGGGACAACCTCTATTTTTTTACCCAACTAAAAACAGAGTTTTTAACTCTGCTTTTTTATTTGCTCTTTTCGCTTAACTCCTTATAGAAATTATATCTTTCAATAGCATCTTTCATATTTTCACTAAGTAGTTCATCTAGCTTAGCCGGATTAGTTCTACCTAAAGTTCTATACCTATTTTCACCTAGTAAAAATTCTTTATATTTTTCAAAATCCGCCTTACTATCCAAAGTGAATTTTTGGTTAATAGGATTATATCTAAATATTGGAAAATATCCAGATTGAGTAGCTATTTTTTCTTCTTCAATACTATTAGACATTCCTTTTAAGATGCCTTGAGCTATACATGGTGCATAAGCAATAATAATAGAAGGACCATTATAATTTTTAGCTTCAGTCAAAGCATTAATAGCTTGTTGCATATTAGCACCAAGTGAAATTGTTGCAACATATACATGTGGATAAGATAAAGCAATCCTTGCTAAATCCTTCTTAGCATTTTCTTTACCCCTACTTGCAAATTTAGCCACACTTCCTTTAGGACTAGATTTAGATGCTTGACCTCCTGTATTAGAATATACTTCGGTATCAAGTACTAAAATATTAACATTTTCATGAGTGGATAATACATGATCCAAGCCCCCGAACCCAATGTCATATGCCCATCCATCACCACCTATTATCCAGAAAGATTTAGCTTTGATAAATTCTTTCATAGCAATAAGTTCTGTAATTTTACTATTTTCAACAACTTCATATAATAAACAACTTGATTGATAATCTAATCTCTTATAGTAGCTAGCATATATTTCCTTATCACGTTCTGGAATTAAAGCTACATTTTTTTCTATTATACTTCTTATCTTGTCTTTTCTAATATGATCAGCTACTGCCATTCCCATACCAAATTCAGCATTATCTTCAAATAAAGAACTAGCCCAAGGAACATTATATGCTGTTCCTAAAACATTACCACCATAAATAGATGAGCATCCCGTTGCATTAGCAATTACTAACTCATTACCAAATAATTGAGTTAAAAGTTTTAAATAAGGAGTTTCACCACATCCAGCACATGCTCCAGGAAATTCTATTTTAGGATTAACAAACTGACTTCCCTTAATAGTTGAAACATTTAACGGCTTTTTCTCTTTTACTTCATTAAATAAATATTTATATTTTTCAATATTATTATTTGTTTTAACTTCGCTACTAGAATTCATTGTAAGAGCCTTATTTCCTCTTTTACCAGGACAAATTTTACTACATAACCCACAGCCAGTGCAATCAGGTAGACTAACTCCAACGGTATATTTAAGTTCATCATTAATGCCTGAATCCAGCAAATCTTTTTGAACACTATTAGGGGCTTTTTCTATTTCCTCTTTATTTAATAAGAATGGCCTTATAACTGCATGAGGACATACTAATGAACACATATTACACATTATACAATTATCTTTATTATAACAAGGCATTCTTTCACTAATATCTCTTTTTTCTAGATTAGACATTCCACCTTCAAAAGTTCCATCTACGTATTGTGATAATTCACTAACTTTTAATTTATTTCCCTCTTTTGATTCAATAATTTCAAAAATTGTTTTAGCCTTATTCACTTCTCTTTTTTCTTCAATGCTGTCAGTATTAACAAGTTCTAAACTCTCTAATGCTCTATTAATAGCCAAAACATTTTTAACAATTATATCTTCACCTTTATTAGTGAACAACACCTTTAAAGATTCCTTAATCTTAGTAATAGCAAAACTAAATGGTATTATCATACTTATCTTAAAAATAACCGTTTCAATAATAGTATTTATTTTACCAACTAGTCCTACTTCATCAGCAATCTTATTAGCATTAACAATATATAATTTAATATTTCTTTTCTTAATAATATTCTTATCATGAGTACTGATTATATCAAGCACTTCGTCTTTATTTTTATTGGTATTAAGTAAGAAAATACCATTTTCTGAAATATTATCTAACATTCTTAATTTTTTTAAATAAATATCTTTAGTACATACTACTAAATTAGGCTTTTCAACATAATAAGTCGCTCTAATCGGATCTTTATCAAATCTTAAATGAGAAATAGTAACGCCACCAGATTTTTTAGAGTCATATTCAAAATAACCTTGAACGTACACTTTAGCATTATCTCCAGTAACTTTAATTAAATCTTTAGAAGCACTTACCATTCCATCAGAGCCAAATCCATAAAGTAACATTTCATAGTCATATGGTTTGATATCAATTGGTACATCACTTAAACTCAAATTAGTAACATCATCTACAATACCTATTGTAAAGCCATTATGTGCATCATCTCTATCAAGAAAATCATATACTGCTTTTATCTGATAAGGAGTAGTATTTTTACTAGATAATCCATATCTACCACCTAGAACTTTTATATTAGAATTATATTTATTAATAACATTTACAACATCTAAATATAATGGCTCAGCACTTCCAGATTCTTTAGTACGATCAAGTACTGCTATAGATGTTACTGTTTTTGGTAATACTTTTAACAAGTAGCTAGCACTAAAAGGACGGTACAAATGAACTTCTATTAGCCCAACTTTTTCACCATTAGATATCATAGTATCAATTGTCTCTTTAATGGTTTCACAAACTGATCCCATTGCAACTATAACTTTAGTAGCATCTTTAGCACCATAATAATTAAATGGTTTATAATCTTTACCAGTTAACTTGTTAATTTTTTTCATATAATTATTTACAATATCAGGTAATTCTTCATAATATTTATTTCTTGCTTCCGTTATTTGAAAATAGATATCATCATTTTGATTAGTACCTTTAGTAACTGCATTATTACTAATGGCTTTAGACTTGAACTCATTTAATTTCTTCTCATCAATTAGTTTTTTTACTTCATCCATTTCTAACAATTGTATTTTTTGTAATTCATGACTAGTTCTAAATCCATCAAAGAAGTTAATGAAAGGTATACTTCCTTTGATTGTGGATAAATAACTAACTGCTGTTAAGTCATGTGCTTGTTGAACAGAAGAAGATGCTAATATGGCAAATCCAGTCATACGTGTAGCATAAATATCTTGATGATCGCCAAAAATTGATAATGCATGAGTAGATAAACTTCTTGCTGCTACATTTATTACACAAGGCAACAATTCTCCTGCAATTTTATACATATTAGGAATCATTAATAAAAGGCCTTGACTAGCAGTATATGTAGTAGCTAAAGTACCATTTAATAAAGCACCATGAACAAGACCAATAGCACCTGCTTCACTTTGCATTTCTACCACTTTAACTGTATCATTCCAAAAGTTCTTTCGTCCATCACTAGACCATTTATCTATATATTCGGCCATAGGAGATGCAGGGGTTATAGGATAAATACCTGCTAATTCGCTAAAATAATATGAAACATAACTACATGCCTCGTTACCATCCATAATTTTATATTTCATCATATCACTCTTTTCTATAGTCACTACTTTTATTATATAATAAATTAACTAAAAAATATATAAAAAAACGAGTATAATACTCGCCTTAAAACATTATTTTCTTATTATTTCCCTAGATCCTTTTGTTGCAATGTTCATAAATTGATCATAATACTTTTGATATCCAGGTAATATTGTATCATCTAATTTTGAAAATGGATATACTTTATATCCAGCACCATAAGTAGCACCAGCTTTACGAGTATATACAAGTTCAGCAGCAGGATTTTCCAATGTAATAGTACTAACACCATCAACGACTGATTTTTTAATAGTAACAGATGCTGCTAGACCAACTAAACGTTCAATACCTATTTGAGCTGATATAAAGTTACCCAATGAATAAATAACCATTGTATTATCAATAAAATCTATAGGTTGAATAACGTGTGGATGGGTACCTATTACTATATCGACACCAAGTGATGCTAAATATTTTGCAATAGTCTTTTCTTCCTGAACAGGAGTATGAGTATACTCAGCTCCCCAGTGCATAGCTACCATAACAACATCTACTTTATCTCTTACTCTTTCTACATCTGCTTTTACTTTTTCTTCACTGTATAAGTCAAAAAGATAATCTTTGCCAGTTGGTATTCTAAGCCCGTTAGTTAGAGTTGAATAAGAAAGCAATGTATAAGTTATACCATTTTTTTCCATTATTCTAGGTGTCACACGTGATTCTTCTGATTCATATGAACCAGCAGCAATTACACCCTCTTGTTTTCCCCAATAATTTATCGAATTAACAAGACCTTTTTCACCATAATCAAGGGAATGATTAGTAGCTAAGCTGACTAAATTAAATCCCATATTCATAAAAGCATCTCCCACTTCTTGAGGTGAATTAAACAAAGGATAACTAGATAATCCCAAAGAAGTTCCTCCAAGAATAGTTTCTTGATTATAATATCTTAAATCATATTGTTCAAAAACGGGTTTTACTTCAGTGAACATATTATTAAAATCATATACACCATTAGAATAAGCATCCTTATAAACAGCCCCATGAATCAATGCATCACCTACCGCTACAAAAGTTGCACTTGTTTCATAGTTTTCCTTTTCTTCATCAACAGTTTGATCTTTATCATCTTTATTAACAATTTCTTCTTCTTTATTATTATCTTTAAACAAAGATAAAGTAAATAAAGTACCTCCAACTCCAATTGATATAATTGCTAGTACAATAAGAATTATTGCTCCTATTCGTATAGTTTTTTTCTTTTTATCCATAACAACCACCACACTTCTATTCTAAAATCAATCCGAATCCACTTACTACTCGTCTTCCTCCAGTTACAGTTTGTCCATATATGTTTTTAGGATTATTTATAAGTTTACCACCTATTGCTAATTGAGCTGAAGTACCTCCATCTAGATTAGCTGCATTATATGCACCATATAGTTTTAATGTTTCAATCACTTCTAGCATATTAGGACCTGCAGCATGAGTTCCTTCTGTTACTAAGAATAATACAACACCATCTCTTCTTTGAGCTATAGCAACACGAGCGGCCCTTGAATATCCACCAACAGTTGCATCAACATATTGCAACTCTTTACCATTAACAATTAAGAAAGGTCCAAACTCTAATGCATCGCGCATTCCCATCGCAATTGCTTCTTCACCTGTTGCATTAGTCAACAATAATTTATTATCTTTATTAAATCCAATCAAATTAGCTTTACCATCATTATCAGACCAAATAATTTTTCCATCTTTTATTAAATATCCCATTGGAACGTCACTACCCCAACCGTAATCGACGAACATACCACCATTAATACAAACAACACCACCCATGCGGTTACACATGTCTTTTATACGTTCTTGTCCTGTACCACTTCCAAAGGATTTAGAATGTATTAATTGTACTTTAGAAGGATCATAGATTGCTACTAAATGTGCATCGTACTTTCCAACTTTAACCTTTAAATATTTGTAATCCTCATTACCAGGATCTCTTGTTAATATTTGCTCATCATATTCATTATCATAATCTTTTTTAGGTTTAGTATCTATAACTATTTTATCCAAATCTACAGCATCATTAATAGGAATATATGCCCCTTTAGCTAAAATGCTTTGAATTGTTTCATCACTCCAAAAAGTATATGCTATATATTGATGAGTTTTAGTACTCATAGCTGTATTTATAATTAAATTTCTAAATCCTGAATAAGGACCATAAACAACAAAGAAACAGATTCCTACTAAAATATCTAAAATGATAAACAAAATAGTTGTTTTACGTATTCTTCTTTGCTTCTTTTGTTTCTTTTCTTTTTTCTTCATAATTACACCTCAACCTTATAAGGGTTTTCTTTAGTACCATCGCCATCTTTTATCTTAGGTATATTTATAGAAATGACTGGTTTATATGGCCTTGAAATTGCAGGTTTTGAACTTATTAAATCTGTATCATAATAGTATATTCTTCCTTCTCTAGGAGATTTATTCGATACATAATATCCATCAGCATCATTGTCAAATTTTAAATCTGTAACGCTAGGAATACCAACTTTTACTGTTACTTTTTCTTTATAAGTATTTTTGTATCCTTTAGTATATGTAGCAGTATACAAATCAAAATCTAATAATAAATCTTTATAAGATAATCCTTCATAGAATTTTGTATTTAAAAGCTCTGCCAAAGAATTTTTATTATCAACTTTATAATCTAGTACACTAGTATCAAATCTATAAGTGCTTAATCCTTTATTATATAATCCAGCGTATGCAAGTTTTATAATATCTTCATCCTTATCTACAACAACCCATACATCTTCATCAATTTCTAAATAAGAACCAAATTTAACGTTACCATCATTTTTTTCAATTATATATGGATCTTCTTGGCTTCCAACACCACCTAATAAAGCTACTGCATTTTTTAAGGTTACAACTGGTTTTACAAAATAAGTATTACTCATTTCAGAAGTAGATATATTGCTTCCATCTGCTACCCATGCTTTCTTGCTATTTTCATATGAACCTAACCAAACCATATCTTCATCATGTGAAACATAAGTAGTATCATCAACAACACTATTTAAATAATCATTAGCTTGCAACAACGTAACATAATAATCAGTGTTTTTAACTTCACACGTAAACTTATCAACACTTTCCATTACATCAGTACAAATACTAGTTTTAACTAAATAACTTGTATCTAATTGTTTTAAGAAAACATCATTTAAATATTTATTAATATCTGATTCAACATAATCTTTACCATTGAAATCCCAAGCTAATATATTAATATAATCATTAGTAATCATTTCAATAGAACCATCAGCATTAGTTCTTATAATTCTCCATAACATATTTGCATATTTAATATAATTGTTAGCTTTCTCACCTTTAAAAACATATAAGCCGTTTTCTCTATATAATCCAGAGCCTTCTGAAACAATTTCGGTATTTTGAGTTAAAGTTGTTGAAATTAATTCAGCCGAAGCACCACCTTCTATTTTAGGATTATATATCTTGTAATATTTAATTAATCTATTACCATAAAAAATACAGCATCCAATAATAAAAGCAAGACTAACCAAACAAAATGCAGTTTGAAAAAGGCCTTTTTTTAAGCGTCTCTTTTTAGTCTTTTTACTACTTTTCTTATCATTTTTTCCCTTTTTTTTATCATCAACGACATTACTGTCATTTATATCATCATCTAAATCTAATATTTCTATATCTTTGTCTTCCATATCATCACATCCAATTCTATTAGATTATAACAAAATTAACTTAATCTTTCAACCCAATAAAAAAAATAGTAAGCAAAAATTCATCCACTATTTTTTTCTATAAAATATTGATAAAAACGAAGAAAATTTAAATATAATTACATCACTTTTATTTATTGCAAAAGTCTTACCAATAGCTTTACCCCCTATTGTAAGGGAGGCAACTAAAGCAGTAGTAATTAATGATGTTAAAAGTATATTCAGATTAAAATTAGCCGTTAAAATAACAGCAATTGAAGTCGAAGTAGAACCACTAATAATTCCACATATGTCACCTATAACATCGTTACAAAAGCTTGATACCTTTTCTGCATTTTTAATTAATTTAACGGCTAGTTTTGCACCTTTTACATTTTTTGCAGCCATCGAATTAAAAGTCCTTTCGTCAGCAACAGTTATACTAACTCCGATAATATCAAATAATATACCAAGTCCAATAAAAACAAAGACCAATATAACACTAATAACAATATTTGCATTAGGAATAACTGTTTCAGATATTAAAGAAAATAACAACGAAACAAAAAAAGTTATAGCAGTTATTTTTATTATCCAATTATAATTAATTAATTTCTTGTTTTTGACAGGTTTCTTACCTGCTTTATTCGAATATTTTTCTTTATATTTTTTACTTTTCATATAACCTCAATAAAATGAAATGGCAATTGATATAATAAACTTTGCGCCTTTAGGTCAAGTTGGATTTCCCTTATTTTTACTTATTGTTACCAATTAAGCAGTTCCCTTTTAAAAAAATAAATAGTAAGTTACCTTAACTATGACTTGATTACCACTTAGTGCACACTGCAATCCTATATCAATCTACACTCTAGGAGATTTCCTCAACAATACCCCCTATTACTATGCTTTTTTGCAATACTAGTTTCAAGTAGCGATACTTTATATAAGATGTACACCAAATAAAAAGTTGTCTCTATTCCCTAATATCACTCAAGCCAAGCTACTCTATCCATAGCTTTAGCCACAAGATAGGTTCAAGCCTGTTTCGTAAAAGTTTAATTTTCTTTCACAAAGACAGGTCTCCACGCAAAAATGGGTCGGAGTCGTATGCCATTACGAGCGCCCATAATTGCTTCAAATCCAGCATTCACCCCAAACTGGGCGTAAGAAGCAAACACCAAACGTTTCATAGATATGCTCTTTAACGATATTTTACCCTCGTCTTCATAATAAATGTATCGACTAGAATAGTGCGCCATTTCGTGTTACATTATAACACAATTGGCTAAAAAAGTCAAAGAACGATAATTCTTTGACTTCCTAATTACTTTTTAATTATTCTTACTTTTATTTTCTTAACCCTTGGAGTATATGTTAATTTAGTATCATCACCAGTTACTTTTACTTCTACTTCATGTTCCCCTTCTTTTAATCCGGTTAAATCAACATAAGCTGTTATAGTAGTAGTGTCTAGTGATTCCAACACCGCTTTGCTTCCTTTTACTATAGCTGTTACTGTACTATATTCCTTACTAGAAGCTTGAACAACATATCCTTCCTCTAAGTTAATAGTTTTAATTTGTATATCTTTTACTTCTTTTGAAATAATATCATCAAGTGTAAGCTTAACAGTTATTGTTTTAACGCTTATTTCACGTACACCTGTTGGTTTGGTTAAATTAACTGTGTATGTTTTATCGCTAGTTACATTAGATACATCTATTTTAACTGGTAAATATTCAATTGATGCTAGTGAAGATTCATCACCATATATTGTTACTTCTTGGACACTAGGAGTTAAAGTTTTAATAGCTCTACCTTCTAATTTACCTTCTGGTTCTACTTTAATAGGTACCGTTTTACTTGGTGAAGCAATTTTAATTACTGCTTCAACTTTATTAGGTACAATTTCGACATCTATAATTTTACCATCCTTATCATACGCAACTAAAGGTATGTCAGTAAGAGTTGTAGTACCTACCGTTGGTTTAGATATGTTTTCAACATCAATTAGTGCTTTTACTGAAGCAACTTGACTAAGTTTATAAGCAGCACCTTTTATTATTACATTATCTCTATTTAAACTAATGCTTTCGATATTTAGTTTAGTATCTAATCTATCTTTATGAATAATATCAGTAGTTAATTCTCTATTTTCTGAAACCTTCTCATATATCATAATAGTCACATTAGAAGTATCCAGTTTATATTCAACCGATGAAACAGATTGTTTATATTTTAAAGTTACTCTATGTTGACCAGCAGATAATCCAGTTAAATCAACAGTAACTTCATCGGCTGGATATTGTTTGGCTAAATAAACATCCCATTTTCTACCAATAAGAGTTACATCAACACTACTAGGGAGCCCTTCAACAACAAATGCCTCCTCATTATAAATCGCTTTTACTGGTTGACCATATAAAACCTCAGCAGAATTATCAACCAAAGTAGTAAATTTATTGTCTATAGTAAAGAATGCTATTAATGCACATACTAACGAAATTATAACCAAAGCTTGGCGATTAACTAATATTTTTTCAAGACCATGTCCGTTGTTTTTAAATGCATCAGTTATTAACAATATTAACTTAGTTATTGGAGTAATAATCCATTTATCAAACAAACCAAATATTCTTGAAAATATATTTTTATTTCTATTCCTACTTGTTTTCTTCATATATTTCTTCCTCATTTACATCATTTTCAAAATCAGATTCTTGTTTAGGTCTTAACTCGTCAATAAGCATCATTCTAACATCATCAAGAGATAAGTTATAGAATAATTCGCCTTTAACCGCAATAGATAATCTACCAGTTTCTTCAGATACAACTAGTGAAATACAATCAGTCTCTTCAGTAATACCTATAGCAGCTCTGTGTCTAGTTCCAAGTCTTTTGTTATTTTTTAGATTATTACTTGTTGGGAAAACAGCACCAGCACAGCTAATTCTATCTCCTTGAATAATTACACCACCATCATGTAGTGGATTATTTGGGAAGAATATAGAAATTAATAATTCGCTAGAAACATCACCATAAATTTTCTTAGCTCTATTAATGTAGTCTGCTAAGCTTGTATCACGTTCAATAACTATTAAAGCCCCTATTCTAGATTTTCTTAAATAATCCATTGCTTGAACTATTTCATACACTAATCTTTCGCGTTCATCAACTGTCAAGACTTTGTGACGACCTAACAACTGACTTCTACCAAGCTGTTCCAAAACAGTTCTAATTTCAGGTTGAAAAACTATTATTAATGCTAAAGGTCCCCACATTATTATGTATTCTAGTAGTACACCTATAGTTACAAAATGAAAAATATCAGATGCTATTTTCAAAATAGCTATTATTATAACTCCTTTAAAAATCAATGTAAGTTTAACATTATTCTTAATACTTTTTAATATATAATAAAAAATTAACCAAACGATTAAAATATCTACAATCTTATTAATTATTGATAAAATACTGTCTATAGTCATAAATTTTCTCCTTCTTTTATTTACCCTCAGTACTATAATATTATACAAAAAAAGATATAATTAGTAAATAGCTTAATTATATCTTTGAATTATTATTGCTGTTAATAACAAGTACTGCTGGAGCCTTTTCTTGAGGATTAACTTGATTACTAGCATTAACCGTTGGTTGATTATTAAGGTTTTGCAAAGGTACAGCATTACTCGTCACTTGTGGATTTGTAACAGGTTGATTATTATTAAATGGTTGTGCTTGTCTCTGAGGTGTTTGATTAACATTAGGAGTAGAAACATTTGAATTCATTTGTCCCATGTTTTGCTGCAATGGTTGTGTTTGAGCTGGCATAGTCCTACTGACTGGAGTAGCAGAAACTTTAGGTATGCTAGTAACACTTGTAGTGCTAACTGGTTTTGTTACATTCATATTAAGAGTATTAGCACTACCCATATTAACTTCGGTATTAATATTAGCTTTCATCAATTGTTCATTACTTTTTTCGCCTAAATAACCAATAATTGCAAATATCAAAATTGTATTAACTACCAGAATTGAATAATATAAAGGTCCATCTATTCCTCTAAAAAAATCAATCAAAAAGTCCATCGAATTCACCCTCTATTCTTCTTTATAATATCACCTTTTTTATATAAATAAAATATTATTTTTCAACCTGCTTTTTTATTTGCTTTTTTGCTTTTCTTCTAACTATTTTTCTATAAAAAGGTACTACCTTAGTGAAGCAAAAATACCAAAAAGGTTTACTTACATAATCAAATTCACCAATAAACTCTATATAATTACCACCAAAAGCTTTTTTAAAAATATGTAATCCATATCTAGAATTTTTAGGATCAAGGTCTCCTATTGTACCAAAATGATCATAATATTTTAATCCTTCATCATGGCAATATTTAATATGTTCATAATAAACCTTATAGTTTGATTGTGATGAAGATAAAACATTATGATTACCTGCATATAATGTCCAAGCTTTATCACCATATTCTATTATTACATGAGCATTTAATGTGATAACTTCACCATATTTATCTCTAGCAACACTATATTCATTTATATATTCATCTAACTTTTCTAAGCGCATTTCTAATTCTTTTTGCTTCTTTTGATTGGCAGTACTCAAATTATCTTTTTTAGACAAACTATCTAATGAATTTAGTACATCACCTTTTTCCTTATTATAACTATCAATAACTTTAGTTGTATTAATACTACCCATGAACAGATTCATTTTTCCATATTTATTATATATTTCATATAAAGTTTTATAGTAATTAAAATCATGAGATACAAAGTCTTTACGATCCTCTGTTAAATCCATTAATTTACTAAATTCTTTAATATCATTAACATCACCAATTCTAACAGTTGTTCCTAGTGACGTACCCTTTTTTATTCTTTGTTTAACTGTTTTAGAAAATCTATTTTCTATATCTTCCATCGTTCCAGTTAAATCTATTCTAAATGTATATCTTGGTTGAGTAGTTTCAAAATTTTTAGTAAATCCTAAATGTTTAAATCCTATCATTTGCAATGTGTCAAATATTTTCCTGCAATCATATTTAGGTTTTACTTCATCGCCTTTATAATTTTCTTCATGCCATATAAGATCCGGATCAATTTTTAAAAATATAGCTTCTTTCTTTTTAATAAATTTAATTATCTCAATTGAAAACTTTTTTACTAAACTAGTATCTGTAAAATCAATAACAAAACCTCTTGGAGCATAAAAATAACAAAGACCTAAAGGTAAGTGTTTCTGTAGTAATAAGGTAGCCCCTAAAATATTATTATCTTTATCAACTAATCCTAGATAATAAGGAGTTTGATGTTTTTCTATCTTAGCAAACTGTCCCCATGCATAAGACTGCAAAAAATGAGACTTAAAAGGATGATTCTTAACATATTCATCATAAACCATACCATCTAATTCAACCAATTTAGTCATTAATATCACCCATTCATTGTTATACTTAATACTATTATAACAATTTATCATATAAATTAAAACTAAAGTAAGAATTAATTTCAAAGAATTGTAAAATAATTAACAAATAGATATAATATTGTTAGGTGATAGTTATGGAAAAAAGAATTAAGAATATAGTGTTAATAAGTATTATAATTATTGACTTTGTTTTATTGTTATATTCAATTAGTATCAATCATTATGATGAGATAAGTGCTATTATAACACTACCGTTAACTCTTCTAATTCCAACTATAGTAAAAAAAGTCTTAAAAATAAAAATTACTGATTTTTTTGAAATTATTTTTTATACATTTATATTTCTAGCTCAATTTTTAGGCTCTTGCATCAATTTATATGACAAAATATATTGGTTCGATGACTTCACACACTTTTTATCCGGTATTTTTTCTTGCTTAATAGCTATATCAATACTGAAAATTTTTAAAAAGAACACTAATAAGGATATAGCATTTAATATTATTTTTATCTTCGGAATAGTATTTATAATAGCAGGTTGCTGGGAATTAATAGAATTTGCGATTGATCAAATATTGGGTTCGAACATGCAACATTCAATAGATTCAGGAGTTAATGATACGATGTTTGATATATTAAGTGCCACAATTGGAGCAATAGTGTTTAACTTAGCATACTTCTTAGAAAATAAAAATAAAAAAGGAATAATTTTAAAGATTCAAGATAAATTAATAAAATAAAACTTTTATCATTTAGATAAAAGTTTTTTTATTATTACATATTTTTCTTTAAGCGAAATTTTTATCACTTCATACCCATAATCTATAAGTTCTTTTTTGTATTTCAAGAAAGAATGGTCAATTTTAAAACCTAAAACATCATTTATTTCATCATAAGATAATTTATATTCATTTTTCTGATTCGTCTTAATATAGTTCCACAAACTATCATATTTACTCATAATTAATCCTTATAATAAATAGTTAAACCACCAAAAATACATACAGCATTAACGTATATAACTGGTGATTTTGATTGTTCATCATTTCGATTTTTCTCACTTACGCCGCCAAAAATAGAAGTAGATTTAACTTTTACCTTTACATTCTTAGGCACATACAATTCAATGCCCCCAAATACAGAACAAGCATTAATTATAGAATCTTTCTTTATACTAGCATTAGATAAATTACACTTTACTCCACCAAAGACAGCTGTTAAATCACATCCCTTGAATTCTTCGCCATCAAAACTAATATTTTGTGCAGAAAATGTTGCACAATATTCACTTTCTTTATTTTTATCCTGATTGACTTTCTTCATTTCTTCAGTCATTTTATGTGCAAACAAGTCTTTAAATAAAAACGATAATCCTATAACAACCAATATTAATGGTAACAATAATTTCCATACAATATCAAAATCAATAATACCTTGACAGGCAAGTAGTAAACCTACTCCTATTAAAATTCCTATAATACTGCCAGTTTTTTCTTTATCTTTAATAAGACCTATAAAACAAGGGATAATAATAAATAAAGTCCACCATCCATCAAATAATATGTTAATATTAGTAATTCCTAGTGAATTGCATCCTATAATTACTCCTAACACAATCAAAATAATACCCAGTATTCTAATTTCAATTTTACTCATATTTACCTCCTATACTTTAAGTCAATTTTAACATATATTATCTGTTTTTTTAACTATTCTTATTTTATAACATCATTTATTTTTAAGATAAAATCATTTAAAAACAAGTATAACAAAACTATAAATTTATTACCAAGCATATTAAATAAAAAAAATAAAACCGTTGAAATTCAACGATTATTTCACATTTGGTGGAACCGGGGAGAATCGAACTCCCGTCCGAAATAACTCCATCAAAGACCTCTACAAGTTTAGTTAACTAGTAAAATTCGCTATATTATAAGCTAGTTAACGAACAATAATATAACTATCCTATAAAATTCATCAATCTACCTAGGACATAGAAAGATATATTCTGCTAAATTTGAGCCTCTAATATTCTCCGCAGACAAGAAAATAAAAGAAGCGCTTTGCCATTTTTAGATTAAGCAAAAGCTAATTGATTTCTGTTTCCAGTTATTTTTGTTTGCATTTAAGGTTGCCACCTACTTGCAATCTAGGACTAAATTATCCCGTCGAAACCATATTCGGCCCCATGTGCAAATTATAACACAAAATTAAATCTATTACAATTATTATAACAAAAGAGACTAGTATCTATTCTTACTAGCCTTTTCTATAGTTCTTTTTATATCTCTTTCCTTGATTGTTTCCCTCTTATCATAATCTTTTTTACCTTTACATAAACCGATTAATATCTTTGCTTTATTGTTTTTAAAATACAATTTCAACGGTATTAAAGTATATCCTTCTAAACGAACCTTATCATTTAGTTTTAGGATTTCTCTTTTATGCATTAGTAATTTTCTTGTTCTTGTTTCTTCGTGATTAAAAATATTACCTTGTTTATAAATACTAATATACATATTCAATATATATAATTCACTATTTCTTACAATCACATAACTATCATTAAAATTACAAGAACCTTCTCTAATTGATTTTATTTCAGTTCCAGATAAAACAACTCCACACTCATACTCTTCTTCTATAAAATAATCATGTCTTGCTTTTCTATTATATATTTCCATTATATCACTTCCTTATATTGGATATTTTTCTATTTTAGCACTTCTTCTAGTTATTAAATCCATATACTCATCATAATAAGATTTATAACCTTGCAACAATTTATTATTTAATTTATCAAAAGGATAAATCTTAAAATTAGTCTTCGTTTTACCAGAATTATAATAGGTATAAGTTACCCTTGCAACCGGATCACTAATAATTATATCATCATTTTCTTTTTTTACATCAACAGAAACCATCATTCCTATTCTTCTATCAATTCCTTCTTGTCCTGATAAGAAGTTCCCTAAAGAATATATAACTAGCGTATTATCTATATAGTCAATTGGTTGAATCACATGGGGATGATGTCCTATAATAATATCTACACCTAAACTAGATAAATACTTGGCAATATTTTCTTGTTCTTTAATAATAGAATTGTTATATTCTTCACCCCAGTGCATCGAAACAAGTAACAAATCAACTTTATTTTTAATGGAATCTATATCCTTTTTTACTCTTGTCTCACTATAAACATTAACATAATAATTGTTACTAGGCTTAATTCCATTTGTCGTAGTGGTATAACCTAAAAGTGCATATTTTATACCATTAACTTCTTTTATTTGTATATTATTTTGCTCATCTTGTGAATTATAAGAACCTGTTGTTAAAACATCTTTTTTGGTTTTCCAATAATTATTTGAACTAATAACTGCTTTTTTACCTCTATCTAACGTGTGATTATTAGCAAGATTTACTAAATTAAATCCAATACTTGTAAATGCTTCTCCTACTTCATGAGGTGAATTAAATGCCGGATAACTAGATAACCCTAATTTAGTTCCTCCCAAAATACTTTCTTGATTATAAAAAGCTAAGTCATAATTATTTACAATTGGTTTTATCAAAGTTAACATTTTATCAAAATTATAAGTACCATCTTCATAAGCATCATCATAAAGACTACTATGAATTAAAACATCACCAACCATCATTAAAGATAATTTACTTTCTTTATTATCTAACTCATTATTAGTTTCCTTAACTTTCTTACTAATTTTAGAAGATAAAAAAAGGAAAACTATTATTAATATAAAAACAGTTAATAAAAATAATTTAACACTGTTTTTTATTTTTCTTTTTTTCCTTTTAACCATCTTACCTCCTAAAGTTGTTTTAATATTTCAAAGTCTATAGTTTTCTTATCTTTAGATGCAGCCTTAACTTTTACTAAAACTCTATCTCCTAATCTATATCTTACTTTAGTTCTATCCCCAGTTAATGTTTGAGTAGCTTCATCATAGATAAAATAATCACCTAAGTCATTAACATGTACTAATCCTTCAATTAAATTATCAAGTTGAATAAACATTCCAAAATTATTAACACTCGAAATAATTCCCTCATATTCTTCACCAATGTGGTCTTCCATGTATTCTGCCATTTTCATATCTTCTACTTCACGTTCACACTCAACTGATTCACGTTCTTTTACTGAAGAATTATCAGCAATATATATTAACTTTTCTTGCCAATGTTCTATAGTGCTATGAGACATATCATTATTAAATAAATATGTTCTAAGTAATCTATGAACTGTAGTATCTGGATATCTTCTAATAGGTGAAGTAAAATGTGTATAGCATTTACTTGCAAGACCATAATGTCCTAAATTTTGTGGAAGATATATTGCTTTCTGCATATTTCTTAGTAATAGGCTTGATAAAATTTTAAATTCCTTCTTATCACTCAAAAATTTAATTAATCCTTGAATTGTTTTAGGACTTACATCTTTAATATTACCTTTATATGTATACCCTAAAGTTTGTAAGAATGATAAATATGTTCTAATCTTATCTTCTTTTGGATATTCATGAACACGATATATAAAAGGTAAATCCATATAAAATATATGTGTTGCTACACACTCGTTTGCACAAATCATGAAATCTTCTATTAACTTTTCACCTGAACCACGCTCTCTTAAAACGATATCAGTAGGATGACAATTCTCATCTACTAGTATTTTGGCTTCATCTACATCAAAATCAATAAAACCTCTATTTTCTTTAGCTTTCCTTATTATCTTAGATAACTCTAACATAAGTCTAAGTTTATCAGCATATGGTTCGTATCCCTCTGGAATATTATCTTCTTCAAGAACTTTATTAACTTTTTTATAAGTCATTTGAATTCTTGACTTAATAACGCTTGGAAATATCTCATAATCTACAGTTTTACCATTTTCATCAATTTCCATAACACAAGATATTGCAAGGCGTTCTACTTCTGGATTTAATGAACAAATACCATTTGATAATTTATGAGGAAGCATTGGAATAACTCTATCAACTAAATAAACGGAAGTACCACGTTCCATTGCTTCTTTATCTAATGGACTTCCCTCTTTAACATAATAACTAACGTCTGCAATATGTACACCCAATTTGTAATGACCGTTTTCTAACTTTTCAATAGAGATAGCATCATCTATATCTTTAGTATCATCACCATCTATAGTAAAAATAACTTCATCAGTTAAATCTCTACGGCCAACTTTATCTTCAGGGTACACTTCTTCTGGAATACTATCTAATTGTTTAATTGTTTCTTCATCAAAAGTATCCTTTATATTATATTTACAAACAATAGATAATATATCTACTCCTATATCATTTTTATGACCTAAAATACGAATTACTTCTCCTTTAAATTTATTATTAGATATTTGAGAAGTAATTTTAACTACTACTTTATGCCCATCTACAGAACCTTTATTTTTACCTTTAGGTATTTCTATATTCATTTTTAATTTATCATCGTCCGGAATAATGTAACCTTTACCTTTTTTAAAATAAATTTCCCCAACTACTGTGGATAATTCCCTTTTAACAACACGAACTATTCTTCCTTCAATTCTACCGTCTGGTTTATTACTTAAAATTTCTACTAAAACTTTATCACCGTTAATAGCTCCATTCATATTGTCGATACCAACAAATACATCTTCTTCTTGGTTGGAAACATCAACAAAGCCAAAACCTTTTTTATTAGTACGCATAATACCTTTTCTTAGATTACTATGTTCAAATAGCATATATTTATCCTTATTAGAATGATATATTTCAACATTTTCTTCAAGTTCTCTTAATGCTTTAATTAATTCTTCTGTTTCCTCAACCGTTTTAATATTAAGTGCTGAATCTATTTCCTCAAAGGAAAGCGCTCTATTATATTTTTTTAAAATTTCTAGTACTTTATCTTTCATATTCTTCACCTTATATTTAGATTATACAATAAAAAAAGAGCTATTCCTAGCCCTTATCTTATACAAATTCCATAATTAAACTTACTAAAAAGAATATTAATCCTAATGTCATAGTTAATCTACTAATTAATAATTCAGCACCACGTTCTTTTCTTCTACTGAATAAATCTGCATTTCCACCAGAAATAATTTGTGATGCACCCTCAGCTTTATTACTTTGCAATAATACAATGGCAATTAGTAATAATGATATGATTAATAAAAATATCTTCATACCAATCCCTCCGTTTTCTAACAAGTATTTTACCATAACTATATATGATTTGCAATAAAATGTTAATAGTTATTAGTTATCCATTAATTTTTCTTCAATTCGTAATAATCTATTATATTTAGCAATTCTCTCACTTCTAGATAATGACCCTGTTTTGAGCTGTCCCATATTAAGCCCAACAGCTAAATCTGCAATTATTGTATCTTCAGTTTCACCGCTTCTATGAGAAATAATTGTTTTATAGCCATTTGCTCTTGCAAGATCAATGGTTTCCAAAGTTTCTGTTACTGTACCCACTTGATTTAATTTAATCAATATGGCATTACATGCACCTTTTTCAATACCCTCTTGTAAATACTTTTTATTAGTAACAAACAAATCATCACCTACTATTTGAATTCTGTTTCCCACAAGCCTAGTGAACTTACTAAATCCGTCCCAATCATTTTGGTCAAAAGGATCTTCGATTGAAATAATAGGATAGTTATTAATAAGTTCAATATAGTAATCAGTTAATTCTTTAGTTGTCAAAGTCTTATTCTCACTTTCCAAGTGATATTTCCCATCTTTATAAAACTCACTAGCTGCTACATCAAGAGCAATACTTACATCTAATCCAGGTCTATACCCTGCATCGTTAATAGCTTTTATTATTAAATCAAGGCCTTCTTTATTATTAGATAAACTAGGAGCAAAGCCGCCTTCATCACCAACACTTGTTGCTAATCCTTTTTCTTTTAATATATTTTTCAATGTATGAAAAACTTCAGAAGCAATTCTTAACATTTCTTTAAAACTACCGGCATTTGGAACAATCATATATTCTTGAAAATCCAAATTATTATCAGCATGTACTCCACCATTTAAAATATTCATCATTGGTCTAGGCATACTGTAATTATCACCTATGTAATCAAATAATTCTTTATTACTAGCTAAACTAGCCGCCTTTAAACAAGCCATTGAAACACCTAAAATAGCGTTTGCGCCTAACTTGCTTTTATTTACAGTTCCATCTAAATTAATCATTATATCATCTATTTTATGCTGTTCAAGCACATTAATCCCAACTAAATTTCCTTTTATAACACTGTTTACATTATTAACAGCTTTAGTAACACCTTTGCCTAAATACCTAGCTCCACCGTCTCTTAATTCCAATGCTTCACGTTCACCAGTTGATGCACCAGAAGGAACCATTGCAATAGCATGAACCCCATTTTCTAATACAACTTCTACTTCAACGGTAGGATTTCCCCTTGAATCCAAAACTTCTCTACCTATAATATCTTTTATCTTCATCTTATTCACCTAATTTCAAAACTTCATTTTTAAACTCTGTACCTCTATCTTCAAAGCATTTATATTGATCCCAAGAAGCAGAAGCAGGACTTAATAATATTACATCATTTTCACTCGATAATTCATATGCTTTAGAAACAGCTTCACGTAAATTATCAACAACAACGGTCTCTATCATTAAAGTATCCCCGAATTCTTTTATTCTATTCTTGTTTTCACCATAACATACAATTAGCTTAACATTCCTCATATAATCCTTTAGTTCAAAGAAATCTTGATGGCGCTCCATTCCACCTAGTATTAATATAGTAGGTCTATTAAATGATGCTAAAGCTATTTGAGTAGATTTTATATTAGTGGCCTTAGAATCATTATAGAAACTTCTCTTATTAACTTCTTTTACGAATTCTAATCTATGTTCAACTCCAGTAAATGATGTTAAAACTTTATTTATAGATTCATTATCAATATTTAATTCTTTTACAACCATTATTGAAGCCATAATATTCTCATAATTATGATTACCCACTAGTTTTACATCGCTTAAATCAACTATTTTTTCATCATAATAGTATATAGCATTATCCTTTATATAACAGCCATTTATAACATCTTTACTAGAAAAATACTTAACAGTAGACTTAATATCTTTAGTTAAATTAATTACGTCTTCATTTTCAATATTTAAAATTGCCACATCATCTTTAGTTTGGTTTTTGAATATTTTACCTTTTACTCTTTTGTAATTTTCATAACTCTTTAAAAAATCAATATGTGCTTCCGATAAATTAGTCATAACTGCAATATCTGGATTAAATTTATCCAAGTTTTCTAATTGCTGACAAGAAACCTCCATTACAATAATATCATCTTTTTCTAATTTATCTAAGAAACCACATAATGGGTAACCAATATTACCAGTTAAATGAACTCTTTTACCAGCAGTTTTTATAATTTCATAGATTAATGTTGTAGTAGTTGTTTTACCATTTGTTCCTGTAATTCCTACTAATATTACATCTTCACGTGGCATAAGTCTATAAGCCATTTCCACTTCATTAATCACTTCTATTCCAAGTTCTCTAGCCTTTAAAACATATTTATGATCAATTGGAACTCCAGGATTCTTAATTAAATAATCAAAGCTCTCATCTAAAATATCATCAGGATGGATTCCTAAAATGATTTTGACCCCAAGGTCCTCTAATTCTTTTACTTTTTCTTCATCTTGTTCCGTTTTCATGTCATTTAATATTACTGTGTTTCCTCTTTTCGCAAGTAATTTTGCAGCTTCGTATCCACTACGGGCGAATCCTAGAATAAATATTTTATTATTTTCAAACACTATAAACACCTCTCTATTACCTAATATCATTATACTATTATTATATTTTTTTTGTAGTATATTATTTTAAATTACCATCCAATATGTTATAATTTAGTATATATAAGGAGAGGATATAATGAAAATAGTACCTATTAGTGAACAAGAATTTGATAGCTTTGCTATTAATAGTTTATATTCTAGCTATTATCAATCATCCTCTTATGGAAAACTAATGAGAGATTGTGGTTTCAAATCATTATATTTAGGGTTTTATGATGGTGCTCAACTAGTAGGTGCAACATTAATAATATCTAAAGCATCATTTGTAGGTTTCAGATATGGTTATGCTCCTAGAGGAATACTAACAGATTACAGCGATTATAGTAATTTAATTGAAATAACAAAAGAATTAAAAAACTACTTATTTAAAGAAAAATTTATTTTATTAAAAATCGATCCACTTATATTGTTAAATAAAAAAGATAAAAATGGCAACATTATAGAATCTAACACTAATAAAGATAATATTATGGAAACTTTTAAAGAAGCTGGCTTCTATCACTGTGGATTTAATTCGGGTTTGGAATCTATAAAACCACGTGAAGTAGCTTACTTAAATCTCCATCAAGAAGAAGAAGTCTTATTTAAAATATTATCTAAACAAATTCGTAATAAAATTCGTAAAGCTATTAAACTAGGTGTTGAAGTATACCAATCAAATGATGATATAGAAAAAATATATCCTTTCATTGCAAGAAAAGGGAATTATTCTCTTAAATACTATCAAGACTTGTTAAAACACTTCAAAGATGATGCCGAAGTTTATGTAGCAAAATTAAACACCGAAAAATATGTTGAAGGAAGTCGTTTATTGTATGAAAAAGAACAAGAATATAACGAATACCTTAATAATATCATTAGTAGGGATGGATATAAAGGCAAAGATATGAAAGAGATCCTAAGTAAAAAAATGGAATCCGATAAGTTATTAGTCATATATAAAGATTACTTAGTTAATTCTATTACTTTATTAAGAAACCATCCAGAAGGGATAGTTATAGGTGGCAGTATAATAATCAGACATAAAGATACAGTTAATTTATTAATAGAAGGGTATGACACAACATATAGTAAATTCTGCTCACTATATTTAACTAAGTGGGAAATAATTAAAAAATATCTTAACAGTGATTATAATTACATAAACTTAAATGCTGTAATAGAATTAAATCCTAAATCTTCATCTCAATATAAAGGTCTTAATGAAGTTAAATTTGGCTTTGGCGCTATAGCCTATGAATACATCGGTGAATTTAATCTAATTATTAATAATCCTATATTTGCATTATATAAAAGTCTACCAATTGAAGATTCATTTAAAAATATTCCTAAATAGAAGCCAGTGAACTTGTCAACAAAAAGTAGACAGTAAAAAGATTTTATTTAAACCCTAGTTGAGTTCTATACTCAATTGGGGTTTTATAGTTTAGAGCATAACTTGGTCTTAAATAATTATGATCAAATATAATTGCATTTATATAATCTTCAACAGTATCATAATTTTCTTGATTAAAATCTATATACATTTCTTTTTTTAACCAACCATTTTTGGATTCAATTATTGGATTATCTGTTGGAGTTCCTATTCTCGACATTGACCTTTTTATGTTATAATCTTTATGTGCATTGTTAAATGCCGCTGAGGAATATATTGTGCCTTGATCAGAGTGGAAAATCGTCTCTTGGCTTTTATATCCTCTTTTTATTTTGTTATTTAACATATCTTGTAAGGCATCTCTATGATTTTTCATACTTACTCCGTGATAAAAAGAGTTAATGTCAGAACCTATTATTGAATCGTCAAATGCATCTACATAGTATGTCCAATCATACCTTTGCCTTTTAAATCATATCATTGTTGTATCGGATGTTATTTTTTCTAATTGTCTTGCAGTATTCCAATTATTATTAATAAGATTTGGACACTTAATTGATTCTTCACCTGGCTTTTTATAAGTAGAATAGTGCCTTGCTTTACTTCTTTTTTTAAAATTTTACAAACTTTATGCACTAGATTATCTGATACAATCCAACCAGTTTCTCTACGAATAATGGTATTGATTCTGTGATACCCATAACTTGGTTTTCTTTTATGAATATTTCTAATTAAAGGCTCTAAATCTTTGCGATTGATTTCATATCTGTTTAGAATATCTTTTGTTTTCAGCCACTTATAATATCCGCTTCTTGATATATTCATTACTTAACGTTTTTACAATTTCAAATTCTTTTTGTTTTATTTCTTGAATACTACAACTGAACCATTTCCTTTCACTAGGTATCCTTTTTTTAATCGTTCATTCTCGATTCTTAACTTCATATTTTCATATTGAAGTTTTTCTATATCTGTTAAATTTTTCTTCTTTTGACCAATATCTATTTGGTTCTTTCTTAATTCTTGTCATATTCTCCCTCCAATTTTATTATAACAAAAAAATGTAGACCGTTTTTATGTGTCTACATTTATCTTACAACTTCACACATAGCAATTGCTAACATTTGCACACTAAAAGTATGCTCTGCTACACTTTCAAGTCTTTCTCTTTTAACGTGCCAATCTTTCCAACCAGTTCTAATAACGTCCTTTAGACTGTCGCATATAACATAATAATTTACTATATTTTGTTCTTTTGACATATGCATTTCTCCATATATATGTGTGTTATATTTTAACATAAACTATATTAAATTACTATTTGAAATAAAAAAAATTCACATTTTTATGATGTGAATTTTTTATATCTTTATCTAATTTCTTTCTTTATTAATTTGGCATGTAATACCACTTTTTCTTTATCGTTATAGCAAGTAGATAAAGTTATTATTTTATCATTGGCATTTATTGTTGTATTAAAGTTGTGAAAACTGCGATCAATTAGCATTTGGGTAAATGATAAAAATTCATCATTGCTTGAAAAATTAACTTGTAAATAATCACTTGTTGTTGGAATATGATATACACTAAATACTTGCCATAAAGTGTTTTCAGTTTCTGTTGATAATTTAATTACATAGTTATTGGTCTTATTTAACCATCCACTAGTAAGTATATTTTTTAAACTTCCAAACATTGTTGTATCATATCTACCATGAGCATATAAAATGGTGTTTTTATTAATTGGATTTGGGCTGTTTCTATAGTCCATAAATACCCAGCCTGCTGAGTTGTAACTTTTATCAAACGAGTGTTTTAAATAATAATCATTGTTATCTGTTTGAACAAAAGGATAATTAATATTTGTACCATTAACTGCTATCCAACCTTTGGTATCAGGATTGATTATTTTTAGTTCTTCGAAATCAACATTTATTAAATTCATTTTTATATAATCCCAGTATGGATTACTGTTAGGAATCTCTGTATCTTGCTCTATTATTTCAGTATTTTCATTATCTTTTTTTTCAGTAACGGGATTAATCTCATCAATATCTTTTAATTGTGATTTAACATCATTAGAATCTATTTTCCAGTGATATATATTTATGATAGAAACAATTCCAGTAGTTACAAAAAAGATGAAGAGAAGGGCAATTATAACATTTTTCCATCTTATTTTTTTTCTTCTTTTTCTTTTCATATGCTATCTCCAAATAACATTATACTATATAAAATATTGTATCATATAAATATTTAAATAGTAAATTCATATATTTTATTGAAAGGAGTATATGAAATGAACAATACATATGTGGTACAAGCGGGTGATACTTTATATGGAATTGCTAGACAGCACAATACAAGTGTTCAAAGAATTAAAGAACTTAATAAATTAACTAATGAGAATATATATCAATCACAAGTACTTATAATATCAGAAAACGATGATAATGATCCTACTGAATGTGTAACTTATACGGTTAAAAAAGGTGATAATTTATATAATATTGCTAAAAAATACAATACAACTGTTGATGAAATTAAAAGATATAACAATTTAAATAATAATAATTTATCAATAGGGCAAAAAATTAGAATACCATGTAATGTTAATAATGATAATACTAATTTACCAAAATACACTAGTTATACTGTAAAAAAAGGAGACAGTCTATATAGCATTGCAAAAGAATTTGATACTACAGTTGATAAATTGAAGAAGGACAACAATTTAACTAATGAAAATTTATCGATAGGGCAGACATTACTAATTGAAGATAGTTCTAGTAACAATGTAGTTGAAGAATGCATAGGTGTAGATTTTGAGGTTCCAACTAATGGATATGTAGTTTATACAGTTAAAAAAGGAGATAATTTATATAATATTGCTAGAAAGTATAATACAACTGTTGATGCTATAAAAAATGCTAACAATTTGAAAAATAATAATTTATCGATAGGGCAAGAATTAAATATTCCAGTGGCTAATGATAATTCTGTAACAAAATATACTGTTCAAAAAGGGGAAAGCTTGTATAGTATTGCTAAAAAATTTAATACAACTGTTGATGAAATCAAAAGAAAAAATAACTTACAAAGTAATTTGATAAGTGTAGGGCAAGAATTAATTATTTAAGGAGGTAAAAATATGAATGAAGTTATGTTTGATAAAGATAAGTATAAAACTTTTATAGAAGAGAATGCTGGTGAAGGTACTTTAAAGGTTCAAGCTTTTGTTGCTAATCAAGCTTTTCCATTAGAAGACATAAATATAAAAGTATATAAAAATATTGGGAACGATAAGGTAATTTTTTTCGAAGGTACAACAGATTCTAGTGGAATTATTGATGATATAAAACTTCCCGCTAAATTAGCTAAGGAAGATATAGAACAAGCTAGTGACATTCTTTATACAAATTATGAAATAGAAGCAGAAAATCCAGAATCTAAAGAAAAAAAAGATTATGAGATTGCAGTTTTCAGTGATTTAAAAATTATTCAACCTATACGTTTTTCTAATGATTACTTAATGGAAGAAGGTAACAATGAATAATGGAATAATTAACTATCCTACTATCCCTACAGATGTTGTAGTACATTTGGGAGCACCTAATGAAGCAGCAAAAAATATAACAGTACCTTTTGTAGATTACATAAAAAATGTAGCATCAAGCGAAATATATCCAACATGGCCTGATGCTGCAATAGAAGCTAATATACTAGCAGAAATATCATTTGCTCTTAATAGAATCTATAATGAATGGTATCCTAGCAAGGGATATATGTTTGATATAACCTCATTACCAGCATATGATCAAACTTATACTGAAGATAGAGAAATATTTGATGTTATTTCTAAAAAAGTTGATGATATTTTTAATAATTATATTTATAGAAGAGGTCAGATTCAACCACTTAACGCTATTTATTGTGATGGAAGAGTAACTACATGTGATGGACTACTACAATGGAAAAGTGCAACCTTAGCAAGGCAAAATAAAACACCCATAGAAATATTAAGATATTTTTATGGAGATGATATTGAAATATTTCAAGATGCACCAACTGGCGAACAAGTAGGAGTATATCCAGGTTATCCAATAGAAATGGGAAATGCTGGTGATAAAGTACGAGTAATTCAACGAGAACTAAATAGAATATCCAATAATTATCCTGCCATTCCTAAAATTCCTAGAGTTAATGGTACGTTTGGAGTATATACAGAAAATGCTGTTAAAAAATTTCAAGAGATTTTTAACTTATCTCCTACAGGAATTGTTGATTATGCAACTTGGTATAAGATTAAATATATATATAATGCTGTGAAAAGAGTAAATGACATTTATTCAGAAGGTATTTTAGAAGAAGAAGCAGTATTTGACTATGGTAATGAATTGAAATACTCTGATACCGGTTTAGGAGTAAGAGTACTTCACTATGTATTAGAAGCCTTAGCGTTTTTTGATCCTGATATACCAACATTACCACTTACTGGTGTTTATAATGATAATACTAAACAGATGGTTTTAGCATTCCAAAATAAGTATGACTTACCAGCTACTGGAGTTGTTGATGCTGATACATGGCAGAAAATGGTTAATGCTTATAAGACTTTAATAAAGAATATTCCTAAAGAATATGTTAAATATTCAGATGAATTTTTCCAAGGTCGATTATTAGCATTAGGTATGTTTGGAGAAGACGTTGAAATAATACAAAGATTTTTATTAGAAATATGTAGAAAATTTGGCAATATACCAGGTGTAAGAGTAAATGGTATATTTGATGATCTTATGGAAAGATCAGTTATGAAGATTCAATCTATTTCTGATTTGCCTATAACTGGAGTAATTGATCCTGTTACTTGGTATAATATTGTTGAATATTCTAAAAAATAAAAGATACACTTTTTATCAAGTGTACCTTTTTAGTTTTATTTAAATAAATTAACTATTCTATCCCAAAGAGATTCTTTTTTTGTTTCTTTAGTTGTGTCTTTTTTGGGAGTAGGTGCTTTTACTGAATCAACTGCCATTACAAATTTAGTAGAAGTATCAATATTTTTGTTACTATCATCAAAAGAATTATAATTATTGCTTAAATTTACTAGTGCTTCTAATCTAGAAGTTGTTCTTTTTAAATTGTTATTTACAAGTCCTGATACTTTATTAATTCCTTCATCATTAAATTTAGTAATGCCTTCATTTAAGTAAGTTATTCCTTCGTTAAGTGCTTCAACACCAGCAACTAAGTCGGAACTTTTTTCATTCATAGCAGAAACACCTTCTGTAACTTTAGTCATATTTTCTTCCAAATAAGATGTTTTACCTTTTACATATTCTAGTGTTTTAATTAAATCATTAATTGATTTAGAAGTACTTTCAAATGTTTTTAATGATTCTTCTAAAGCACTGTTGTTAGCTTGTAATAATTGAATTAAAGAAGTAGTGCTTTCATAAGAAGTCTTTATATTTTGTAATTCTTTATTATCTTTTAACTCATCTAGGGTTTTATCCTTTAAATTGTTTTCAATATATATATCTTTAATTGAACTTATTTGAGTTGTAAGAGTATTAATAGTAGTCGTATTTTTTAGCATTAACTCTTTCATTTGATTAATTTTTAGGATATTCTCTTCGCTTGTTTCAATAGCTTTGATTTCATATAAGTTAGTTAATACTTCGCCAATTCCATCATCTAGTGCAATACTACCTTCATTAATTAGTTTCATGTTTTCATCTAAATATTTTAATTTTTCTGAAAGAAGAGCTACATTACTGTTTAGTAGGTTACTACCATCTAATAAATCTTTGCTTCCTTTTTCTATTTCATCGATAGAAGATTGTAATTTATCTACAGATGCATAAACTGTATTTATTTTGTTAAAAATGTTTAAATCTGTTGATTCAATTAATTTTGGAGTAGCTACAGAATAGATACTTCCTAATTCAAACTTCTTAGTGTCATAAGTTATTGTTATAGTATCCATATTTTTTAATTTATTTGTCTTTAGACTTTCATATAATCCAGGAGCAGCAATACCTACTATAATATTACTACTACCATTATTTAATACTTTACCGTTTTCTACAGTGATATTACTGTTATTTTCATTATTAATAATTGTACCTGCTGTAATAACAAAAGGTGTGTACATTTCTTCTTTTAAACCGTTAATACTTACTGTATGTTTATCTAAATTTGTATATTTTAATTTTAAAGTAACTTTACCAGATTTACCAATTATATCTTTTAATGCTAATTCTTCACCATTTAAACTGTAAGTTATTTCTAGTTTAATAGGTAGTTTTTTATCAGTTTGACCTTGGTAAAAAATATCTTTACCTTTAGCATTCCATGTTAAGTAGTTATCATTTGTAGAGAACGTGTTATCATTATTAATATTTAATATATTTTTTAATGTAGAGGTATCTTCAATTGATTCTAATTGTTCGTTGTTAATTAAGTGTTCATTAACAAGAAGATATTTATTAGAACCATCACTATTTAATTTTGCATATACAGTTTCATCTTTACTTAATGCATAAACAGGTAATGATGAAATTCCAATAGTTAAAATCATAAGCATTGTTGCTACTTTATAACTTTTCTTTTTCATTTTTTTCAACTCCTTCATACCATATGTTGTTTTACATATGATTTTATCAAAAATTATTAATATAGATGGTAGTACGGTTAATACTACTATCATACTTATAATAGCTCCTCTTGATATTAGGGTACATAGTGAACCAACCATTTCTAGTTTAGAATATAACCCAACTCCAAAGGTTGCTGCAAAGAAACACATACCACTAACAAATATTGAATTAGCACAATAATTAGTAGCTTTTAACATTGCATCTTTACTAGATAATCCATCTTTTCTGTTTTTTAAGTAAGTTGTAGTCATTAATATAGCATAATCAATTGTAGCTCCTAATTGAATTGTACCTAATACTATAGGAGCAACAAATGGCAATATATCACCACTAAAGTATGATATAGACATATTAACAAATATTGCAAATTCTATAGTACCTATTAAAAGAAGTGGTAGTGTATATGATCTTAGTACAATTAACATTATTATTAAGATACATACTATTGATGAACCATTAACATTATTAAAATCGGTATCACTTGTAGTAATTAAATCTTTGGTTAATGGACCTTCACCTGCCAAAATCGCATTAGGGTCATATTTTTTGATTATCTTGTTAACTTCTGTTATTTGTTCATTTAATTCATCGGTTGCTATATCGTATTCAGAATTAATTAATATCATTTGATATTTATCACTTTCAAAAGTATTTAGAACTTCTTTTGGTAACATCTCATCAGTTATTCCTAAATTTTTAAGTGATGTGAAAGAAAGAGTTAAATCAATTCCATCTATATTGTTTATCTCATCAATCATATTTTGAACTTCTTCAGATTTAATGTTTTTATCTATTAATACTATTTCAGAAGATACTATATTAAATTTTTCTTTTAATTCATTGTTTGCAACAATGCTATCCAAAGTTCTAGGAAGAGATTCATCAATTTTGTAATATACATCAACTTTAGAATAACCTAAATAAGCAGGTATTAATAGTATTAGGAAAATAATAAATATTGCTATATGATGTTTAATAACAAAACTGTTTAATTTATCAAATTTTATAGTTAAGCTACGGTGTTTAGTCTTTTCGATTGCTTTATCAAATATAAGTAATAGGCTAGGGAACAATGTTAATACACAAACTATTCCAAGTAATACACCTTTTGCCATAACTAAGCCTAAATCTTTTCCTAGAGTTAAATTCATAGTACATAGAACTAAGAATCCTGCAATTGTAGTAAGAGCACTTCCTGTTACTGAGGAGAATGTTTCACTAATTGCTTCGCTCATAGCTTCTTCTATATCACTAAATTTTTTCTTTTTATCTTCATATGAATGATATAAGAAGATAGAGAAGTCAGTTGTAACACCTAGTTGTAATACTGCAACTAGTGCTTTTGTAATATAAGATATTTCACCAAATATTACGTTGCTTCCTAAGTTAAATATAATTGCTGCACCTATGTTGCCTAGTAGAATAATAGGAACTAAGTATGAATCTAATGATAACTCAAGAACTGTTATACAGAAGATGACAGCAATTACTACATATATTGTTATTTCTTTTTCAGATAGATTCATGGTATCTAGTACCATTGCACTCATACCACTGATTTTACATGAATCTTTTGTTATACTTTTCATTTCATCAATTGCATTAAGTGTTGATTCTGATGAAGTACCATCTTTAAAAGTAATAAACATTAAGGTAGACTCATCTTTTTTAATTTTTTGAATAATGTCATTAGGAAGCATATCTAATGGTATAGTAGTACCTGTTAGATCGTAAGCTGTTATGACTTTATTAACACCATCTACTTCCTTAATTTTGTTTTCTAATTTTAATACATCTTTAGCATTCATATTATCAATGATGGTAATGGAAAATGCTCCCATATTAAAATCATTTGTTAGTATTTTTTGACCTTTAACAGTTTCAATGTCTTCTGGCAAATATACTAAAATATCATAGTTAATTTTTGTAGCTTTAATTCCAAAAACGGATAATATTAGTAGAATTATTGATATAGTAAACACAGCTACTTTATGTTTACAAATAAAATCACCAAATTTTTTCACTTTTAACCTCCATTCGACATAGTATTTTATTAAATAAAAAATAAAAATACATCAACATATCAAAAGGAATGTATGTTAACCAACATTTTTCAAAAATTGTATCAATAAATAAACAACATTTAGTTTGTTATCTTTACATCTGTATAGATTTTGGAATATAATGTTGCTAGGTGATTTTATGAATAATAATAAAAAAGACTTAAGGGTTGTAAAAACACAAAAGTATTTATATGATGCATTAGTAAATTTAATGAAAGATAGACCTTTTGAAGAAATAAAGGTATCAGATATTTGCAATGAAGCTATGATAAATAGATCAACTTTTTATGCTCATTATAATGATAAGTATGAGCTTTTAGCCGATTATATTAAGGATTTGAAAGAGTCCTTAACAAAAGAATTAGCTAAAAACAAAAATATTTCTAATACTAAGGAATATTATTTGGAAATGATTAGATTATTGTTAAATCATATTGAAGATAAGAAGGATACCTATATCGAAGTAATGATTAATAATAAGAATAGTATTACTATGGATATTTTTTATGATGTAATTGATGCTGATATTACTAAACGTATTAAAAACGACAGTGCTAACAAAGGAAAAATTCCAAGTGAAATATTAGCTAAGTTTTATATAGGTGCTGTTTTTAATGTTAGTACGGAGTGGTTGAAAAAAGATCGTAAGTATACAAGAGAAGATCTTCTTATGTACTTAGATCGTTTAATACCGGATGAACTAAATTTTTAATTATAATTTTTTATTACAAATTCTACTATATCATCAGTAGAATTTTTATTTATATATTTAGTTTGATTTTTTTTCATGTCTTTAACTGTATCTTTATTATTTAACAAAATATCTATATATTTAAGCGATAATTCATCACTTGTTGATACATATGCCATTTTTCTTTCTTCAAAAAAATTAGCATTATGGTTTTCACACCCTGGTATAGGATTAGTAAAGATAGTTGCTATATTTTTTACTGCTGTTTCTGTACTCGTTAATCCACCTGGTTTTGTTAGAATGATATCGGAAGCATCCATAAAAGTAGACACGTCGTTAGTAAATCCTTTAATTATTACGTTGGCATTTTTGTATTTAGACTCTAATTTATCTTTCATATCTTTGTTATTTCCACAAATAATTATGACGTTAATTGTCGAGGTGTACTTCTCTAAGATTTTATCTACTGTACTTTCAATGTTACCAAATCCCATACTACCTGTCATTATTAGAATAGTTTTCTTTCTATTATTAATGTTTACAATTTTTCTTGCTACAGGTTTAGATAATTTAGAACAAAATTTAGGAGAAATAGGTATACCAAATGGTAACAATTTATTTTTATCAATACCTTTATTTGTAAATTCGTTGATTAAATCTTTACTGGGAATTACAAAATAATCAGGATTTGTTTCTTCCCAGAAAGGAATGGAAGTATAGTCGGTTGCAACAGCAATAAAGTGAATATTTGGATCTTTCTTTTTAATACTTGTTAATATTTCAGCTGGATATAAGTGGGTTGCGATGGCAATATTAATATTGTTGTCTTCTATATATTGTTTTAGATTTTTGGCAAAGATTTTGTTTATTGCATATATAGGTGACTTTATTTTTAAAGTGCCATACATTTCAGCAAGTTTATAAGCACCTTTGAATAGGTTTGGATTATTATTAACAACATTTATATATAGATTATTTACTTTTTTGGAAAAAGATTCACTTGATAATTTGATTGGATCAAGCATTACCCATTCAATATTTTTTTCGGTTAGTTTTTCACCAATAGCTTTAGCAGCTGAATCGTGTCCACCACCAGTACTACAAGATAACAACAATACTTTCATATATTCACCTTCCTATGTTTATATTATAACATTTTTTCTTTTAAAGATAAGCACATTAATTAAATGATTAGATTTTGTATGCATAATATATGTTAGAAAGGAAGAAAAATATGGGATGTTTTGAAAATAATAGAAATGATGCAGAAAATTTGAATTTTAGAATAAGAAGGCCTAATTGCTGCTATGGCCCAACGGGCCCTAGAGGGGCAATTGGACCTACCGGTCCACAAGGCCCTGCAACTATTACTGTAGGTACTACTACAACAACTGAACCAGGGACTGATGCTACTGTTACAAATGGTGGAACAAGTCAAAATTCTATTTTAAATTTTACTATTCCACGTGGTGAGGTAGGTCCAACCGGAGCAACAGGTCCAACCGGAGCAACAGGTCCAACCGGAGCAACAGGTCCAACCGGAGCAACAGGTCCAACCGGAGCAAC
>OIYG01000148.1_pt1 | contig 77650 bp, 74 predicted proteins | sample 1587861 | NCBI WGS metagenome assembly OIYG01 (sample SAMN03283272) | human gut metagenome | biome: human-associated habitat; material: feces | host: Homo sapiens | place: Peru | collected 2012
TACCCCTTTGCAAAGCCTTAGCGTTCACCCTTGCAGAAACCCTAATTGTAATGGGCATTATTGGCGTGGTTGCAGCGTTGACTATTCCAAACTTAAACTCTTCAACTGCCGACAAAGAAAAGGTCGCAAAGGTAAAGAAAATATACTCAAACTTAAACGATGCTGCAGGGCGTGCCAGTGCTGTATATGGGACTTTTGATACTTGGACTTCTACAATGACCTCTTCAACATTAGCAAGACAAGGCTATTTTGAAAGACTTACAGAATTTATGAAGGTCACAAAAACTTGTGCTCCAAATGTTGCAGGCTGTTTTGCAAGTAATACTTTTGCGTCATTTAGGGCTGGTTATTCTTCTACAGATAACGTTATGCCTTGGTATAAAGCAGTTTTGGCGGATGGTACGTCTTTTACTATAAATCCTGGAGCTTATGATAGTTGTAATTATAGTATTACCGGTGTTTCCAACATTTGCGGAGTTATATATGTAGATATAGACGGTCCAAATAAAGGTTCTCATAAATTTGGACAAAGTGTCTTTATGTTTTTATTAACTAACGATAATGGTGTAATGCCAATAGGTATATCTGGTGCTAGCACTCAAGCTTCTGATTTGGCTAACTGTTTTAAATTTGGTACCTATTGCACCGGTTGGGTTATAGAAAATGGAAATATGGACTATTTAAAAGTTGATTTAAGTGGTAAATGCCCTAATGGTAAAGTTTTAAATGGCACTACCGTTACAACATGTAAATAGTTTTATATTTATAAATACAGACGGCGGGTTTGCACTTGCAAACCCGCCGTTCTATTACTATTTCTTTACATAACTTGCATTAAATTCTTAAAAGGTATATAATTAAGTTGCAAATTTGTTAAATATTTTAAATTCTAATGGCAATTTTTTTTTAGCATGTGTTTTTAATATAATATAGAAAAACTTAGGACAAAAACGTTGATTGACAAAGAAACATTAATAAAACAAGAAAAGGAAATCTTATATAACAAGTCAATGGCTTCTAACCCAATTAGTGGTACAGGATTTATGCCTAAGATGACAACACCAATCGCTAGAACTTCTTCTAACAGATTATTTGGTGGGTTTGTTTCTGCAAACAATGAAAGAGTTTTCTCTACAACTGATTACCGTGAAGTAATCAAAGATATGAACACAGCTTTAAGAGGTAAAACTAACACTCCTGATTTCTATAATGCATTACATTCATTATTAATCAACAAGTTAGGTGCTCAATTTACAGCTATTGGCATGTTCCAAAAACAATCTAAATGTATTAACATTAAATTGACTGACAAAGTTGGCGGAACATTCTCTTCAAGAGTTTTCTTATCAGATGATACAAATCCGATTGTTGAATGCTTTAATTCTCAAGAAACAATCGTTAAAAATGATTCTAAATTCTTAAAATTATCATATTTACAATCACCTGCAGTTGCAATTATTCCTTTAATTTCAGTTAATGAATGCTTAGGTGTAATGATTGTTGGTGATAACAACGTTAATGAAAACGCTGATTTATATTCATTAGTAGCTAATCATTACGCATTATTTATGCATAATGCAGACTTAGTTGAACAAGCAAATGCTCACGCTAACACTGATGCATTAACTTCTTTATCTAACCACAGAGGTTTCCAAGAAGTTTTATCTAACGAATTAGCAAAAGCTGAAAAAGCAAATTCAACTGTTTCTGTAATTATGATGGACGTTAATAATATCTCTAAAATCAACAGAGAATTAGGACACGCTAAAGGTGATGAAGTAATCAAATTAGTTGCAGAAAAAGTTAAACAAAACATCCGTTCTAACGATACAGCAGGTAGATATGGCGGTGACGAAATCGCTATTGTTCTTCCTGATACAGATACAAACGAAGCTAAATACTTAGCAGAATACTTAACATACAGCTTATCTTGCTGTTTCATAGATGATGTAGGACCTGTTAAAGTTTCTGTAGGTATTGCAAACTACCCTCAATGTGCTAAAGAACAAGAAAAATTATTAATCTCTGCTGAACAAGCAATGTATATTTCTCAATCTAAAGGCTACAAAGACGGTATGAGCGCTATCATTAGCTCTTCAGATTTCAATTTCTGGGATGATATGGCTTTACATTCATTCGCTGAAGTTTTAACAAAACGTCACTCTCAATTAGGTGTTAACTTCGAAGAAGAATTAGTTAATAAATTTGCAAGTGAAGAAATCTCTTCTCAACACCACTTAGAAGAATTAGCAACTTCTTTAGCAGGTGCAATTGATGCAAAAGATCCATATACTAAAGGTCACTCAACATCTGTTTCTAAATACTCTGAAGCATTAGCTAGAGCATTAAACTTACCGGAAGCAGAAGTTCAAAGAATTAAGTTAGGTGCATTATTACACGACGTTGGTAAAATCGGTATTCCTGAAAACGTATTAAAGAAACCAACACACTTATCTGATGAAGAATGGGAAATCATGAAGCAACACCCTTCAATCGGAGCAGAAAAAGTGTTAATGCAAAACGAAGCTTTAAAAGATTTAATCCCAATGGTTAAATATCACCACGAACATATCGATGGTTCAGGCTATCCTTGTCAATTAAAAGGTGATGAAATTCCATTAGAAGCAAGAATCGTTGCAGTTGCTGACGTATACCACGCATTAATCAGTGACAGACCTTACAGAAAAGGTTTAGGCGTTGAAAAAGCTTGTGAAATTTTACAAGACGGCGCTGGTGTTCAATGGGATGCTGAATTAGTTAGAAAATTCATTCAAATTGCTCCATCATTAGCAACAACAATCTAAGATTTATAAAAAAAGACCTTGAAAAAGGTCTTTTTTTAGTTTATCTGAATGATTTTTTGTAATATGTAACAAAAAAAGCTTATTTTTAACAATAAATGGTTGTTTAAGGTTTCAAAATGTGCTATTATGGGCATATACTAAATATAAAAATGAAATTAAATACGAAATATTAAAAAAACGGAGGTTTTTAATATGGGCGAAATAACTTTTACAGGCTTAGCCTCAGGTATGGATACCAGTTCTTGGATTAATGCCCTTGTATCTATAAAACAACAATCTGTAACTAAATTACAAAATTCGAAGACTACTGTTGAAACATCTAGTAATGTTTTGAATACAATCAAATCAAAGGTGTCAACTTTGCGTTCTTCAATTGAAAAATTCACTGATGCCAAATTTGGTGGTTCTTTTGATGTGTTCTCTAAAAACAAAGTTACAACTTCAAAAGATAGTGTAGTTACAGCAAGTGCAACTGCAGATGCTGCAAGACAAGATTTAGACATTATTGTAAATAAATTAGCAACATCAACAAAAGCAACATCAACATTAGGTTCATCAGGTTTAATTAATGGTGATACAAAATTCTCTGAATTATCAGGAGGAAACGCAAAAACAGGCTCTTTGAGCATTTATGTTGACGGTAGCAAAAAATCAATTGATATTACAGAGGATGATACTATTGACGACGTTTTAAATAAAATTGTAGAAGCTTCAGGCGACACTGTTGAGGCAACTGTATCAGACGGGAAAATTTCAATCTCAGGCAAAGACGGCAGAAATGTTGTTGTCGGTGCGGCTTCAGATAAGTCAAACTTTGTTGCCGTTACAGGTTTGGTAAAGGATGCAGAAACAGGTGCATATGAAAGTTCATCAAAAATTTCAAGAATTAACACATCTTCTAAATTAGTAGATGCTTTCAATAATTTGACAACTGGTACTTTCAAGATTGGTAATGCTGAATTTACAATTGATGAAAATACAACCGTAAAAGGCTTGATTGCAAATATTAATAGAAGTGATGATGCTGGAGTTTCTGCATATTGGGATGCTTCTAAAGGCGAAATGGTTTTAACTTCAAAAACTGAAGGTGCATTCAATATTAATGTTGAAGCCGGAACAAGTAATTTTACAGATGTATTTGGTTATACATCAACTGTAACAGATGCAGACGGTAATACGTCATCAGTGTTGAAAGACCAACAATTGGGTGAATATGCAGAGTTAATAATTAACGGTTCAACTTTGGTTTCATCTTCAAATACCGTAACAAGCGAAATTTCAGGTATTGACGGTTTAACTTTAACTTTGAAGAGTGTATCAAAGGCTGACGATTCAGGTGAAATAACTCCTTCAAATGTTAAAATTGAACAGGATTCAGATGCTTTGTTAGAGGCGGCGAAGGCTTTTGTTAATGCTTACAACGAAACTATTTCAAATATTGATGATAATACATCATATGGTGATGCATTATATGGCGATTCTGCTCTAACTTCTTTAAGAACAAATTTAAGAAGAACAGCAACAGCTTCAATAGATGAAGGTACAATGAAATTGTTATCTGATATTGGTATTTCAACCGGTAAAGCTACAAATTCAACAAGTACAACAAGTGTTAATAAGTTAGAAATTGATGAAGAAAAATTCAAAGAGGCTCTAACAAAAAATCCTGATGCTGTAAAATCTTTACTTGTTGGTGATAACAAGGGAGAAAGTACATCTGGCGGTGTAATGAACAAGCTTGAAAAGATTGTTGAAGATTCGTTACAAACAACAACCGGATATTTTGATGCTAAGTCTAAATCGTTAAGTTCTAAAATAAAAACTTTAGAAAATTCGATTACATCAGCACAAAGTAGGGTTGATTCTTACAAAGCCCGTTTGGAAAAACAATTCAGCAATATGGAACAATTGATTTCTTCAATTCAAAAATCATATAGTCAATTAAGCATTTAGTGGATTAAATTGATTATAACAAACCACTTTTGATGGCGGCTTCGATATCGAGGTCGCCTTCTTTTACGTAGCCTTTTAGAGTTGGTAATATTATCTTGATTGTGTTATTTTCTGCTTTTTTATCCGTTTGCATAATTGCAATCATCTTTTTTGTTGGGAAGTTAAACTGTTTGTCTTTAAATCCAAATTTTCGTAATAATAAAGTTGCAATTTCTTTATAGTTTGCATCAATTAACTTTAAATAATGTGCATAATTGAAGATAAAGTACATTCCGTAAGAAACTGCAATTCCGTGTGTAAATTTCTTATAATTTGTTATTTTTTCCAGTGCATGAGCGTATGTATGTCCAAAGTTTAGTATTTTTCTTAGTCCTGCTTCTTTCTCATCTTTAGAAACAACAGAAATTTTTAGCTCAATGCAAACCTTTATAACTTTTTCAAGGAATCTTAAATCTCTATCCAATATTTTTTCAAAATGTACTGATAAGAAATCAAATAAGCCATATTCAAAAATTGCCTCGCAACTTTTTTCAATAAATGCATATTTTACAACTTCTGCAAGTCCGCTTTTAAATTGAAGATCGTCAAGAGTTTTTAAAAAATTCAAATTAATATAAACAGATTGAGGTTGGTAAAAAGCACCTACAATATTTTTGCCGTATTCTGTGTCAATTGCAACTTTTCCACCAACAGAAGAATCAACCGCAGCCAATAGAGTTGTTGGTACTTGTACGAATCTAATACCACGCATATATGTTGATGCAACAAAGCCTGCAAGATCTCCAACGACACCACCGCCGACGGCGATAATTGCGCTTTTTCTATTTAGACCTAATTTTTGGCAAGCTTTTAATATCTTTTGATAGTTGTTAAAATTCTTTTGAACTTCTCCATCTTTCAAAACGTATACATTTTCTTTTGGAAATCCAAGAGTTTGTGCATAAAGTTTATGCACTTTTTCGCTCATTACAACAATATATTTCGGATAGTCTAAATCACTCAAAATACGTCCCATAAGTTCATCTAGAGGGTTCGTATCTATATAAATTGGGTATGATTTATTTTTTTCTTGAATCTCTACGTCTATTTTATTAGGCATTTTCAGCTATCCTTTTTTGAATTTCATCAATGATATTATATGGAGTTTTTCCATCAGTGTCAATAATTATGCTTGCTTTTTCATAATTGATTGCTCTTTTTGAGAGAATTTCTTCCACTTTTTCTACTCCAAAACCTTGTTTTAAAAGTGGACGATGAGTTTCTGATTTTATTCTATCAAATAACGTTTGAGCCATTGCTCTTAGATATATTGTTTTACCTGTTTTAGTTAAGATATTTCGATTTTCTTCTCTTTCAAAAGAGCCTCCGCCAAGTGAAATAATTTGATTGTCATTTTGACAAAGTTCTTTTATGGTTTCGGTTTCTAAATCTCTAAAATACTTTTCGGAATATTTGGCAAAAATATCTGAAATTTTCATATCGGCTTTGTTTTCAATATAATCATCAACGTCAATGAAAGTAAAATTTGTCAATACTTCCTTTAACTTTTTTCCAATTGAAGACTTACCTGCGCCCATCATTCCAAGTAAAATAATATTATTTTTCATAATTTTTCTTAATTTCGTTTAAAGAGTCGCCACCGAATTTTTCCAATAATTCGTCTACTAAAATCCATGCGATTCTTGCTTCTGCAACTACTGCGCAAGCCGGCACGGCACAAGTATCAGAACGTTCAAAATGAGCTTCAGTCTGTTCTTTTTTGTATAAATCAACGGTTTTTAGCGGTGTACGCATTGTCGGAATAGGTTTCATAACCGCTTTTACAACAATCGGCTCACCATTTGTCATTCCACCTTCAATACCGCCAGCATTATTTGTTTTTCTGAAAATTTTGTTATCAGCAATGAATACTTCATCGTGCATTTGGCTTCCCATAAGTTCTGCTGCTTTTTCACCTGCGCCAATTTCAACAGATTTAACTGCAGGTATGCTCATTATTGCTTGAGCAATTCTTCCGTCAAGTTTTCTATCCCAGTGAACGTGAGAACCAAGTCCGATAGGTAAATTACCAAATATAACTTCAAATTTTCCACCTAGTGTATCGCCGTTATTTTTAGCTTCATCAATTGCTTCTTTCATCATATCTGTTGCAACATCATCAGCACAACGTAGTTCAGAATGTTCTGCCGATTCCTTTAATAAAGTGTAGCTTTGAGGTAGAACTTCAGCTTTAACTTTGCCAATTTGAGTTACATGAGAAAATCCAATGATATAAAATTCTTTTAATATTTGCTTCGCAATAGCTCCTACTGCAACCTCAATGGCAGTTTGTCTTGCGCTGGAACGTTCTAAAACATCCCTTAAATCTTCCAGTTGATATTTTATAGCTCCGGCAAAATCAGCATGTCCAGGGCGAACCTTTGTAAAAGATTTTTCAGCAACAAGTTTTAGAATGTCACGATTTTTTAAATCAACTTCTTTTACACTCATTGGAATGCGCCAATTGTCAAAGTCTTTGTTCATAATTTCCAGAGAAATTGGAGCACCAGTTGTTTTACCAAGTCTGACACCTGATTTTATTTCGCAAGTATCAGATTCAATTTGCATACGCTTTCCACGTCCATAACCAACTTGGCGACGTTTTAATTCATTATTAATAAAATCTTCGCTAATCTTAAACCCTGCAGGCACACCCTCGATAATTGCGTTTAAGCATTTACCGTGACTTTCACCTGAAGTCAAAAATCTAAACTTTTTCATTGTAAATCCTACTATTTTTTATTATTTGTCAGCATAACGCAAGAAAATTTGTTCTTTTGTTTGCATCATTTCTTCAACAATTTTCCATTGACCATTTGGTTGTTTTTGCCATATTTGATAAGTTTTTAACCAATAAGTATCTTTCATTGGTTGTCTTAAGGCACTAACTTTTACGCCGTTTGTAACTTTTGTTGCGTGAATGCTTGTATATTTGTTTGTGTATTTTCTTAATTTTGCTGTACCTTGGCTTAATTTTAATTGTTGAGCATATGTTTGCATATTTGTTGTTGCATTTACTGTTGTTCCGTCAGGTTTTACAACTTGACGAATAATTTTTGCTCTTGGTGAGTAATAACTCAATAAATTAGGGCTGTATGTGTTTGCAGCATATACATATTGATTAAATAAACTTTTTGCAGTAGCTAAATCATCAGCAAATACTTGTGTTGACGAAATTAATAACATAAACATTACTAATAAAAATTTCTTCATATTTTATCCTTTTTTATCCTTTGCGATAGTCCTAATCTTTCTTTAATTCTAGCATAAACAGAATAAATAAAAAGCCCCGTTTTACTAACGGAGCCTTTTATTTTTTATTACCTATTTCGGTTATTTTTTCAAGAAGTCAGGAATTTCAATGTTTGAAAATCCCGGTAAGTTATTAGATGCAGGTTCAGGAGAAGATTTCTTAGGAGCGCTGAATGCACCTGAGAAGAAATCTGCTGCACTTAATTGTTTTGTAGATTTTTCTGCTTGAATTGCATTGTGAGCTTTCATTTCAAAACCTGTTGCAATAACTGTAATTTTGATTTCGCCTTGCATGTTTTCGTCTTGAACAGCACCGAAGATAACGATTGCATCTTCTTGAACTGCATCATTTACGATAGTCATAGCTTTAGTTACATCAGTTAAGCTTAAGTCAGGACCACCTGTAATGTTAACGATAACACCTTTAGCGCCGTCAATAGTTGTTTCTAATAACTTAGAGTCAATAGCGTTCTTAGCTGCTTCTTCAGCTCTGCCTTCGCCTTGACCGTAACCAATACCCATTAATGCTGAACCTGAAGCTTCCATTACTGAACGAACGTCAGCGAAGTCTACGTTGATTAAACCAGGAATTGTGATGATATCTGTGATACCTTGAACACCTCTTAATAGAACTTCATCAACTACTGCGAAAGATTCCATCAAGCTTAAGTTCTTTCTTTCACCAATAGCGCCTAACAAGTTGTCATTAGGAATAACGATGATAGCATCTACTGACTTTCTTAATTCATCAATACCTTCTTCTGCTTGTTTAGCTCTACGTTTACCTTCAAATTGGAAAGGTTTTGTAACAACAGCAATTGTTAAAATTCCTAATTCTTTAGCAATTCTGGCAACGATAGGAGCTGCACCGGTACCAGTACCGCCACCCATACCAGCTGTAACGAATACCATATCTGCGCCTTCGATAGCTTCAGTGATTTCGTTTTGAGTTTCTTCTGCGGCCTTTTTACCTACTTCAGGGTTTCCACCTGCGCCTAAACCATTTGTTAATTCTTTTCCTAATCTAATTTTATTTGGAGCTGCACCATAATTTAATACTTGTGCATCTGTGTTCATTAGATAGAATTCTACACCTGATAAACCAGATTTAATCATTCGGTTTACAGCGTTTCCGCCACCACCGCCTACACCAATAACTTTAATTTTTGCAGGACTAACTACATCTGGAGTTGGAATTGAATCCTCTTGTTGTTTGCTTGCACTAAAAAAATCTGCAGCTTTGTTAAAATTGTCCACTTTTATTCCTCTTTGTCTTTTCTTTCTCTTACTATTTTACATAAAAAAAATATCTAGTAAAGAACTTTTTGTGTTAATTATTATACAATCTTACCATTGTTTCAAGATGTTGGTATTTTTGTTAAAAAAAGTTTACATAGATTTTATATTAAAAAGGGGCCGCTAAAAGCAAGCCCCTAAACGTTTACGCCTCAATTATATAATTTAATAGAGTTCTTACTCCAACGCCGGTAGCGCCTGCAATGAATTCTTTTTGAGGTTTTTCGATAAATGCAGTTCCTGCAACATCTAAGTGAGCCCATTTTACATTATCAGTAACGAAATTTTGTAAGAATAAGCCTGCTGCAGAAGTTCCACCCCAACGTGAACCGGTGTTTTTCATATCTGCAATTTCACTCTTCATACTGTCAAAATATTCTTCAAACATTGGCATTTCCCAATATCTTTCGCCTGATTTTGCACCAACTTGTATTAATCGGTTAACTAAGTCTTTGTTGTTACCCATAATACCTGATGCGTGAGTGCCCAAGGCTACCATACAAGCACCTGTTAGTGTTGCAATATCAATAACTTCATCAACATTTAATTCACAAGCATAGCAAAGTGCATCAGCCAATGTAACTCTGCCTTCTGCATCTGTGTTGTCGATTTCGATTGTTTTGCCATTTTTTGCTCTTAAGATATCACCCGGTTTGTATGCATTTGGTCCAATCATATTTTCGCAAGCTGCGATAATACCATGAACTTCGATGCTTGGTGAAAATTCTTTTAATTTACTCATTACACCTAAAATGCAAGCTGCACCTGACATATCATCTCTCATTGTTAACATTGAAGATGCAGGTTTTAAATCCATACCGCCACTGTCAAAGCATAAACCTTTACCAATAATTGCAATGCGTTTTGCAGGATTTTTAGGTGCATATTTTAAGTGGATAAATTTAGGTTCTTGGTGGCTACCTCTTGCAACAGCAAGAAATGCGCCCATTCCCATTTTTTCACAATCTTTTCTGTCATAAATTTTAGTTTCTAATCCTAAGCTTTTTGCAACTTCTGCTAATTTAGTCGGAGTTGAGTATTCAGCAGGTTCATTTGCAAGGTTTCTTGTTAATTCCATTGCTTCAGCTCTTTTTTGTCCCTTTTCAATTTTTGCTTTGTCAAGGTTTGTGTACAAGGTTTCAATGTGGTGTTTCTTTTCTGTTTTATATTTATCAAAAGCATAGTCACCAATCATTGCGCCTTCTGAAATCATATCTGCGTAATCAAAGTTGATGTCAGAAAAATCAACTGCAATGCTCTTAGCTTTCATTTGAATAGCTTTTTTAACTGCTTTTGCCATTGCTTCTCTAATTTTGTTGTTGTCTAAATCTTTTTCTTTACCTAAGCCAACAACTAGAACTTTTCTTGCAGAAATTTTTCCGTAAGTTTGAAGAAGATATGTTGTATTGAATTTACCTTCGAATTTGTCTTCATCAATAGCGTATTCATTAGCAATTGCGTTTGATGTTTTTTGCCCTTCAAACATATTTACCATTAAAATATCGCATTCTTGATTTTTTACATCTGAAATGATTTTAATTTCCATATATTTTTCCTTTCTTTTGAATTATTTTCTTTTATTCTAGCATTTTTTGCAAAGTAAATAAAACTATACATAAAACTATACAAATAATTATTATCATGTTAAAATTTAAGCAGTAGTAGTTAAATTTTTGAAAATATACGTAATGTAACTAACTTTTTAATATAATACAACTTAATAAGGGGATTGCTCGGTAGGATATATGTGCCGAGATTGCGTGTATTTGTAAAAAATAGAAAAGGTAAAGGTATTAAAGTATTATGGACTTTATTTCAGTAGTTGCGATCATTGTAGTCGTACTAATGGCTGTTGTATTCACAGCTGTCTTTGTTTCACAGCGTGCAAAGTACAAAGCTTTAGAATTTGAATCAAAGAAAAAACAAGAAGATTTAGCAGAAAAAGAACAATTGTTAGTTAAAGAAGCAATGATTAAGGCTAAAGATGCATTGCAAACAGAAAGAGAACAATTAAATGAAGAAGAAAGAGAAAGAAGACAAGAACTTTCTCGTCAAGAATCAAAATTAGCACAAAGAGAAGATGCATTAGAAGATAAAATTCAAGATGCAACTGAAAGAGAAGCTGCAGCTCAAAGAAAAATGGATGAGTTGTTAGAAAAAGAAGATTATTTAGCTGAATTAGTTCAAAAACAAACTTCTGAACTTGAAAGAATTTCAGGATTGTCAGCAGAAGATGCTAAAAATATGTTGTTAGAACAGTTAAAAAATGATTTAGCTCAAGAACAAATGCAATTAATCAGAGAAAACGAAGTAAAAATTAAAGAAAAGGCTTTGGAACAATCTCAAGAAATTTTATCAACAACAATGCAACGTTGTGTTATGGATCAAGTTGTTGAAAGTACAGTTTCTGTAGTTTCATTACCAAATGATGAAATGAAAGGTCGTATCATCGGTCGTGAAGGTCGTAATATCAGAACTTTAGAAACATTAACAGGTGTAGATTTAATCATTGATGATACTCCTGAAGCGGTTGTATTATCAAGTTTTGATCCTGTAAGACGTGAAGTTGCAAAATTAGCTTTAGAAAAACTTATTTCTGACGGTCGTATTCACCCTGTTAGAATTGAAGAAATGGTTGCCAAAGCAAAAGATGAAATTGAAAAGAAAATTCTTACAGAAGGTGAAAATGCCGCATTAGATATGGGCATTATGGGCTTAAACAAAGAACTTCTTAAAACTTTAGGTCGTTTGTATTACAGAACAAGCTATGGCCAAAACGTATTGAAACACTCTCTTGAAGTTGGTCATATAGCAGGCATGTTAGCTGCAGAATTAGGCGCTAATGTTAACGTTGCAAAACGTGCAGGCTTGTTACACGATATCGGTAAAGCTGTTGACCAAACTCAAGAAGGTACTCATATTCAATTAGGTGTAGAAATTGCTAATCGTTATGGTGAAAAAATGGAAATTATTCACGCAATTGAAGCTCACCACGATGATGTTACTGCAAATACTATTGAAGCAGTTCTTGTTAAGTTAGCTGATGCTATTTCAGCAGGACGTCCGGGGGCTAGACGTGATACATTAGAAATTTACATCAAACGTTTACAAAAAATTGAAGAAATTGTAAACAGTTTCAAAGGTATTAAACAATCATTTGCTGTTCAAGCAGGCCGTGAAGTTCGAGTAATTGTTGAAGCAGAACAATTTGACGATTTAGCTTCTCAAAAACTTGCAAGAGATATTGCAAAGCGTATTGAAGATGAACTTGATTATCCAGGACAAATCAGAGTAACAGTTGTAAGAGAATTTAGAACAACTGAAATTGCAAAATAACAAAAACAAAAGGTGAAATGCATTTATGCAAGAACTGATTAAAATATTATTTTTTGGCGATGTAGTCGGTAGAATCGGTAGAAATGCCGTTACCGACTATCTTGCCGATAATAAAAGTAAGTATGACTTTATAATCGTGAATGCTGAAAACGCATCTCACGGTTTTGGTTTGACTCAAAAAAATTATAATCAACTTGCTAATGCCGGAATTAATTGTTTTACTTCAGGTAATCATATTTGGGATAAAAAAGAAATATTTAACTACATAGATGATGCTGACAAACTTGTCCGACCGTTGAATTATCCGGAAGGTACAAGAGGAGAAGGTTTTAGAATTTTTGATATTGGAGAGCACAAAATTTGCGTTATGAATTTCTTAGGTCGTGTATTTATGCAACCTATGGATTCTCAGTGGAAACTTATAGAAGAAAAGATTAAAGAAATAAAAGAAATTACACCAAATGTATTTGTTGATTTTCACGCAGAAGCAACTGCGGAAAAAATTTGTTTTGGTCGCTATTGTGCAAGTTTTGGTGTAAGTGCATTTGTTGGAACTCATACTCATGTTCAAACAGCAGATGAAAAAATTGTTAATGATATGGCGTATATTACCGATGCAGGTTTTTGCGGAGCTGAAGATAGCGTAATAGGTATGGAATATACAACTTCGCTTGCAAGAATGACAACCTGTATGCCGGAACGCTTTGAAGTGGCACAAGATAATGTTGCTATAATTAATGCGGTTGAGATTACCTTAGAGGCTTTAACAGGTAAGGCAACCAAAATAAAAAGAATTAATAAAAAAATAGTATATGAAAATAAAGGATTGGAGGTAGACTTTGATAATCAAAATAATCAAAAGTCCTGATGGGAGGTGGAAATAATGAAGCGTTCAGATTTTCACATCCACACAAATTATTCTGATGGTGTTTTTACACCTGAAAAAATTGTAGATACAGCTTTAGATGCCGGTTTACAAGCTATAGCATTAACAGATCACGACAATATTTTGTCTTATGATATTGCTCAAAAATATTTAAAAGAAATCGGAAAACAAGATGAACTTGAAATTATTCAAGGGGTTGAAGTAAACACTCTTTATAAGAACTATGAAGTTCATATTTTAGGCTATTTTATGAATCCTAACGACGATGATTTTCAAAAACTTATGAAGGCACAACAACAAGCCAGAATTAATCAAACCATTGAAATTATAGATCTTTTAGATAAAAAAGAAAACATAAAAATTACTTTTGATTCTATCAAAGCGCAAGTTGCAGAAGGCGGTAGTATAGGACGTCCGCATATTGCAAAAGCAATTACAAATGCAGGCGGAACAAACAGCGTGATAGAAGCATATAGTAAATATATTAATGACAATTCACCTGTATATGTACAAAGAAAAACTGTTTCTCCACAAGATGCAGTTGAAATTATTTATGATGCCGGTGGTGTTCCTGTAATAGCACATCCACATGACATTGACATTGCAGAAGATTTAATTAAAGACTTAATGAATTACGGCTTACGTGGTATTGAAGCTTATCACAGAAAGCACTCTCCGGCTGTTGTTGAATATTTCTCTTCAATGGCTGAAAAGCTTGGTTTAATTGTGACAGGCGGTTCTGATTTCCACGCACCAAACATTTTGAACGGACAAATCTTATTAGGAAAACACTTTATTCCTGAATGGATTTACGACAAGTTAATTCAAGAGAAAAAACGCCTAGATATGGCTTAGGAGTTCTAATGAAAAGACAATATGCTTTTACTTTGGTAGAGATTATCGTTGTTATTTCAATAGTTGTTTTAACTGCAATAATCTTAATTCCAAATATTATAGATGATAACAAAAAATTACATACAATTTCTCAATGGAAACATACGTATAAAAACATTGAATATGTTTTTTCTGCAATTAAAGCTCAGGCTACAGAAACTGATAAAATTGCTATTGAAAAAACTCGCACAAATGATGAGCGTGAAGTTGTACTGTATGATTTGCTAAATCCATATTTTAGAATGCAAACTCAAGTTGATGCAAAGACTTATAAGACATATTTTATGGACGGTTCTTTTATTAACGAAAAGAGTGATTATTATTTTAAAAATTTGCACACAACAAGTTCAGGCATGATAATAGGTGTAAAATGGTTGTTACCACCGTCAAAAGCTCAAAATTCATTACCTATTGCAATGATGTCAATAGATTTGAACGGCGCCAAAAGACCTAATAAATGGGGACAAGATATATTCGGCGTTAATATTTTCTTAGACAGAATTCAACCATTGGGTGAAGAATTTGATGAAATGCTTGCAAAATCAGATTGTTCAAAAAAAGGTAAAGGCATTTCTTGTTCTGCTTATTATAACAATTATGGCGGACGTTTAAATTAACTTTGCACAATATTTTTCAATCGGACAGTCTGCACAATTAGGTTTTTGAGGTTTGCAGACATTTTGTCCATGCGTAACAATTAGTGTGTTAATGTCAATCCAGTACTTTGTTGGTAATTTTTCACGAAGTGCAAATTCAGTTTCTTCCGGATTTTTTGTTTTGACATAACCAAGACGATTGAAAATTCTATGCACGTGAACATCTACGCAAATGGCCGGTTTGTTAAACCCTCTGGAAACAACAAGATTAGCTGTTTTTCTGCCAACACCATTAAATTTGCAAAGTTCATCAATATCACATGGAACTTTGCCGTTATATTTTTCAACGAGCTCTTTTGAAAGTTGAATTATTTGTTTAGCTTTGTTTGCATAAAAACCAACAGGATAAATCGCTTTAGACAATTCTTCTTCTGAAACCTTCATCATTTCTTCAGGAGTTTTTGCTAATTCCAACATTCTTAATGTTGCAGGATAAGTTGTTTTATCATTAGTTCTAAGGCTTAAAATACAAGCAATAAGTACAAGGTATGCATCATTAAAATTGTCCATAAGATGTACAAAATCGCTCTTTTTTTGATTGGCTTCTTTTAATAATCTTACAATTTCGTCAATGTTACTCATTTTAGTATGCTTTCTATGTCTAATTCCAACTTTAATTTTAGCGCATAAATGTTATCCAAATTAAATTGAGCAAGTTTTACAGCATCTTTTTCTGTAGTTACAATATTTCCGTGAAGTTTTGCAACTTCATTGTATTTGTATTGATGATGATCATCAAAAGTTAAAGTATCAAGCAAATTAAACTTTTGTCTTACAAATTCATAAAACTGTTCAGGTTGACCAATTGCGCACATTGCAAATACGTCTGACTTTAACGGTAAAACTTCTGTAGTTTTAATATTATATGTAAAGCTTGGTACAACGTTGCAAACAAAGGTTTTGCGCGTATCAAAAATATTTTCTAAAATGTTAGCATCAACTGTTTTTGCAGTTTTGTTCATAATTAATAATTTATCGGCTCTTTTTAGACCGTTTAAGTTTTCTCTCAATGGTCCTGCAGGTAAGTGTTTGCCGTTGCCAAACATTTTTTCGCTATCAACCAAAACTAAATTCAAATCTCGTTTTATTTTTCTGTGTTGGAAGGCATCATCCAAAATAATAATTTCAACACCAAAGCGTTTAATAGCCTCATTTGCAGCTTTTACACGACTAGAACAGGTTAAAACGTATGCATTGTTAATGTTTTGTGCAAACCAAAAAGGTTCATCACCAATTTCTTCAGCAGTGTAGAATATTTCATTATTTGCCGATATAACTCTAGGCTCTTTGTTTGAAAGTTTTCCGCCATAACCTCTGGAAATTATGGCAACTTTTTTGCCTTGAGATATAAAATGTTTTGCAAGTTCTGCAACTACCGGAGTTTTTCCAACTCCGCCCGTTGTAAGATTTCCAACTGAAATTACATAAGCATCAACTTTTTCAGATTCTAAAATTCCTCTGTCAAAAAGGTCGTTTCTTATTTCTGTAATTTTGCTATAAAAAATCGACATAAAATCTAATATTGGTTCAAGCCAAGCATTAGATTTTATGTTGTAATGTATTTTTGTAATTTCGTTTTTTAGATTCATAATCTTAGAACATCAATCGGAATAATAAGAATCGTTTATTCAATTTGTCAGTGAATTTTCTCAAGTTGCTTGCTGTTTTTGCAACATCATTAAGAGTTTGTGTCATTTGACATTTTTCTGACGGACTCATAGAGTTTACTACTTCCAAAGCTTTAGATAAATCAACCATTGCCTTGTTTACGTTGGCAACTGTTTCAAATACTTGAGTCTTAAGTTTTTGGTCTTTTGTCATCATGTTAACAGATGCACTGATTTCATTTACGTTGCTAACAATTGCATTCAAATCTGCGCCAAGTTGTTTTGCATCAGTATTGTCCATAACTTTGTTTAGGTTATTTGCAAAGTTTGTCATTGCTTTTGTTGCTTCAAACATTGTTGGCTTAAATTGAGGATCTCCGGCAATATTATCAGCAAGCTTTGTAAGTTTATCAAAGTTTTTAGTGAAATTATCAAGCATTTTCATCATTTGATTTAAGTCTTCATTTGAAGAATCAATCAATTTTTCAGCCTTTTCCATTGTTGTTGTTGCTTGAGCAGTCAAGGCATTGATGTTAACAACGGATTGTTTCAAATCGCTAATAACTTTGTCTGATAATAAGTCATTAACCTTTTGGTTTGTTTCTGTCAATGAGGCTGCAGCTTTATACTGCAAATCCATAAAGTCAGAAATTCTCATTGGTTCAATTATTGTATAAGGTGAATCTGTTTGAGGATAAGGCAATGCTTCGTTATCAAGTGCCGAAATTCTCATTTTGTTTGTGCCTTTAGTTTTAACTTGTTCACCCTTCATAAATTCAGGTAAGATTAACCCCGGCATATTTACGATATAGTCAATTTTGTATGCATAAGGGGTTTTGATTTTGTCTTGCATTAAAAGCGGAATTGTTTTTGTTAAAACAACTTTTGTATCTTTAATGTAGCCTACGTCATAATATTTATCATCAAGTTTGATCTCAACAGGATCATCTTTGAAGATTAGGTTTTTACCGATTGCAGGTAAGTAAAGAGTTCTTGTTTTGGGTGGTGTGATTTCAAGGAATTGTTCTCCAATCAAACCTGATTGTTGAATAGAAAGCATTGAAGCTTTCGGAATCGTAATATTAGGTTCTGTGATAACGAATTTTAATTTTACGTAACTTTTTTCGCCATCAACAACAGGTGTAATTTCTTCAACCTGACCTACTCTAAGCCCCATCATTTGTACGCCGGAGCCGGCTCTCATACCGTTTACATCTTTAAAGTGTACTTCAATTCTTTCAGCAGAAGAGAATGCTCTACCTTTCACCCATAGAATTGTAAGAATTAAAATTACAAGAGCTATAAGTGTTAAAACGCCTACTTTGAATGATGATGATTTAATTTTATCCATGTTTACTTACCTACTTAAATTAATTTAATTATATCAAAAAAACTACTCTGTTAACATTTTCATCGGACCTGTTAACGAGGATGTTACAAACTGTTTTGTGTATTCGTTTCCACCATTGCACATTTCTTGTGGTGTTCCTTGGAATACTGCCTTTCCGTCATATAGCATAAGAACTTGGTCTGCAGTTCTCATAATTGTTGACATTTGGTGAGTTACAACGATTGAAGATGCGTGTGTCGTTTCTTTCAATCGTACAATGTAATCTTCAATTAATGTTGATGAAATTGGATCCAGACCTGCAGTCGGTTCATCATAAAGAATTGTTTGTGGATTTGTAACTATCGCACGTGCAAAGCTCACACGTTTTTGCATACCGCCGGAAAGTTCAGACGGGAACTTGTTTTCAATTCCTTGTAACCCAACAAGTTTAAGTTTTTCTTCAACAATTTTCTTTAAATCTTCTTGTGAATACTTTTTTCGTAAATCTTTTCTTTCTTGAAGTGCAAAGCTAATGTTGTCAAAAATATTCAATGAATCGAAAAGTGCTGAATATTGGAATACCATTGCAATGTCGCCTTCTGATGTTTTAATAGTTCCTGAATCAGCCTCCAAAAGTCCGCAAATAATTTTTAAAATAGTACTTTTACCTGAGCCGGAAAATCCTACAATTGCAAGAGTTTCACCGTCTTTTACCTCAAATGAAATATCTTTTAAAACTGTTTTATCATAAAATGATTTTACTAAATGTTCTACTTTTATCATAATTTTGTATCCTTAGAAGAAAAATGCTATTGAGAAAACTAAATCCCAAATAACTATAGCAACAAACGACCAAACAACGGCCTTTGTAGTTGCTAAACCTACACCCTTTGCTCCGCCTTTGGCAATGTAACCGCAAGTGCAACTAATTAAAGCAATTGTAAAACCATAAACGAAGGCTTTTGCAATTGCAACTTTTATATCATAGATATATAATCCAGCCCAAACAGAAGAAAAATAAGCTTTGTAACTTAATTCAGATGCCATAGTTGAGGCTAAACCACCGCCTAAAATACCAAAAGTAGAAGCAACGATTAAAACAGGTGGCATCATTAATGTTCCTGCAATAACTCTTGGTACAAATAAATATTTGATAGGATCAACGCTTAATACTTTCATAGCATCAATCTGTTCCGTAACTCTCATTGTTGCAAGTTCAGAGGCCAATGATGAGCCAATCATAGAAATAATAGCGAACCCTGACATAATGATACCGGTTTCACGGACAGTTAACAATGCAACCATCATCCCTACGTAATTTCCGCCGCCTTGTTTAACCATTTCACCTGCAACTTGCATAGCAACAATGATTGAGGTCATACTTACAATAGAAATTGTGATAGGCAAAGAACTTACGCCAAAACGAGAAGATTGTTCAATAACGTCTTTCCAATTAATTTGACCTGTAAAAATGTACTTTAAAGTCGACAGCCCCTGAATTACAATCTCTCCAAGTGTTGTGAAAAAAACTTCAAATTCTTTTGCGACTAATTTTAAAAATTGATATGTCGCAGTGTCTTTTAGCTGTTCCCTAATCTGTTCCATTACTGTTATTATAATACAGAAATGAAAAATTGGAATAGTGTGTAGTTTTTTGTGAGTTGAAAGTTAGTAAGCTGTTAAGACAGTAAGTATATTAATAAAAATGAACTTATAGTAATATAGTTATAATCCTTATAGTTGTGTTAATAAATGTAAAAATGATTTCATTATAGCTGAAACTCAGCTATAATGCCGAATAGAATAGAATAGAATAGAATAGAATAGCCGTATTGTGGTTGCATAATTGAATTGTTATAATGGAAGTGTAAGTATAAAAGAGAGGATTGAACTTATGAAGAAGTTTTTTAATAAAAGCGAATTATCGCTTATGAATAGTGAATCGACAAATACTAAACAAATCTTGTCATTCAGTATAAACGAAGTGCATTGCGGAATCTTAAAGACTTTGAAAAGATACCGCAATTCGTTACACTCATGCGGTATGATACTTGCTAATTTTCTATTCACAATTCACAAAAGACAACTCTCGAAATTTGCCTTCACTCTTGCCGAAACACTTATCGTAATGGGCATTATTGGTGTGGTTGCAGCATTAACTATTCCAAACTTAAACCAATCAACAGGCGATAGAGAAAAAGTTGCTAAAGTTAAAAAAATATATTCAAACATTGAAGATGCTTTGGGTCGTGCAACTGCTGTTTATGGTCCAATGGATACTTGGTTTGTAAATGATGGAGATGACGTAAAACTCATATCTACTCGCTTAACACAAAGACTTCAAGATTTTATGAAAGTAACAAAAGATTGTGGTTATGGCGAGGGAAAGATGTCTGGTTGTTTTTCTGATAATAATGCACTTTTTAATGGCTCTGCTGCAGCGCAGACAAAATGTTCGTCTTATTATTTCACAACTGCTGATGGAACATCTTTTGGTATGTATATAAATGGTAGCCATATATGGGTTTTGGTAGATATTGATGGGCCTAATAAAGGAAAAACAGCCTTGGGTTCTGATGTTTTTATATTTCAGTTAGATTTTGAAGGAAATTTTGTCATCAATGAATCTGGAAATTTTGAAAACTCTGGTGGTAGTTCTATAGATTGGAATGATTCGTTGATAACTCAGTGGGTTATTAGAAACGAGAATATGGACTATTTAAAACTTGTAAATAAAAAATGTCCAAATGGAACTACTTTAAATTGGGAAACGCATACAAGTTGTAAATAACGACTAGCTAATTGTGAATTATGAATTAACATATTTTGCAAGGTCGAACATCGTGCGAATGGGGTAATACTGGGTTTCATTTTTTGCAGGCAAGAGTACAAAATCTGCCGTTTTTAGGACAAAAAATCTACTCACAATTCACAATTACTCCTCTTTTGTAAGATATTCAATCATTTTATTAAGGTCTTTATTCCAAGAGCCGTACCAATTTTTTAGTATAATATCGGCTGGGCAAAGTCCTTGGTATGACAAGTCTTGAATTGGTTCAAGATATTGTTCTTCTCCTTCGTTTTGTTCTTTCAATCCGTTTTCGGAAATTATTAAAAGTTCTTTTATGATATCCTTTGCTTTGTTTTTGGTAAAAGGAGCTTGTGTTGCTAATTTAGGTATATTATATCTTAGTTCTGTGAAGTCTTGAGGTTTGTAATCTTTAAATAATTCTTCAATATCTTGCATTGATTTTTCAGAGTACAAAATACCTTTATAAAAAGCTAAAATTGCATATTGAAGACCTTTACCAACGCAGTCTTGGTTTCTAATTTCAATGAATTTTCTTAATCGTACGTCAGGAAAATATAAGTTTGCTGAAAGTTTGAAATCGTCTAAATTTGCAATTTCACCCATATATTCATTATTGATAAAGTGTTCAAGTGTCATAGTGCCATTTACGGTATGAACATCATCTTCTCTTTGGAACATAATCATAGGTGTTTTTAAAATCTTGTTGATATAGTCGTTAAAACTGTTTATATCCAAAAGAAGTCCACATCTTTCTGAATCTGTATTTAACCAAGCAAGTGCACGGAATGTTTTATAACCAGTGTCTACTCCGCCTCGGATTGGTGAATTTGCAAACATTGCAGTGGCAAACGGTGAAAGCATATTGGCAATCTTGAATTTACGCATAGCGTCTTCTTCGCTTGTGTAATCAAAACCGGCTTGAATTCCTGCGGTTTCTCTCATCATTACATCAGATAAAATTCCCCACAAATAGTTTGCCATAATGTGATATCTGCGTTTTGGCAGTAATTTTATATTTTTATATGTAGACAAAACGGATACGCCATAGTTTAGTAGCTTAATGCCAAATTCATCTAGAATTGGTTTTAGTGTTGAATCCAGTTCGTTTATTTTTTCTTCTATTTTTTTTATGCTTCTATAAGGTTTTATACTCAATTCCATTTGAGAACCGGGTTCAAGAGTTAATGTATTATGCAATTTTTTTAATCCGATGATATTATTTTTATCAAGTAAATAATCCCAGTTTTCGTTTCTTGCATAAAGTCTTAAACTCTCACAAACCCCATCAAGTCCTTCGTATGGAGCGGATTGATTGTTTTCTGATAATATAGGCAATCGTTCATATTCAAAGCCAATTTTTAATTCTTCAGTTGACTCCTTTATTCCTTCTATAAATATTTGTTTTACTTCTCTTAAGTCTAGTTTTTCTTTCAATAATTTTGACATTACATATCCCTTTATGATTTTTATTATAACATTATTTAACTTATCAAATCAAAAATGAAACACATTAGCCTGTTTGTGTTATATATATTAGTAATATGGACTATTTAACACGAGCAAAATATTTTAGAACTAAAAAACGTTTAGGACAAAACTTCTTGATTAGTGAAGATGTTCTTCACGATATTATTGATTTTGCCGACCTATCAAAAGATGACGTAGTTTTAGAAATAGGTCCGGGGGTTGGTTTTTTAACAGAACTTTTAGTAAAACATGCCGGCATGGTTATAGCCGTAGAATTAGACGAAGAAGCTGTGAAAGTTCTTAAAGAATTAGATGCTCCGAATTTGAAAATTGTTCATCAGGATATTTTAAAAACTGATATTGCAGAACTTGTTGAAGGCAAAAAGATTAAAGTTGTTGCTAATATTCCATATTACATTACAAGTCCTATTATTGCTCATTTATTGGGTGAAATTGATGACTTGAACAACAAAAATAGAGCTTGTATTGAGGATATTATTTTGATGGTGCAAGAAGAGGTTGCAAGAAGAATTGTCGCAACAGAAAAATCTTCAGGTAAACAATATGGACTTTTGACGATACTTTCTCAATTCTGGGCAGATTGTTCTTTGCTAAGAATTGTCGGTCAACGTTCTTTCTACCCTGCACCAAAAGTTACATCAGCGTTAGTAAGATTAAAAGTTAACGATAAACCAAGATTAGAGTTAACAGATTATGCTCATTTTAGAAAAACTATTAAAGCTGCATTTGGTCAACGCAGGAAAAATGTTAAAAATGCATTAGTTAACGGTGGATTTGATAAAGAAAAAGTTCAAACCGCACTTAAAGACCTAGGAATTGATGAAAATACCAGAGGTGAAAGCCTTTCTATAGAAACGCTTGGTAAGATATCAGAGGAATTATGCAAGTTAAAGTAAAAACGCCGGCAAAGATTAATTTAACACTTGAAGTTTTAGGAAAAAGAGAAGACGGATTTCACGACATTCAAAGTATTATGCAGATGATTAATCTGTATGATTATTTAACTATTGATGTTGAAAAGTCTGAAAAATTTGAAATTAATTTGGCGGGAGATAATCCTAACATTCCGTACAATGAAAAGAATATTGTTTATAAAGCAATTGTTTCATTTGTAGAAAGAACAAACTTAACATCGCATAAGTTTAATGTATACATACAAAAAAATATTCCGACAGAAGCCGGGCTTGCAGGAGGAAGTTCTGATGCTGTAGGTGCGTTTTTAGGTTTAAACTATTTGTTTAATAATCCTTTAAATCAAAAGGATTTACTTGAACTTTGTGCAAAATTAGGTTCAGACTTGAATGTAATTTTAATGGGTGGATGTGTTTTAGCAAACGGACGTGGTGAAAATGTTGCACCTTTACCGTTTGTTGAATATCCGGTGTCATTGATAAAACCTAATAATTTGGGTATCAGCGCAAAAGAAGGGTATCAAAAATATGCACAATTAGAAAATAAGCCTAAAAATGATAATACGCACAAAATGATTGAGTTTTTAAAGAAGGGCGATGATGTAAGACCGTTACTTTATAATGATTTAGAAACGGCAGTATATAATGATTATGAGCAATTGCAAAAAATTAAACAAGCAAATCAAAACGCAATTATGTCCGGTTCCGGCTCAACGTACTTTGTTTTAGATGAGAAAATTAATACCGTAGATAATTATTGGTTTAAAGAAGGCTTAAAAACAATTTCTACAGGTTGTGAAATAATTTAATCAAAAAGTAATCTATGAGTTTCTGTATTACGTTTGATATTATCTAATTCTTGTATGAAAATTTCTGCAGTTAATGCAATCGTTGCTTCAAACAGATGACCACCAATAATTTCGCATTTTTCGTTTGAAAAATTTCCGTGTATGTGAATGATTAAATCATCACCTTTTGTTGTAACATTTCCAACTAGAGATGTGATTTCATGTCCATTTTTAAATGTGAATATATCGTAATCTTGTTTTTTGCTGTTATACGTTCCGAGTTTTATATTATTGGCAAAACCGATACCTTGAATGCTTGCGCCTCTAATATTGTGTTCAATACAAAACTTTTTTATTTCTGTGCAAATTTCTTGACCGATATCAAGTCGTAAAATATAAGTGTCTTTTGATTTTTGGTAGTTTGTCATAGTTATTTACTCTTTTTCACTGCTGCATCGATTAGACCTTTGAATAAAGGATGAGGTCTTTCAGGGCGTGATTTGAATTCAGGGTGGAATTGCGATGCGACAAACCAATCAAGGTTCGGCAATTCAACCATTTCCATTAATTTCCCGTTTGGAGATTTACCTGAGAACACAAGTCCTGCTTTTTCCAAATCTTCAATGTATGCGTTGTTAACTTCGTATCTGTGTCTGTGACGTTCAAAAATTATGTCTGTTCCATAAGCTTTTCTTGCAACCGAATTTTTTCTTAAGTGACATTCGTATTGACCTAGACGCATTGTTCCGCCATAAGCAGTAACGTCTTTTTGATCTAACATTAAGTCAATGACAGGTTTTTCACATTCTTCTGAAAATTCTCTTGAATTTGCATCTTCGATACCTAATACGTGTCTTGCATATTCAATTACCGCGCATTGCATACCCAAGCATAAACCTAAGAACGGAACATTATTTTCTCTTGCGTATCTGATAACATTTAATTTGCCTTCAATACCTCTTACGCCAAAGCCTCCAGGAACTACAACGGCTTGAATTCCGCTCATTAATTCTTTGCATTTTTCGTAATCTACGCACTCTTCTGAGTTTATCCAGTGAATATTGATTTTTGCTTCGTTTGCATAGCCGGCATGTTTTAATGCTTCCACTACTGAAATATAAGCATCAGATAATTTTGTATATTTTCCTGCAATTGCTACTTCTACTGTGCGTTTTGGATTTTTAATTCTTTCAACAAGTTTTTCCCAAGATTTTAAATCAGCTCTCTTGTAGCAAGTTTGAAGCAGGTTCAAAACAACTGCAGCCATATTTTGATCTTCGAGTGCTAACGGAACTTCGTAAATACTTTTCATATCTCGACATTCAATTACGGCATCTTTTTGAACAGAGCAGAATAAAGCTAATTTTTCTTTTTCATCTTCAGGTAATGGGTAAGAAGTTCTGCAAACCAATATTTCAGGTTGAATACCATAACTTCTTAAAACATTTACACTGTGTTGTGATGGTTTTGTTTTTAATTCTCCTGATGTTGGCAAATATGGCAATAATGTACAATGTACTGAAATTGCGTTACCGATACCAATTTCTGTTTTAAATTGTCTAATAGCTTCAATGAATGGCAAACTTTCAATGTCACCGATAGTTCCGCCGATTTCAATAATCATAAAATCAGGTTTAAATTGTTCAGTAGCCTTATAAATTCTAGACTTAATCTCGTTTGTAATATGAGGTACAACTTGAACTGTTGCGCCAAGATATTCGCCTTTACGTTCTTTGTTAATTACTGTTTGATAAATGCTTCCTGATGTGACATTGTTAATTTGTGCAAAGTCGGCATCAATAAATCTTTCATAATGACCTAAATCCAAATCAGTTTCAGCACCATCGTTGGTTACAAAAACCTCGCCGTGTTGGAAAGGACTCATAGTTCCGGGATCGACGTTTATGTACGGATCAAACTTCTGAATAGCAACAGAAAATCCTCTGGCTCTAAGTAATCTACCCAAAGATGCACCAATGATGCCCTTGCCAAGTGAACTCACTACGCCACCTGTGATAAAAATATATTTTGTACCCATATTCCCCCTGATTTGATGATAGTTTTAAATAAAAAACTGCCGAATTGCAGTTATAAAAATAAGTGGGATATTTTGCTATCCCACTTTATAAATGTTGTTTAGTTGATTTTTGGAACTTTGAAGAAACCATTTTCTTCATCCGGAGCATTTGCCATAAGTTGTTCTTTTGTTTGTTCATAGTGAACAACGTCATCTCTCATAACGTTTACAAAATCAATCGGATGAGATAACGGTTCAACGTTTGCTGTGTCAACTTCGTTCATTTGATCAACATATTTTAAAACATCGCCTAATTGACGAGTGAATTTTTCTTTTTCTTCCTCTGTAAGTTCTAAACGTGCAAGTTTTGCTACGTGTTCTACATCTTTAACTGTAATTGCCATTTCTTTTTCTCCGTTCGTTTGAAAAAATTATATCATGAAAATATTTTTGTGGCACGTGGTAAAATTCCCAAACAATAAGAGATAACAATCCCGTAGTTTGTAATAGGTACGTGCTTTTCTGTAGCAATAAGAATTCTTGATAAAACTTCTTTGCGGTTAGTCATACATGCCCCACAGTGGATTATTAAATCATAACCTGTGATATCAGGAAAGTCATGACCTGTATAATATTCACAAGTTAATTCTTTGCCCGTTTTTTGTTTTAATAAGCGTGGAATTTTTACTCTTGCTATATCATCGTCAATAGCGTGGTGAGTGCAACTTTCCAAAAATAGAATTTTTGAGCCGTCTTTTAAACTTTCTATTGCATTAGCGCCTTTAATAAATTCGTTCAAATTTCCCTTTAATCTTGCAAAAAGTATAGAGAATGAGGTTAACGGAATTGATTCAGGTACAATTTCAGAAACGGTTTTGAATGCTTGTGAATCAGTTACAACAAGAGATGGCGGATTTTTTAAACTGTCCAATGCGTTTTGTAATTCGGATTCTTTTACAACGATAGAAATACAATTTGAATCTAATAAATCACGCAATGCTTGAACTTGCGGTAAAATAATTCTTCCTTTTGGAGCCTCTTTATCTATTGGTATAACAAGGATTACGGTAGATTTTGTATCTACAAGGTCGCCGACAATTTTCGGTGAATTAATAAAATCATCAGGTAAAATTTTTATTAATTCCGCTTTGAATTTTTCGACAATTTTGTTATCTGTAAATGTTGAGGTTACCATAAAATCAGACTTTATATCCAGATTGTTGTCTTGCTTGTTGATAATGATTAAATAAGGAATGTTTAAATTTTTAAATTTTTCAATAATGTTGTTTTCAATAGAAGTAAGTTCATTTTTGTCTGTTATAAGAACCGCAATATCGCATCGATTAAGGATTTTTTGTGTTTTTTCAATACGTAATGCACCAAGTTGTGACGTATCATCAAGCCCTGCAGTATCAAGGAATGTAACAGGTCCTATCGGTAAAAGTTCCATTGATTTTTCAACGACATCAGTTGTTGTTCCTGCTGTGTCTGAAACAATAGATATTGCTTGATTTGTAATTTTATTTAGAAATGAAGATTTTCCGACATTAGTTCTGCCGAAGAGTCCGATGTGTAGACGTAATGATTTTAATGCTTTCATAGAATTCTCCTAAAATAATTATATCACGTAGGAGTTTTAAAGTGGAGAAAACGTGTAAAATGTAAAACGCAGATTAATTAAAAAAAAAAGACTTGATTTTAAATTTATTTCATGGTAAATTCTAGTTACGCAGTGAATGCGGGCTATTAGCTCAGGTGGTTAGAGCGCACGCCTGATAAGCGTGAGGTCCCAAGTTCGAGTCTTGGATGGCCCACCATTTAAAAAAAAGAAGTCTTAAATGGCTTCTTTTTTTTTTTACATAAAAGAGGACATTTGGTGCATTTTGGCTACTTAGTTTTATCGATGGTAAAATATTAGGTTATGCATACGCACATAGATTTAAAGAGCGTTATGCATATGCTTGGAGTGCCGAACTTAAAAATGCAGGTTTTAAATCCTTTAAATCTTGCAAATGTTATGACGTAAAACCTGTACAAGCAAAATCGGTTCAAGATTTATATAAAAATGAACTTGATAGAGTTTTTAATTCATATATAAGTTAACAATCATATCAGGGTTCGCATTCGGATGATTTGGACGTTGTCGCCATAGATACAGTTGCATGTATGCCGGAAAATCGTCTGGCGCAAATTCAAGTTCTACTTGGTTTGGAGAACCGTTGTTGCAACCTCCTTCAACCTGACAAGCTCCGCCAAGGTGTATAAAATCTAAGAAGTTGTAAACATTGTCTTCAATTGAGGATTGAGAAGAGAAACCTAAGTTTTTTTTATTTGCAACATAACCCCATTCGTAACCTAAATCTTTTGCATTAATTGGCTTTAGGTAATATATTGCGTATTTTTTACCTTCTTCTTGTACAAAGTTATTATGATAGGTTGAAAGGTTGTAGTATACGTTAATTGAATCTTTTGAGGCTGTAATTTTTGTTGGCAAAAGTTTTGCTTCTGTTGGGCAAGAACTTTTTATTGAGTAGGTGTAGTATGGCATTTCAATCATAACAAGTCCAAGAGGATTGTTCATGAATACGCTTTCTTCTGAAACTCCGTCAGTTCTGCCTTTTGTTGTTTGCCAGCCGTCGCAATAAGCCCCTTTTAAACCAATCCAAGGTTTATTATCTGCAATCCCTCCAAAAATATTTTCTGAAGGTTTGTAGTTTGGTAGATTAAAAACTTTTGCAACGTAGCTTTTACGTTCTGATAAAATGCTATCCTTTGTTCTGCCCGAGTAACTTGTCGGAGGATTTATAGGAATTGTAACCTCTTTTTTAGTTTTTAATTGAGCAAGAATGCTGTCGACAAAATGAATGTTTCCTTGAGATTGTACATCAGGAGCCTTAAAATCAACTTCTTCTTGAGGTGTATTGTCTTCTTGTTGTTGTGTAGTTTCGGTTTGAGATGCTGTTGTCATGAGAGCATCTTCAGTTTTTTTGTCATCTGCAATAAAATGGTTATAGCAAGTTGCAAGAACTACAATAAATAAAACAACTAATAGTAAATTAACAAACTTTTGATTATTCATAAGGACTCCTTGTTTCAAATTATACAAGAGTCTTTTAGATAATGCAAATTATTCGTTAAATTCTTTTATTGCAAGTTCAACCCATTTTGCGAGTGTATTCATGTTATAAGGTTTGGGCAAATAGATGTCAGAACCTGCGTTTAGAATACTTTCTTTGCTGTGATAAATTGATGTTGTGATAATTTTGATTTTAGGGTTTTCTTCTTTTATTTTTTTGCAAAATTCAAGATCCTTCATCTCTTTATCTTCTCCGGTATCTAAGATGACTAGAGCCGGATTATAATTTTTAATACTTTCAATGTTATCAAAGTTTACCGTTGAATAACCTTTTAAGCTTAAAGTTGTTGACAATAACAGAGATAATGCTTCGTCTTGTTCTTTTATTACAATTTTGTTATTGAATTCTTTTATTACGACTGAACCTGTGCCGGAAATTTGAGGACGTTCTATCAAATAACTTGAGGTGTCCTTTTTTTTTGCTAAATTGTAAGCTTGATTTAATTCTTGAACCACGTCTTCAGGAGATGAAAAATTCTTTATATCGCTAGTTACACCACCAGTTGTAGCGTTTACGAAATTGCAACGATGTTCGGAAAGTTCGTCACCGTTAAGCATCATATATCCTCGTTCAAGGTCGTGTTCCGAATAGAATTTGTTTTTTACTGATTCAAATGCAAATGTCATAAAGGATGCGATTTTTTCAGCTTTTACAGTTGTTGTAATGATTAAAAAATCTCTGTCTGTAAGTAGTCCAAGATAGTCATTTTCATCCAATGATGAGTTAATTATAGCCGCAAAGGTTTGCAACATTTTATCAGACGCTAATTCGGTGTAAGTTTCTTTGTATCTGTAAAAATTATCAATCCCTGTAAGCAGACATGCCCAAGGTGTATGAGATGCAAGCACTCTTTTTATTGCCTTGTAACAGTATTTTTTTGTAGGTAAATTAGTTTTTACGTCTAAATTTGTTTCGTATTCCCGTCTGATATGCGCTTTAATCCTAATTTTGAATTCTTCTGAATTTACAGGTTCTGAAATAAAATCATCAGCACCACTTTCAAGAACTTTAATTTTATCTGTAGGTTCTGCCGATTTTGACATTGCAACGATAACAGGTCGCATGTTGTAAGTTAAAAATCTTATGCGCTCACAAAAATCACAAATATTCTCTTTTATGCTGTCTGAAACGATGATTAAATCAGGCTCGTTTGTCTGAATAAATTTTAATGCAAGCGGAATGTCTTTTATTATTTCTACTTTGTTAGAGGAATCTTCCAATATCTTTTTATATTTAGTTGAAAGCTCTTTTCTAGTGTCGATAATTAATGTTTTGGTGCGCATTTTGCCCTCGCTTGATTTTCAATGTCGCCGATAGGCATTAGAACTTCAAATGTAGTACCATTTTCAGAACTTTCAACATTAATTTTTCCGTTCATATTTTCAACAAGATTTTTGGTAATATACAATCCAAGTCCTGAGCCTTGCACTTCACGAGTTAGCGGATTGTCAATTCTTGAAAATTTTTCAAAAATCTTTTCCTTGTCCTCTTCTTTTATCCCAACTCCGTGATCTATGACCTTTATTGAAACAAAATCGTTAGGCGCAAAGTTTGTTTTAACCTTAACCTCTGAACCATCTTTTGAATATTTGCAAGCGTTTTCAACAAGGTTAATGATAATTTGTTGAAAATTATTGTTATCAACAATTATCGGTGGTAATTTTTCGTTGAAATCGGTTACTATTTTATAATTCTTGTATTGCTGTTGAACAATCGGAATAACAGATTTTATAGAACTGTTGACTGAAATGCTTTTATAAACATAATTCTCCTTGCTTTGAACTTTTGATACAGCAAGTACATTTTCAACCAGTTTAATTAAGCGATTTGATTGCTCTTCAATAATTTTTAAAAATTGTTTTTTACTGTCATCGTCAAGCATATCCCACGAAGAAAGCATTGTTTGAGCAAATCCTCTTATGCTTGTTAATGGAGTTCTCAATTCGTGTGAAACTGTTGATATAAAATCGTGTTGTGATTGTTTTTCGCTCATATCTTAATTATACAGCGTTATTGAAATTTTATTAAAAACTTAAGAATTTTATAATTATTTGATTACATTGACATAAACAGAACGTGTGCAAACGCTAATTTCTTTGCCATCCAAAGCTTTTTTCATGTCTTCAATATAATCATTAACTGTTAATTCATCAAAATAATTTAAAAATCTTTCTTTAATAGACGGTTTATCAGGTGCCGGTGGAGCTACAAACCACTGTTCTACCATTTTTGAATTTGCAACATATGTTGACGGAATAATATCCGCATCAACAGTTCCGTCTGAAAAACCGGCTTTTTCAAAGTTTTGTGCTAAAGTGTTTTCATCAAAATTGCACAAAGAATCGTCAGCTTTTGTCATGAAATCATTTTCAGCCTTTTTAAATTTTTCGTAATTTCTGATTTCGCTAGGTTCTGTTAATTCCCAATATCTTGTATTAGAACGAATAATTGGCTCAAAACAGCAGAAATGACCGCCTTTTTTTAGAATTCTGTAAATTTCATTAATTGCAGGTTGTTTGTCAACAATATGAACTAAAACGGAGCGCATCATTGCTGTATCAACAGAATTGTCGGGAAGCGGAATCTTTTCAGCCGGACATTGTAGCATTTCATAACCTTGAGTGATGCCTTGTTCTTTCAAAAAATTTTCGCAACTATCAAGACAATCTTTAAATTTGTCAGAAAAAATTATTTTGCCGGTTCCGTTAAGTTGTTCCAATGCTTTGAACGCTAATAATCCTGTCCCTGTACCAATATCTATAATCGTTTGATTGGGTTTAATATTTGCTCTCAAAAGTACATTATCACGTACAAGTGATAACCAATTCATCGTTTGTTGTTTTAATTCGGGCGTTAAAAATGAAAAACGAGTTTCCAAAAGCCATTGAGTCCAATTTTCGCATATATCTCTGTTCATAATGAGTCTATCTTACTTGATTAGTCCCATTATTAGAATACATTGACTGGTGGAATTATTTGCCAAATACAGGTGGTGGCTGAATGTATAACGGTGTAAGCATACGCCAATCTGCAGTTAATTCATTTTGTCTTTCAAGAACAATTCTGATTAATATTTCTGCAAGGTTTGCGTTCAAAGTTGTGTAAGAAGTTATATCATCTGTAATTTCTGAGAAAATTTTATACATGCTATCATCACAAATTACAGAGTATTCATCAGCTTTAACCATTTCTTTCACATCATCAATAGCAATGGCGCCTAAAACTTCTTCGTCCCAAACGTATGTCATATTTTTTCTTGCATCAAGTAGAACTAAAGGTTTTTTACCCGTTCTTTTTACTCGTGATAGAATTTCTAAAGAAGACACGCCAAGAACTTTGCAATCCAATTGTTGAGCCATAACTCTCGCAACGGTAGTGCAGGCTCTAATTCCTGTAAAACTTCCGGGGCCGACATTTGTTGCAATGGCTGTAATGTCTTGTGGTGTTAAATTATTTTCTTTTAAAATTTCTGTAATAGAAGGCATTAAATAAGTTGAATGGTATGTTGAGCCTTGGTTTTCCAAAACTTTTGTGCCTAAAAGTTTGTAGCCATCCGCTAAACCAATGTATGTTTTATCTAAACTTGTATCAAAAGTTAATAGCATTTTTGTAATTCCTCAAGAATTTTTGATTCTTTTTCTCCATAAGCTGTAAATGAATATTTACGGCTATCATCGTCTTCATAAGTTACGTTTATTTCAAGTCTGTTGAAAGGAATTTCATTTTGTGAAAATTCAGCCCATTCAACGAAAGTTAAAATTTTTCCTTCTGAATATTCTCTAAGTTCATCGCAAATTGTTTTTACGCCAACGTTTTCCAAGCGATATAAATCAAAGTGGTAGATAGGTAACTTACCGCTGTGATATTCGTTTAAGATTACGAAACTTGGGCTTGTAACGTGTTCTTTTACGTCTAATTTATCTGCAACAAGTTTAACAAAAGCTGTTTTACCGGCGCCAATTTCTCCGAATAGGTTAACAAAGCAACCGTCTTCAACAAATTTTGCAAAATTTGTTGCCAGAGTTTCTGTATCATTAAGCGATTTACAAACTACTTCAAAAGTTTCCATACTAGCCTCTATTAATAATAACCTTGTTTCTACCGTGTTCTTTTGCAAAGTATAAGGCTTTATCGGCTTTAGTATATAATTGTTGAGCTTCGTCACCTTCTTTGAATTGGTATACGCCAACACTGATTGTAACTTGAATTTCGCTAATTTTAGCATCTTTTACGTGTGATAAATCGACGTGTTTAGCTTCAACAGCGGCTCTCAAACGTTGAGCGACACTACCTGCTTCTTCAAGTTTTGTGTAAGGTAAAAGGATAGCAAATTCTTCACCACCGTATCTAGACGGGATATCAGATTCACGAACTTGAGTTTTTATGATTTCTGCAACGTTTTTCAATACTTCATCACCAACGGCGTGACCGTAGTTATCGTTAACCTTTTTGAAGAAGTCGATATCTAACATGATTGCGCAAAGCGGATATCCTTGACGTTTTGCAGATGCAACGGCTTGTTTTAATCTGACTTCAAATTGACGACGGTTATTCAAACCTGTTAAAGCATCTAATGTTGCGTGTTGTAATACTTCTGCATACATATTTGCACGTTGAATTGTGATTGAAGATTGTTTTGTTAATTGATCCAAGTAATCAATTTCTCTTTGAGATAATTTATCAACATGGCTATGAGCAACGATACCGCCTAAAATTGAAGAATCTGCAGCAACAAGAGGGAATATACCAATCTTGTTATCTTCTGTTAGTGTGTAAGATGTGTCAGCAGACATGTTGTTAACCATTTCCAAAATCTTAGTATCACGGCAAGCTAAAGGCCATACTAATTTGAATTCGCCATTTTGTTTCAAGAAGATGTAAATTAAATGGTCAGATATAAATTTATCAATCATTTCACCAATAAGTGGAATGATATAGTTCAAGTCATATTGAGTTTCAATAATTTTTGCAATGTTCTTCATTGATTCGTGGAAGTCAATGTTGGCTTGCATCTTATCGGCTAAAACTTTGTTTTGAATTTTTAAAGATATTTGGTAAGCTGAAATAATTAGCGCTTTAAAGAAGTCGATAGTTAATACGTCAGAAATTGCCAAGTTGATGATAAGTTCAATTAACCCGTAAGGAGTTTCACCTTTCATCAATGGGAATAAAATTGTATTTCTACGAGCGCTGATATATTTGTTGATATTCCAGAAATCTTTGATGTTGATGCTGTTGTCGTTAATCAAAAAGTCATCATATTTTGAAGTTTTAACAACTTTATAAAGTTTTTCTGTATACTCTTTGTCGTGAATTTCGTCAATTACAATCCAACTTTTTGCGTAATCACGAAGAGTTTGAGTATTTTCATCATAAATATAAATGTTTAAGTTTTCAAGGTTAATCATCCCTCTGAAAGATTCAGACAATGATTCAATAATATCGGCAGGATCAGAGTGTTGTGTTAAACCAATAGACACATTTGATAAAAAGTTTAATTCTTTTGAGTTGCTACTTTCTGTTTCAAAAGATTCGCTCATTTCCTATCCCTTTCAAACTATTCAAAAAAGCTGTTGATATCGTTTATATCCTTAGCGATGTTAACCAATTCTTCATGAATTTCAATTATATTGTCGCCCGAAATATTTAAATTTTCAAGTATATCTAAAGGAATGTTATCAATATTTAAGTTTTTGTTACTCATTATTGCTGAAACAATTACATTTGCAACATAAACTACAAAGCATTCTTTTTTATATTTTTCGCTTGCGTTCGGGTTATGGTGATAAGTTATGATGTCGCAGAAAATTTCGGGCAAATTCCACGAATAAGCGACCATATTTGCGATTTCACAGTGATTTAAACCACATTCTTGCTCTTCTTTTTGCAAAAGTTCATTATCTGTTTCATATTCGTACTTGCATACATTAGAATAGTTCTCCCAGTCGTATTGCGCAAAAATAATTTTACCTATATCGTGCAAAAATGCTGCCGAAAAAATATCTTCTTGAGTATTTAATGTTGTTTTCTTTGAAATCATTCTTGCCGCAGTAGCAGTTAACAGCGAATGTTTCCAAAAGTTTTTGTAATCAAAGGTTTGATTGCCTTTTGGTGTAAACATTTTGAATATACTTGCTGATAAAATCACACCTTTTACAGTAGTAAATCCTAAAATTATAATTGCTTGATGTATTGTTGAAATTTGCTTTGGAAAACCGTAATAAGACGAATTAACAAGTTTTAAAACTCTTGCCGTAAGCCCGATATCGTTTGAGATTATTTTTGATAAATCTGCAACAGAAGCATTTTTGTCTTGCATAATTTCAATAGACTTTGTGATAATTTCGGGTAAAGACGGAATGTTTTTAATTTTTTCTGTCATATATGACAATTTTTTGTCTGAAAATAATTCTTGTGGTTTTGAAGCTTTTTCAAGGCTTACAATTTCAATCTTCATTCTGTTGAATTCATCTTTAATCCAATCAAGAAAATCTTTGTTTCTGCTTATAACATCATAATTAGCGATAATTAATCGGTCAGTGTTTCCAAAACCGTTGCTCATAATGTTGAGTAGAACAGGCTTGAAATCATCACGAGTGCTTGTTTCTGTATAAGTATCACTTAGTTCGATTTCGTGAACTTTACAGAAATTTTTAATGTCAGCAACTTGTTTTGAAACTTCTTCTGTTGCTGTTTTTTCATTTAATTCATAACTACAAGTATATGCGATAGTTTTCAATGCGTGTACCCGTTTTTACCACTAGTTTACTTCGAACAATTCTTTAGATTTACATTTTCTGAAATTTTCAAGAATTGCAACTTCTGCCTCCTCTGTTGAGGTGACTTTACCATTTACAAGAATAAGAGGTTGCTCTTGTTCTTCAGGTTCATTTAATTTAATTTTATCTTTAATTGATTTATCTTCTCCTTTTTGTTGCATTTGAAGTGTAACTTCGCTTAGTACATCAAAGATATATTTAGAGTGAGAAGAATATCTTCCGCTTGAAAGAACTGCAGCCTTTTCTAACTCATCAATTGCGTATTTTGGTTGATTTAGATGTTTTAGCATTAAACCAAGATTGTAATGAGCTTCGTAATGCATAGGAGAAGACTCAATAGCCTTACAATAATATTGTCCGGCTTTTCTGTAATCCCCCAATAAGTGATAAGTTAGGGCTAAATTATAATTTATGTCATAATCATTTTTTGTTATTTGGTGTGCTTTTTCGTATGCAACTACAGCTTGTCCTAGAAATTCTTTTTTCTCTTTTTTCTTGTTTTGAGGAAGATAGAACGCTTTTTGAGAATAAGCTCTGCCCATATTGTAATAGGCTATGGCTTTGTTATCGGTTTCGCTCTTTTTGTTGTTGAATACGAATGGTATTGATAACAAAAATCTTTTTGAATCTATTATGGATTGATATTCTGCAATTGCCGAATCAAAGTCACCCAATTTTTCTGCAGAAATTATGCCAAGATTCATTCTTGCAAGAGTATAATTTTCTTTTGCCAAAATTGCGTTTTGGTAAGCTTGTGCAGCTGAATAATAATCTTCATACGCAACATAAATGTTGCCAAGGTTTAACCATGCTTCATAGTGTTCTGGGAATAATTTTAAACCGTTTTGGTATGCATCAACAGCTTCTTGCATGTCGTTTTTTCGGTATGCTTCATCACCAATATGCACATAATACATACCCATAACTTTATTTACCTGCTTCATCCCAAAATCTCTGCCGATAGTTAAGCAATAAATTAAGAATATTGCAAGTAAAATGAAAAATATTTTCATTATCAAGCTTAATAATTTACCCATACATATATAATATATCTTAATTGAGTCATAGCAAGTAAATTTTGTTTACGAATTACTTGTTTTCAATTAATTTATCATAAATAGCAATAGCTTCTTTTGCTTTTTTAGGGTTGTTTAGCTTGTTGTAGCAAAAGGCTAAATTGTAATAAAAATCAGGGCTAATTTCTTTTTTATCAGGATTTTCACTGGCTACGGAAATTGCTTTTACAAAGGCTCTTCGGGCTTTTTTGTAATTGCCCAAACGAAGGTATGCACAGCCCATGTTGTAATAACCATACGCAAAATCCGGTTTTAATTTTACAACTATTTTGTAGTTATCAAGAGCCATAATGACACGTTCTTCGTCAAGATAGATGTTTGCTAAGTTATAATAGGGTTTATAAAAGTTTTTATCTACTAAAATGGCACGTTTAAACATAAACACGGCTTCTGACATTTTGTCTTCGTCTTGTAAAATGTTACCCATCAAAAGCCAGTCTTGTGCTGTTTTATCTGCTTCGGGAATACTAATAAGTACCTTTGCTGCGTTAACAAGGTTGTTGTCGTTATAAAGCGCTACAGCCTGTTGAGATTTTGTCATTTCTTCGGCAAATGAAGTTGTGCCTATAAATAAAATTGCAATTAATATAAATAACTTTTTCATAACAAGATTATAAATTAAATAAAAGATTCCGTCTATTGTTGGAAATAAATAAAAACATGTGTAATAGTGTTATTGATGTCTCTTTTACTGATTAATACCCTCGTTTGTGGCGATTTGAACGAGGGTTCTTTTTATTTTGTTAACAGAACTTTACAAATGTCTGAAAACATGGCAATTATTGAATTTCGAAATACTTTATATATATGTAAGGTTTAAGGTTTTAAATTTAATAACGCAAGTTATTGGAGGTTTCAAAGGTTATGACAGTAAATTTCGGAATGGTAAATCCATATAACAATATGAACTTAATGGATATGCCTTTAATGAATGCATACTCTGGCTACGGTGCAGGATATGGCTTAGGTACCTTTGGAATGGTAAATCCTCAATTCCAACAAGCTCAAATGCAAAATATGCAACAATGGGATAATTTTGGAATTAATAGACAGGTACAAATGTACCAAAACCAAAACAATGCCCAATTCAAAATGGCATCACAAAATGAAAATATTCAACGTCAAATTCAAATCTTGAATGGTCAAATTAAGGCAGACAATCAAGATAACGTAAAAACAGAATATAATAAATTATTAGCAGCAGTAGAAACAGCATACGGCTCACAAATACCATCAGGCATAAGTGCAGAAGATAAACAAGCACAAATTAGGGCATATGCAGAAAGATTATATGCTCAACAAACAGGTTCATATATAACAGATGATATCAGAAATAACTCATCAAGTTCATTTATGTCAGGTTTGAAACAAGTATTATCATTTGGCTTTGGCAACAACACAACAGCAGATGAAAACATAGCAAACATCGAAGGTTCAGCACAAACAAAGAAATCAAAAGGTGCAAGAATCGCAGGTAATGTAGTAGGTGGCTTATTAGGCGGTGCGGTAGCAATCGGAGCATTCTTATTAGGCAAAGTTTTATTAAAAAAATAAAACGACCGGCATAAAAGATATATTTTAAAAATAGGGTTTTCTAAAAGCCCTATTTTTTGTGCTTATGTTAACAAAACTTAATAAATCGTCGAAAACATGGCAATTATTGAATTTCGAAATACTTTACATGAATGTAAGAACAATTTGGTTAATTGGTTTCACAAAAAAGTTATTCGAGGTTTAAAATGACAGTTAATTTCAACACAATGTATCCGACAGGAATGTCTAGTTTGGATTTAGACAATTTAATGAATGCTCCTGTGTTGAGTGCAAATACAGCAATGGGACTTCCATCAGTTACAGGAACTCTTCCTTCACTTTCTGGTTATGCCGGAGTTGGAATGGGATACTCAGGACTTGGAACATTTGGTGGAATGTTGAACCCACAATACCAAAAAGCATATATGCAAAATATGCAACAATGGGATAATTTTGGAATTAATAGACAAGTACAAATGTACCAAAACCAAAACAATGCCCAATTCAAAATGGCATCACAAAATGAAAATATTCAACGTCAAATTCAAATCTTGAATGGTCAAATTAAGGCAGACAATCAAGATAACGTAAAAACAGAATATAATAAATTATTAGCAGCAGTAGAAACAGCATACGGCTCACAAATACCATCAGGCATAAGTGCAGAAGATAAACAAGCACAAATTAGGGCATATGCAGAAAGATTATATGCTCAACAAACAGGTTCATATATAACAGATGATATCAGAAATAACTCATCAAGTTCATTTATGTCAGGTTTGAAACAAGTATTATCATTTGGCTTTGGCAACAACACAACAGCAGATGAAAACATAGCAAACATCGAAGGTTCAGCACAAACAAAGAAATCAAAAGGTGCAAGAATCGCAGGTAATGTAGTAGGTGGCTTATTAGGCGGTGCGGTAGCAATCGGAGCATTCTTATTAGGCAAAGGTATCTTTAAGAAATAATTTGATAGAATATAAACAAAAAAGGACTCTTGAAAAAGAGCCCTTTTTATTTTGATGAAGAACTTATACTCTTGTATGAAGTTCTTTGTCAAGGTTGTATAAAGCGCTTTTGCACTCATTAAACATTTTAAGCTTAGAGTAGATATCATAAGCTGTTTCTTCCTCTTCGATTTGCTCTTCAAGCATGTGTTCCAGGAAGTGACATGTTGTAAATGCATTTTCGTCTTTTGCCGTAACAGCAATGGTGTGAAGACAGCCTGTGAGGTGCTTTTCGTGATTAAGCATTTCTTTAATTGTGTCAATTGGAGTTGAAAAAACAGCTTCCGGTTCATTAATTTCAAGAAGTTTTATTTTAGAATTTAATTTTGCCATAAATTCAAGAATTGCCATTCCGTGTCCAACTTCTTCTTCAGCCTGTTTTTTACACCAATGTTCAAAACCGTTAAGATTGTTTTCGTGGAAATAATTAGCCATAGACAGATATAAATACCCTGAATAAAATTCCCTGTTAATTTGTGCATTAAGTTCGTTGTTAAGTCTTTCACTAAGCATCGTATTCTCCTTTAAATAATCCGTGAATGTTACATAAGGCTCTTGCCCATAGATCTGAGCAGTTGCATTTTAAATTTAGTTCGGCCTCGTCTTCGTTTGGTGTTAAGTATTTGGTTTTAATATATTTTTTATCCTTAGAAATTGCTTGGATAAAAATAATATGATGTTCATCCGTCATAGGGTGTTTTATTGCTCCAACACGAACATTAAATCCTTCGATTGTTTTTTCAATAACAGGAACGTGTTTGTCATTAAGTTCTTTGACGTCACTTTCATGTTCCTTGATTAATTCCATTGGTTGACCGCAACAAACAAGTTCGCCTTTACCTTCGATAAGAACTTCAACAAGGTTGTTGCAAATATTACAGCGATATAATTGTAATTTTTCTGTCATAATTTCTCCTTTCGTTTTAGGTAAGTATTATTTATCCGTGTAAAAATTTACATTGGTAAGTTCGCTAATTTGTGATACTATGTGTCTATGGAAAATTTAAAAGAGCACTACGAACAGCTAGTGAAAAAATATAGGGAAATTTTTGTATCGGTTTTAAGCGCTATGCAAGGAGAAATTAGTGCTTTGAAACCGGAGGAAGTAAAGAATTATTTGGAGGTAGAAGTTGAGAAACATATTCAATTCCAAAGAAATTTGATACTGGAGCGCAGAAAAAATTATAAATGTGCAATGTGCGGTGCATGTTGCAGACTGGCAATAAGTGAATTTTCACCTGTAGAATTGCTTGATAAAGCTTCAAGAGGTGACGGTTATGCCAAAGAATTCATCGCAACTTTTAAACCATATGAACATAAAGAGGATGCAGAAAAAGAATTTAAACTTTATGTTGATTTGATAAAAGAGTCAGGCGAAAAGGTTTATTATTACCACTGCGACAAGGTTACAGCAGATAATAAATGTTCTTGTTATGAGAACAGACCAAATATTTGCAGAGATTACCCTGACAATCCGATTCAAATGCTTCATCCAACTTGTGCTTTTATTGGCTGGCATGAAAATATTCAAACAATAGTTTTGACAATAAGAGCTATGACAGAAATTCGACAACATTTTTTAAAAGAGTATCAAAAGGAGAATAAATAAAGATGTTTATAAAATCATTACCAGAATATAACATGCCTGATGAAAACGGTTACTTTGGGCAATTTGGCGGTGCTTACGTAGGTGAAGACTTTAAACCGATATTGGCAAATTTGAACGATGAATTTGAAAAAGCAATTAATGACGAAAAATTTATAAAAGAACTGTATGACTTGTTGACAGATTATTCTGGACGTCCGACTCCGTTGTATTTTGCAAAAAGGTTAACAGAACACTACGGCAAAGGTAAGATTTACTTGAAACGTGAGGACTTAAATCATACAGGCGCTCACAAAATTAATAACGTTTTAGGGCAAGCTCTTTTGGCAAAAAGAATGGGTGCAAAAAGAGTTATTGCAGAAACAGGCGCAGGTCAACACGGTGTAGCTACAGCGACTGTTGCAGCGTTGTTGGGCTTGGAATGTGAAATCTTTATGGGTGAAATCGATATTAACCGACAACATTTGAATGTTGAACGTATGAAACTTTTGGGTGCTAAAGTTCATAGTGTTGATACCGGCTCAAAAACCTTGGCAGATGCTTGTGAAGCAGCAAGTAATTATTGGGAAAGACACCGAGATGTATTTTATATCTTAGGTTCAGCAGTAGGACCTCATCCATATCCGAAAATGGTAAGATTTTTTCAATCAATTATCGGTTCAGAAATAAAAGAACAAATTCTGAAAAAAGAAAATAGATTACCAAATTATGTGCTTGCTTGTATTGGTGGCGGAAGTAATGCTATCGGAACTTTTTATGCATTTTTAGATGATAAAAATGTAAACTTAATCGGCTTAGAAGCTGCAGGTGAAGGAGTTCATTCAAAGAAAACCGCAGCAAGTTTAAATACTGGTAAAATAAAATTATTCAACGGCTTTAAACAATATGTTTTGGTTGATGAAAATGATAATGTAAAAGAATCATATTCTATCTCTGCAGGGTTAGATTACCCCGGATGCGGTCCTGAACATTGTTATTTATTTGAATCAGGCAGAGTGAAATATGAACCGATTACGGATAATGAAGCGGTTCAAGCATTTGCAAGACTTTCTAAATTAGAAGGTATTATTCCTGCTATTGAAAGTTCTCACGCAGTTGCATACTTGGAAAAATTAATGCCGACAACAAGCAAAGATGATTTGATTGTTGTGAATATTTCCGGTCGAGGGGATAAAGATACTGAACGATTATTACAATTATTGGTGTAGAAAATGGGAAAAACTGTTCTAGCCGGTTTAAGACCGGATGAAATCGAAAAAATAACTGACGAATTAAAAGCTTCAAAATTTAGAGCTAAACAAATTCATAACTGGATTTACGTAAAATCTGTTTCTGATATTTCTCAAATGACGGATTTGTCACTAAAATTCAGAGAACAATTGGAAGAAATTGCAACTGTTACTGAAACTAAAGTTAAGCGTAAACAAGTAAGTTCTGACGGTACAATCAAATATCTTGTTGAGTATCCTGACGGCGAATGTGTAGAAACAGTTCTTATGAGATTTGACAACCGTGCAAATTTAACAGCTTGTGTAAGTTCTCAAGTTGGATGTGCCGTAAATTGCTCTTTCTGTGCAACCGGTAAAAGAGGTTTTATAAGAAACTTAACTTATAAAGAAATTATTGAACAAGTTTTGACAATTCAAAGAGATACAGGCTTGAAGGTTACAAATGTTGTATTTATGGGACAAGGTGAGCCTTTGTTGAACTTAGATAACGTAAATAAAGCAATAGAACTTTTAAACACTTCTTTCCAAATCGGAGCAAGAAGAATTACTGTATCAACAAGCGGTATAGCAACCAAAATAGCAGATTTTGCAAAGGCTAATAATCAATCAACACTTGCTTGGTCACTTCATGCCCCAACAAATGAAATCAGAAATAAGATAATGCCGATTAACAAAAAATATCCGATTGAAGAAGTTAAAAAAGCATTGAATAAATATTTTGAAATTGCAGGACGTCGTATCACGATTGAATATTTGCTGATAAAAGACTTAACTGATACTTTGGAATGCGCTAAAAATTTAGTTGAATTATTAAAAGACGTAAAATGTAATATCAACTTGATTCCGTACAATCCTGTAGTTGAAAACGATTATAAAAAACCTTCAAATAACGAAATTATGAAGTTTAAATATATTTTGGAACATTCAGGCAAAAAAGTTACTGTCAGACTTGAAAGAGGCGCTGATATTGACGCAGCTTGCGGACAGTTAAGAGGAAAAGTAGTTGAAAAATAATCCGATTTTAGATGCAAATTTAAAGCAAATTGCCAGATATAATCCTGAATTAAGAGATAAAATTATGAAAATTGAACATCTGACTCAAGATATTCAATTTTCTAATACTGCGCTACAAGAGGCAAATTTGAATTATAACGGCATACCTTTGCATGATTTGGTCGGAGCTGAATTAGAAGCAAAAATTGTTTTTTCAAAAGTTGAAAATACTCCGGTTATGATGCACATTGTTTTTGGATTTGGATTGGGGTATTTGTTTCAACAGTTTGCTCTAAAATCAAAAGGTATTGTGCTTGTTTACGAACCCAGTCTTGAAATTTTAGCGAGTACATTAGAAGTTGCGGATTTATTTAACGAACTGTCAAAACAAAATGTTTTTGTATTTAATAATTTCAATAAGTTGATATCAGCTTATCAAAATTTAAGAATAGAAAACTCTTCAACCACAATTTCCTTCTTGCCTTCTTATAATAAAATTTTTAACCCTGAATTAAAAATGTTTGCTGAAAAAGTAAATCAAGTAATGGGACAGGCAATTTTAAATGAAAATTATTTTAAAACAAAACTTCGTCCGGCAGTAAAAATTGTATGTGAAAACATTCCGCAAATTATAAAAGAACCGCCATTACTGGAATTTAGAAATACTTATAAGGATAAAACTGCAGTTGTTGTATCAGCCGGTCCAAGTTTAGATAAAAATGTTGAAACTCTAAAAAAATATAAAGACAATGTTTTAATTATTGCTGTTTTACAAGCACTGAAAACTTTGACTAAAAACGGTATTAATCCTGATTTTATAGTAAGTATTGAACAGTGTGATTCAACTCCGCAATTAAATGGAGTTGATACAAAAGATTCTTATTTAATTCTGGAACCTTTGACTCATCCTGCAATGCACAAAGTTAATTTTAAGCGTAAGTTCTCTTATCCGTCTTGCACCTCAATTGCCAACAATGTTTGGGCAAATTACGCAAATATGGATAATTCTCAATATATATCAAGCGGAACGGTTTCTTATACAGCGCTTTATTCTGCAATGTTTTTGGGTTGTAAAGACATAATTCTTGTCGGACAAGATTTAGCCTTTTGTGGAGGAAAATGTTACTCAAACGGTACAAACAGAGCTCTTGTTTATCAAGAAAATCCTTCTACAGGAAAAGTTGAGGTGGTTGTTGAAAAAGGTCAAGAAGAAAATCTAAAGGAAGCGCTATATGGCAAAACAAATTTGTCAGAAGAAGAAAGAAATAAAAGACTTGAACGATATCTTACAGACATAAATTCAAAATTGAACTATGTTGAAGGTATTAAAGGTAATAAATTGCCAACAACGGTAGATTATGCAACATTTATTTCTCAATTTGAAGACTTTGCGCAAATTTACGGCAACAGATTAAATCTTTATAATACTTCAATGGAAGGTGCAAAAATTAACGGATTTAAAGATATTCCACTTGAGGAATTGTTGAAAGACTCAAAACATGTTGAAAAAGTTCAATTAGATAAACAGTTTTCTTATGATGTTTCAAAAATACAAAACTCTATAAAACAAGAGGTTCAGATATTAAAAGAGGTTCAAACCTTGATGGAAAAAGCCTCAAGATTGATTGTAAGTTTTGAAAAAGAGTTTGCAAAAAATAATAATGAGTTGAATTCTCAAGCTGGCGCTTATTTTAAACAACTTATGATTTTGTATATTGATATGTCTGAAAGTTATTCAGGAAAATCATTAATTTATAACTACGAACATAAAGCCTCAAGCTCAAAAATTTCGTATAATTTGAGAACAAACAAACTTGTTGATCCAAAATCAATAGTTTTGTTGTTTAATGACTTGAAAAAATATTTTACAGAAAATTTAAAAGAATATAATTTATTGATAAAAATACTTGAAAAGAAAGTGGAAGAATTAAATGAAATGCTTGATTCAAAGGGTTAAAAACGCATCTTGTACAATAGACGGAAAACTTTATTCATCTATAAATGCAGGAATTTTAGCACTGGTTGGGATAGAAAAAGGTGATACAATCGAACAAGTTGAATGGATGGCAAAAAAAGTTGTAAATTTGCGCATTTTTGAAGATGAAAATGAAAAAATGAATAAATCACTTATCGACATAAACGGTGAAATGCTGATAGTTTCACAATTCACATTATGTGGCGATTGCAAAAAAGGTACTCGTCCAAGTTTTGACAAATCTGAAAAACCTGAATTAGCTAACAAATTATATGAAGAATTTGTTACGTTAGTAAAAGGGCTGAATGTCAATGTGGGTACAGGAAAATTCGGAGCGATGATGGAAATTTCCTTGCTAAATGACGGGCCGGTTACATTCATGCTGGAAAAATAAAAATCTTTTTGGTATAATGTAGCTAAAGATTAGAAATTAGAAAGTAGTTTATATTCTAAATTAGTCCGTTATGATTGTTAGGATTAGGAATTAAAAGAATTAAAGAAACCCAATAAAGAGGCATGTTCATATGTATGTAAACAAATGTATTAAGTGTGGTGTAGAATTTGAAACAAAGAATCCGAAAAGGGTTATTTGTCCAAACTGTTTGTACCCTGATAAAAATATGATGCCATCAGGTGGTGACTCTGATCAACACCAAGAACATCAACATCAAGAGCAACAAGATAATCAAAATAACCAAGAGCAACAAAATTATAGTTCAGAAAACGGTTCATACTCTTCCGGAAGTTACTCGGCAGGCGGATATTCTGCCGGTGGATATTCTGCTGGCGGCTACTCAGCAGGCGGATATGACAGACCTCAAAGAAATTATGACCGTAACCAAGGTGGTTACCAACCAAGAGGCGGTTATCAACAACGTGGCGGATACGATAGAAACCAAGGCGGCTACCAACAAAGGGGTGGCTATGACCGTAATCAAGGCGGATATCAACAAAGAGGCGGATACGACAGAAATCAAGGCGGTTATCAACAAAGAAGCCAAGGTGGCTACCAACAACGTAGACCACAAGGCGGTGGTTTCCAACAAAGACGTCCTCAAGGTGGCTTCCAACAACGCAGACCAATGGGTGGCGCAAGACCTCAAAAACCACAAAAACAACTTTTAATTAATAAGGAGCAATTAGAACAAATTGAAGCATTGTACAAAGCAATGTTACCATTGCCAAACCCTGATGCACACGAAGTAATCGGAGAAAAAATCGGTTTAGAGCCAAGAAAAGTTTTCTTTGGTATCAATTTAGTACGTCAAAAAATGATGTTACCTAAATTGCCATTTCCAAAACGTAAGTTGGCAATTTCTCCAGATCAATTAATGGCAATTAGAAGTCTTTACGAACCATTGTTGCCGTTGCCTCCAATCGGATGCCACAAAATTATTGCGGTTCAATTAAAGATGGACGAATGGCGTGTTCATGTCGGTATTGGTTTAATCAGAGCTCAAATGGGCTTGGATAGATGGAATCCTGATAGAGAAGATGCTCCGGAAGAATTCAAAAATCAAAAGAAAGATGCTGAAGTTGCAGAAGAAAAACCTAAAAAGACTCGTGCTAAAAAAGCAAAAGCTGAAGAAGTTGAAACTGAAACTGAAGTAGAAGAAAAGCCTAAAAAAACTACCAGAGCAAAGAAAATAGCTGAAGTAGAAGAAGATTCAGCTGAAGAAGAAAAACCGGAAAAGAAAACTCGTGGTAGAAAGCCTAAAAAAGTTGAAGATGCAGAATAGTAAGTATATTTCAATAGGTAAAATATTAAACTTTCACGGCGTTCAAGGTGAAGCAAAGGTAGGATATTCAAAGAATCAAGCTGATTTTTTGAAAACTCTTTCGCATGTTTTCATTTATTTTGAAAACGAATACAAAAAGGTTAAAGTTAAATCAGTTAAATTCAACAACAAGTTTGCAATTTTGAAGTTTGAAGGCATAAATTCAATAAACGATATTTTGGTTTATAAAAATTGCTTATTATATGTGCCACAAGAGGATTTTGAGGAAGCTCTTGATGACGGCGAATACTTAATCGATGATTTAGTTGGCTTGGATGTTTATTCAAAAGACAAAAAAGTCGGTGTTGTTGTAGGTGTTTCAAACAACGGCGCAAACGATTTGTTGTCTGTTAGAGGCTTGTCAAAGAAGATTTCATTAATACCTTTCGTTGATGAATTGGTTCCGGAAGTTGATTTGGATAACAAAAAAGTTTATATAAACGAAATTCAGGGGTTGATTGAGTAATGCAATTTGATGTGTTAACTTTGTTTCCTGAAATGATAGAGTCTTACTGTAATTGCAGTATTTTAAAACGTGCAACTTCGGCGAATGTAATTTCGGTGAATACAGTAAATCCGAGAGATTTTACCCTTGATAAACACAAAAAAGTTGATGACACACCGTACGGTGGTGGTGCAGGAATGGTTTTAATGGCTCAACCTTATGTTGATGCTTATGAAAGTGTGAAAAAACTTGAAAATTCTTGCACAATAATGATGTCACCACAAGGACAACCTTTTGATAATGGGGTTGCAAAGGAATTGGCTCTGTTTAATCAAGTTGTAATCCTTTGCGGGCATTACGAAGGTTATGATGAGAGAATTCGAGAAATAATTAAACCGAGAGAAATTTCAATTGGTGATTTCGTTTTGACCGGTGGAGAATTACCTGCGCTTTGCGTGATTGACTGTGTAAGCAGAAAGTTAGAAGGTGTTTTGGGTAAGATTGAATCTGCCGATTGTGATAGTTTTGAAGAGGGGTTGCTTGAATATCCGCAATATACAAAACCAAGAGAATTCAGAGGCTTGAATGTTCCTGAGGTCTTGTTGAACGGAAATCATAAAGAAATTAATGAGTTCAGGCATAAAAAAATGCTTGAACGCACTAAAGAACGACGTCCTGACTTATTTAAAAAATATAACAAAAAATCTTAATTGTCAGAATATGTCGCATACTTAGGGTTTACTGCAACCCACTCGAACGGTTGATTTACAGGTGATTTAGGCATTGCCTTAACGAAGGTTCCGCCATAACGACCTCTGGTGAAGGTCAAATAGCCTTCTTCCGCAAGGTTTGCAAATGCTTTTCTGATTGTGTTCGGACTCACATCCATAAGATTTGACATTTCCATTATTGAAGGAAGTTTTGAGTGAAGTGAATATTTTTCAAGAATCATATTTTTTATTGAATCTTGAATTCTTTCATAGTGGTATCTTGCAGTAATTTGTGATTTTGCAAAAATAGATGTTTCCGCTTGAGGTTGAAGTTTTGTGTCATCAGGCATTTTTACAACGCAAGTGCCGTAACGACCTCGTTTTGGGAGCAAAATTCCTTCACTAATCAGGTATTCCAAACTATCATGAATAGTTTTAACGCTAACCTTTAAATTCTTTGCTAATTGAGCGTGTGTAGGCATTTTGTCGCCAATTCTCAAATTTTGAGTAATATATTTTTTTATGTCTAAAACAATGTTTGAGATTAATGAATTAGAATTATTTGTAGAAACATTGATTTTGTTCGTTTTTAAAATCCAATTTTGATCCTTGTTTTGAGTTTTTTCAATAATTCCTTGTATAATCAAATTCTCCATTGCAACACGAGTTGTATTTATAGAAATTCCAATATATTGAGATATTGCACGTGCAGAAGGTAATTGTTCTCCTGTTTTGAATTTATTTTTGATGATAAATTTTTTTATTAATTCAGTAGCGTAATCCTTTTTTGAAACTGATTTTCTAAGTTTTACACTTTTGTTGTTAATGTCTGCAATCATAGTACCAATACACTGTTTTGAATAAAGCAAACCCTTGTCTTCAAGGTTTCTGTAGATGTTTTGAACTGTACCAGTGCTGATGTCTAATAAATCGGACATTAACTTTTTAGTTGGCATTAGGTCATTTGCGTGAATAGTTTTGTTGTAGTTATCTAAAATCCATTTTTCAATACATTTTATAAGGTATTCTGTTTTAGAACCCTCATAACTTTGATGGATAAAATCGGCAAATTCGCTAATTGGAATATGATTTAATTTTGTTTTATCGAGTTGAACAAATTTTTCCATATCCTTATTATAATCTATTTATAGAAAAACAATCACTTCTTAATAAAATATTTACAAATGAAATAATGCGTAATAATTTGCTTTTCGTAGGTATTTGATTTACGATAATAGATGTAAGTATGCCGGGTCGGAATTAAAAAACTTACCGGCGCAGATATAAATTAAGGAGAATGCTATGACAGCAAAAAATTTTCTATTTACTTCCGAATCAGTAACAGAAGGACACCCAGACAAGATATGCGACCAAATTTCAGATGCAATCTTAGATGAGTTTTTAACAAAAGACAACAAATCAAGAGTTGCTGCAGAAACTACAGTAACAACTGGTATGGCTTTGGTTTGTGGTGAAATTACATCAGATTGTTATGTTGATATTCCCGCAGTGGTAAGACAAACAATCAAAAATATTGGTTATGTTGGTGAAAACGGAGGCGGTTTTGATTACAAAACTTGCGCTGTTTTAACAAGTATTGATGAACAATCAACTGATATTGCAGGTGGTGTAAATAAAGCCTTAGAAACAAGAAATGATAACGCAGATACATCTTCTGCAGAAACTGAAGATATCGGTGCAGGAGACCAAGGTATTATGTTTGGTTATGCTTGTAACGAAACTCCTGAATTAATGCCGTTACCAATCAGTTTGGCTCACAAATTGTCTTATAGACTATCAAGAGTCAGAAAAAAAGGTATCGTAGATTACTTAAGACCGGATGGAAAATCTCAAGTTACAGTTGAATATGTTGATGGTAAACCTGCAAGAATTCATACAGTTTTAATTTCTACTCAACACGATCCTGTAATTGGTACGATTAGTGATAATGCAAAAGTTCAAGAAATTATTCGTAACGACATAAAACAACACGTTGTAGATTATGTATTTAAAAATGAACGAATCAAACCGGATGAAAAAACAATTATTTTGGTTAACCCATCAGGTCGTTTTGTAATCGGTGGACCTCAAGGTGATGCCGGTGTTACAGGTAGAAAAATTATCGTAGACACCTACGGCGGTTATTCAAGACACGGTGGTGGGGCTTTTTCAGGTAAGGATCCGACAAAAGTAGACCGTTCTGCCGCTTATGCTGCAAGATATGTTGCAAAAAATATTGTTAAAGCAGGTTTAGCAGAAAAATGTGAAATTGAATTAGCATACGCTATTGGTGTTGCGGAACCAATTTCAGTGTTGGTTGATACCTTCGGAACAGGTAAAATTTCAGATGAAGATTTAGCTGAATTGGTAAATAACAATTTTGATTTAAGACCTGTTGGTATTATTAACAAATTTGATTTAAGAAACTTACCTGCTAAAAATGGCGGTAAATTCTATCAAAAACTAGCTGCTTACGGTCACATGGGCAGAACTGATATTGAAGTTCCATGGGAAGAAACTGAAAAAGCAGAATCTTTGAAAACGCAAGCTGAAAAATATACAGCTTTGGTATAGTGTAGATTTAAAAGGGCGCTTTTTATAACGCCCTTTTTTATAAAAAGGATAATTATTTTATGTTTTTAAATGCAATAGCTGTATTTGTTGGTGGTGGAATTGGCGCAGTGCTGCGCTTTTTGACAAGCTTAGCTTACTTACGATTTTTCAATTTCAACTTGCCTCTTGCAACTTTAACCGTAAATTTGATAGGTTCCTTCTTGTTAGGTTTGTTGGTTGCTTATTTTGACGGAACAAGTGATATTCCTGAAAATGTAAAATGTGCTATGACAATAGGCTTATGCGGTGGTTTTACAACCTTTAGTACGTTTGCTTTTGAGGTGTTTGATATAATTAAACGTGGTGAATATCTCATCGCAATTTTTTATACAATTTTAAGTGTATTTTTATGCGTATTGATTGCAGCAGCAGGGTATTATTGGGCTAAAAATTATGTTTACTACTAATCAACCACAATTTACAAAAAGAGTTTTATTCATTGGTATTCCTGATATGGCATATGTTTGCCTTGATGGTTTACTTCAAGCCGGCGTAAATATTGTCGGTGTTATGGGACCTAAAAAAACTCATGGTACATATGATAGTTTCAAACGCTTTGCTTTGTCCCGAAATATGAATTTTATTGAATGGGACGACTTGAAAGCTTCAATGTTGATTGATTATATAAAATCTTTAGATGTTGATGTTGCCGTTGTTTCGTCTTTTAACTATAAAATTCCAAAAGAATTATTGGAGGCTACAAAAGCCGGTTTTATTAATATTCACCCTTCGTTACTTCCAAAATATAGAGGTGGAAACCCTTATTCTACAGTAATTATGAATGGTGAAAAAGAAACAGGTGTTACTCTTCATTTTATGGATGAAGGCTTTGATACAGGTGATATTATTCTACAAAAAGCGGTTCAAATAGCACCGTTAGAAACTATGGGAACTCTGTTTAATCGTCTTAATTTCTTGGGTATGCAAATGTTGGTTGCAGTTTTGGCTCAATTTGAAAAAGGAGATTTACCAAGATATAAACAACCTGAAGGTAAGTTTATTGAAGGTAAAAGTATTAAAGATAACGACTTATTTATTGATTATTCAAAATCAGCTATTGAAGTTGATAGATTTATTAGGGCTTTAAACCCATTTTTAATTGCCTCTACAACGTTTAGAGATAATATGATTAAAATATTTATGTCAGAAGTAGTAAAAGGTAATTCTTCAAAATATAAAGCCGGTGAAATTGCAAAAGTCGAAAAAGATAAATTCTATATTGCTACGGGCAATGGATTTATAAGCCCGACGGCAATTCAATTTGGAAGCTTTTTTGTAGGTAATGCACAAGATTTTATAAAAATTCTTGCGCCAAAAGTTGGTGAGGTATTCAAATAATGGATGAATTAAAATTCTTAACAGCAGGTATGCCATTGAGAACTGATAAAAAAAGAGGATATGAAAACGCTCTTGAAATTCTCGACGAAATGAATTTAGACGGCATAGAGGTTGAATTTGTGCAAGGTGTAAGAATGAGTGACAAATCTCGCCAAGTAGTTAAAGATGCCTCTAAAAAATATACCTTCACTGCACACGGTCCATTTTTTATTAATTTGAACGCAAGAGAACAAGAAAAAATTGATGCAAGTATTACAAGAATTATTGATACGGCAACGGTTGCCAATGAATTCGGTGGGTATAGTATAACATACCACGCAGCATTTTATTTAGGTAACGACAAAGACGTCGTGTTTAAACGAGTTGCAGATAGAACAGCTCAAATTATTGAAATTTTAGAAAAAGAAAATAACAAAATCTGGATTAGACCGGAAACAACAGGAAAAGCAACTCAATGGGGCGATATAGACGAAATTATAAAATTGTCAAAAGAATTCGACCAAGTACTACCTTGTGTTGATTTTTCTCATATTCACGCAAGAAGTGGCGGGGCATTTAACACATATGACGAATTTTGTGGAATTTTAGATAATATTGCTTCAAATTTAGGCGAAAAAGCTATGAACAACTTTCACGCTCACTTAGCAGGTATTGCTTATACTGCAAAGGGTGAAAAAAATCACTTGCCACTTGAAGAGTCTGATATGAACTATAAAGACCTGCTTAGAGCAATGAAAAAGTTTGATGTAAAAGGTGTTGTTGTCTGCGAATCTCCAAATATTGAAGACGATTGTAAGTTAATTAAAGATTACTATAATTCATTGTAGGGTTTGTGATATAATTATTGAATAAACATTTAGTATTAAACTCTAGATGACAAGGAGATAATTATGATTAACGAACAATCACCATTCTATTTTACTCAAGATTATCAAGTTAGATATAGTGAAATGGACTATAAAAAAGCATTGAAACCTTCTGCATTATTCAACTTCTTACAAGATGTTGCTACGAATGCAGCCAATAAATGTCATTTTGGCTATTATGAAGTTACAGAACGTAATTTGGCATGGTTCTTGCTGAAATATCATATGGAATTTGAAAATTATCCCGTTGATATCAAAGATTTGTTCGTTAAAACAGAAGCAAGAGGATATAACAAGCTTTTTGCGCATCGTGATTTTGAACTTTATAACGAAAATAAAGAAATGGTTGGACGAGTTTTGAGTCATTGGGCATTGGTTAACCTTGAAGATAAATCAATGGTTGCACCTCAAACGGTTTTCTCTCAATTTGATAAAGTTGAAAGACGAGAAGACGATATGTCCTTCAAAAAGGTTCACGAGCCTGAAAGAGTTGATTATACAGAAGAATTCAAAATCAGATTTGATGATATCGACGTAAATCAACACGTAAATAATGCAAACTATGTCGTTTGGGCATTTGAAACTTTACCAAAAGAATTTAAAGATACTCATAAAATTAAAACTCTTGATATGGTGTTTAAAAAAGAAATTAAATTTGGTAATACTGTTATTTCAGAAGCACAAATTGATGACAACTTTGCAAAAATTGTTGTAAAAAATAAAACAACAAATGATGAACTTTGTGCATTGAATGTCGAATTTGTGTAAATGTTTTTATGCATTTTTTATAATTCATATTATACCATTTTTTGAAAAATAATATGTCTGTTTTTTTACGTACAGAAAAATACGTACGTATTTTTACGGACACGTGGTACTCTTTTGCCCTGATAACGGTAATTTCTAGACTTTAAAAGGAAATTCGACTCTAATAGTCTGTTTTATAGCTATTAAATATAGCTGTATTGATTAACAGCTCTGTTATTCCGCATTTAGTGCAAAATTGCAAAAGTAGGTCAGGTAAGGTATTGCCTGACAAATTTCTATTTCACAATCATAAAGGATTTTAGGCTTCTGCCTGTATCATTTGATTCTATTGATGTTACGTGTATTTTTTTGTAGTCAAAAGAAGTTGAACTTCCGCCATCAAATGCCATTGCTTTTTCAAAGCCAAAGCTTTTGCACAAATCTCTTGCCTCAAAGATATTTTTAGGGTTTTTATTTGTGATAATTAGGATGTGCATTTCGTTATTCTTAATGCCCACAATAGTTCTAGGCACTCTATCCAAGACGGATGCTGATTGACGGATAATATTTCCTTCTTCATTTTTAAGGATAAAAAATTCTTCTTCTAATCGAAGTTCCGGTAACAATTGAGGACCGCCTTGTGCTGAGGTTTTTACGCTACACATAAAGTCTACAGGCGTATTGTGAGGTACTATTTCATATCTTAATTTTTTATTGCACTCTACTATTCTGAATTCTGAACGGTTTAAGATTTTTTTCATGTGTAATCTTAAAATCGGGTTCAACATCAAGCCGTCATTGGCTAACGGATCTGCTACTGTTTGTCCGTCTGTCACTATATATGAAATTGTTTTTCCGTTTTTAGGATCAAAAAAGCCTGTATTAATTGTCAATACTGAGCGTGCTTCCTCGTGAACTTCTCTATTTGTTTTTAAAGTGTCTGTAGCAATGAATTTTACACGTTTTTTTACAGCATTACCGCTTAATGTAATGTGATAAATTCCGTTATCTTCTTTCACTGAAATAGGCGAAGCCATTACGCCAGAGCCAAATATTAACAAGCAAATTAATAATACTATCTTTTTCATACCTTTATCCTTTATTATAAATCTTTAGATTTGTAAAACGCAATAATAGCAAGTAAAAACGCAATTGGTGGTGTTGCCGCTGTAACTAGTGGTGGCAATACATTCTTTTCTGCCAACAAATCAAAGAATGGCAATGTGATGTAGTATAAAAAAATACATCCAATTGCAATAGTAAAGCCGATTAAACGTTGTTCACGAGGCTTACTGAACCCTAATAAGCAACCCATAATTGCTAACAATACGCATACAAATGGGTGGAAAAATCTTTGATAATACTTATTCAACATATAGTGATAATCTTCATCAAGATTTTCTTGTTTTAACAATTTAACATACTTCCAAAGGTTTGCATTCGTGATTCTACGCTCTTTCTTTACAGAATAAGTCATAAGCATAAACGCACTTTCGGCATCTTTACCTTGAAGTATGTCATATTTATCTTTTTGAGCAATCTTAATGAATACACCGTCATTAGAGATTGTGTATTCTGTAACATCGTTCAATTCCCAATGGTCAGGGTATGTTTTACCATGTTGAGATACTAAGATATGAGTCAATCCGTGCAAGTCATCATAAATTTTTCTTGAAAAGTCAAGTACAATAACGTTTCCCAAATTGCCGGCTTGATAACGAGAAACAATAACTGCCAATAGAGGTTGGTTTTTCTCGTCTTTCTTTGTATACATATATTCGATTACAGGATTATAACCTTCAATTTCTAAGTTCTTGTTTTGAGAATAAGGAATTAATATATCACCTGTAACAAAGCACAAAGCTGTAATCATAAGACTTAGCACTACAACTGGCGCTATAATTCGTCCAAAAGATAAACCTATAGCACGGAAGATTGTCAACTCGCTATCTTTACTCAATTTATCAAAAGTGAACAAGGTTCCAAGTAGTAAACCTACAGGGAAAGCTTTACCAAAAATCATAGGTAATTGCATTATCAAATACAAAACACCTTTTACAAGAGTTGTTTTTCCTGCAAGTATGTCTTTAATGGTGTTCAACAACATCTCAGGTGCAATCCAAACGATTGTAAATAACAGGATTGCAACTAATGTTGCCATTAATACTTGTTTAAAAATATATTTGTCATAGATAGTTGGTCTGAATGCAAGAATCTTTTTTAGCATTATAATTGGAAGTCCTTTCCTAAGTAGAATTCTTTAGCAACAGGGTCAACCGCAACTTCTTCACTCTTACCTTTAATTTTAATTTTACCGTCAAAGATTACGTATGCTCTATCTGTGATAGATAGTGTAGCTTTAGGGTTGTGGTCTGTAATAAGTACACCTAAGCCTTTGTCTTCTGATAATTTTCTAATATTATCTTTAATTTCACCAATCGCAATAGGGTCAATACCTGTGAATGGTTCGTCCAGTAAAATGAAATCTGGACTTGCAGCTAGAGCACGTGCCAATTCAACCCTTCTTCTTTCACCACCTGAAAGAGAAATTGCTGATTCGCTACGAAGTCTTGTAACGCCGAATTCGTCTAAAAGTTCTTCTAACTTTCTTTTCTTTTCGTTTACGGTTAATTTATCGTTCATTTCAAGAACAAGTTTGATGTTATCATCAACGCTTAACTTTCTAAAAATAGAAGCTTCTTGAGGTAAGTAGCCAATGCCGGCTTTAGAACGTAAATTCATAGGCCAAGACGAAATATCTTTTCCGTCTAAAAGAACTTGACCTCTATTAGGTTTTACAAGTCCTACAACCATATAGAATGTAGTTGTTTTACCTGCACCGTTTGGACCTAATAAACAAACAACTTCGCCCTTGTTTACTTCAAAAGAAACATCATTTACAACGCTTCTATCACCATATATTTTTACTAAATTTTTTGCTTCAATTCTCATACAATATCCTCATCAATTATAAATATTGTACGAAAAACATGGCTTATAAACAATAAATGTTAAAGTTATTTAAGTATAAAATTTACTACAAAATCATGTCTTCAAAGTTCATTGTATCGTTATAGCTGAACATATGAATAAAAGTGTAAAGAGCTTCCGGCATGAAACATCTTGTACCCATTTCTAACAACGCTCTAACCGCATCCTTGCTGTTTTTTACAAGGTGAGGTGTTCTGTTAAATGACAAATTATCAAAATGGTTACAAATACTGATGATTTGGCTTTCTTTAGAAATTAAATCCCCAGATTTACCCATCGGATATCCTGAACCATCGTTTCTTTCATGGTGTTCTAATGCTACGATTGCAATGTTTTCAGGCATTCTCATGTCAATTTTTAAAATCTTGTAGCCGATTCTTGTATGCTCTTGTAATGCTTTTTGTTCTTGATTTGATAAAGTTTGTTTGCTAACTAATCTCGGATCAAGTTTAGTCTTACCGATATCGTGTAAAAGTGCGGCTAATACTATGTCAGAAATTACAGTTTCCTTCATTTCAAGCTTTTTAGCGATTAAACCAGAAAGTATTGCAACATTAAGAGCATGACATTTTTCATATTCGCCAATCAATTTTACTTGAGAAGAGAATATAAGTTTGTCTTGTCTGAAAATAATATCTTGTAAAAGTTTGTCACGAATATTGAAGAAAAGGTTGGCTGTTTCTGTCATCGGACGTGTGTACAATCCTGTAATAGTTTCGTGATAGAACGCTTTCAATTTAATTTGATTTTGCGGATCAATCTTCGCTTTTTTGTTGATTGGACCTTTGTAGTTTAGAATGCTTGTTTCATCAACAATTGTGTTACTTTTTAAAACCTGATTAGGATTCATATCAAATTTTTCAATAACACGGTCTTTTGATTTTGATTGTTCTGTAAAATTATCAAAAATCTTGTTTAAATCATCTTTGGTGAACTCATCTCTCTCTGCATGTGGTATAACAATCGGTTCAGGAACTTCTTCTTCAGGAAGAATGTCCAACTGTTCTGCATCATCTCTGTAGATGACGTTCAAATGTTTTAATTGAAGCAATTTACCCGGAGTCAATATTTCACCGGAAACTAAAAGCTTTTCTCCAAACTCTGAGTATAAATTAAACGGTAAAATTTTATAATTTACCAATTCTTCTGTAGTAATTGTCTTCATGCTTTTTATTATTGCACAAATTTCCAAAAAAGTGAAGAGTAAACATAAAAAAAAGCCATGTACTTTCGTGCATAGCTATTGATTAGGGATATGTGTATCGTCGTCTCTAAGGAGTATAGTGTTATATTAGCAGTGGTTAAAAAAAAATAAATCATTACAATGTATGAGATTTTTAAATTTTCCTCATATATTAAGTTTATATAAAGATGCCTAAAATTTATGGTAAACTTTTCTTGTCAAATAGATTTATGGAGATTTGGAATTTATGACAACAGAATTTAAACATGTCCCTCAAGACGGAAAAGATATTACTGAGGCAGAAATCAAAAGAATTATTAAAGAAGAAAATGTTAAATTCATTGAACTTCAATTTGTTGATATCAATGGACAAGTTAAAAGTTTAACAATTCCTTCTGAACATATTGATAAAGCTCTTGAAAATGAAATGATGCTTGATGGTTCATCAATTAAAGGTTTTAGAAGTATTGAAACATCAGATATGCTATTCTTCCCTGATAAAAATACATTCAAAGTTTTACCTTGGAGAGAATTTGATGGTGTTAATACTGCAAGATTGATTTGTGATATTCACAATGCAGATGGCACTCCATTTGAAGGCTGTCCTCGTTGTAACTTAAAAAGAATGATGGCAGAAGCTAAAAAACTTGGTTACACAATGAATGTCGGACCTGAAGTTGAATTCTTCTTATTTAAACGTGATGAAGAAAATCACCCAACAAAAGAAACAATCGACAGAGCTGGTTATTATGATATCGGACCGGATGATTTAGGTGAAGATATTCGTGCAGAAATTGCATTAACATTACAAGCTATGGACTTTGATATTGAAGCTTTACACCACGAAGTAGCAGATAGTCAACATGAAATCGATTTCAAATACGCTGATATTTTAACAGCTGCTGATAATGTTGCAACATTCAAAGTTGCAGTTAAATCAATTGCTGCTCAATACGGTTTACACGCAACATTTATGGCTAAACCTATTTTCGGTATTAACGGTTCTGGTATGCATTGTAACATTTCATTGTTCAAAAATGGTAAAAATGCTTTCTATGATGCTAAAACTGAAACTCAATTGTCTGATGTTGCAATGCATTCAATCGGCGGTTTGTTAAAACACGTAAAAGGTATTACAGCTGTATGTAACCCAACAGTTAACAGCTACAAACGTTTGGTTCCTGGTTATGAAGCTCCTGTATACCTAGCTTGGTCATTAGCAAACAGAAGTGCTTTATTAAGAGTTCCTGCAAAACGTGGTAACGCAACTCGTGTTGAACTTCGTTCACCTGATCCATCTTGCAATCCATACTTAGCATTCGCAGTTATTTTAGGTGCTTGCGTAGATGGTGTTAAAAATGAAATTAAACCTCCAAAACAAGTAGAAGCTAATATTTACGCTTTAACCCCAGAAGAAAGAAAGAAAAAGAAAATCGATTCTCTTCCGGGAAGTTTAGCAGAAGCTTTAGTAGCTTTGAACTCTTCAAAAGTTGCTAAAGATGCTTTAGGACCTCACGTATACAAAGAATTCTCAGATACTAAAAACAAAGAATGGGATGACTTTAGAATTGATGTTTCTAAATGGGAATTAGATAGATACTTTGAAAGAAGCTAATTCCTCGGATAAATTTTCCAAAATTAAGGCGCTTGCGTTACACGCAAGCGCCTTAATTTTTATTGAAAATCTTTTTGTAGTAAAATGTTAATGAAAAAAGGATTGGAATTATGTTAGCAGATTATCATTTACACACACACAACAGTGAAGATTCGCATGTTACAATGGAAGAATATGCGAAAAAAGCTTTAGAACTAGGTTTTAAAGATATCTGTTTTACAGATCATGTTGAATATGCAATGATTAGTCCTCTTGCAAAAGGCGAGAGAAATTATTCAGGTGAATACCAACAGGTTTTGGCAAAATATGGTGATAAGTTAAATTTGAAACTTGGTGCAGAGTTTGGTGTTCAAACTGATAACATTGATTTCTTTAAAGACTTTTATAATAAATATTCATTTGATTTTGTACTTCTATCTTGCCATACAATTGATGGTTTAGGACTTTTTGACGGCAGGTATTTAAGCGGAAAAACTCAAAAAGAATACAACGAAGGTTATTATAACGAGATTTTAAACGTAATTAAAAGTTTTAAAAACTATTCTGTTTTGGCTCATTTAGACCTAATTAGAAGATATGATAAAACTTATTATGGTTTTGAAAAGACAAAAGATATTGTCGCTGAAATTTTGACTCAGGCAATTAATGACGGCAAAGGTATTGAAGTTAATACTTCTTGTTTTAGATATCATATTCCTGATTTAACACCATCTGTAGATATTTTGAAACTGTATAAAGATTTAGGTGGTGAAATTATAACAATAGGTTCTGATTCTCATGCTGTAAGTCAATTTGGTTTTGAAATTGCTGATGTAAGAGAGCAGTTGGCAGAGTTAGGTTTTGAACATTTTTACACATTTGATAAAATGCAACCTACAAAACACAGTATGCGAGTAATTCAAAATGTTTAAAAACTTGACTTTTTATGGTTTTGGTTTACGATATCGATATATTTAGGGATAAATTATGGTTCACGAAAATTATTCAGCTATCATTATAGGAAGTGGTTTAGCAGGTTTGTATTCTGCTATAAAATTAACCCAAGTTATACCAAATGGCAAAATCTTGATGATTACAAAATGCGATCTTGGTGAAAGTAATTCAAGATATGCTCAAGGTGGTATTGTTGGTGTTTTGAAAGAAAATGAAGTTGATTCCGTAGCATCACATGTAAGCGATACATTAAATGCAGGTGCCGGTTTGAGTGATTTTAATGTTGTTAAATATATCTCAGAAATGTCAAATGACGTGATACATGATTTGATAAATTTAGGTGTTCCTTTTGACAGAGATGAAAATGGAAACTTGTTATTCACACTGGAAGGTGCGCATAGCGTTCGAAGAATTTTACACTGTAACGGTGATGCAACAGGTAGAGGAATTGAAAAAAGATTATCTGAATTGATTGCTCAAAATGAACAAGTTATTCTAAAAGAAAATACTATCGCCGTTGAAATATTAAAAGAAGATGAAACTTGTAAAGGTGTCGTTTTATTTGACGGTAACGATTATTCAGTAGCGCTTTCAAATGTAGTTGTTTTAGCTACGGGCGGAATCGGTCAATTATACAAAAATACGACAAATCCTCAATGTGCAACTGGTGACGGATTGGCTTTGGCGTACAATGCAGGTGCTATTTTGCAGGATATGGAATTTGTTCAATTTCATCCGACAGCGCTTGCAGTTCAAGGAGAAGATGCTAACCACTTAATTAGTGAGTCTGTACGTGGTGAAGGCGCAATTTTAGTTGATGAAAAGGGTAATCCTTTTATGCATAAGTATCACGAATTGAAGGATTTGGCTCCAAGAGATGTTGTTGCAAGATCTAATTTTGAAGAAATGAAGCAAAGCGGTAATGATTACGTATTCTTGAACGCAACTGTAATCCCTAAAGAGGTTCAAGAAAAAAGGTTTCCGTCAATTTCAGCTGTATGTTTGAAAAATAACATAGATATATCAAAAGATTTTATTCCTGTTCATCCGGCTGCTCACTACTTTATGGGTGGTGTAAAAGTTAATTATGACGGAAGAACATCAATAAAAGGACTTTTTGCGTTAGGTGAAGTTTCTTCAACAGGTTTACAAGGTGCAAATCGCTTAGCTAGTAATTCATTGTTAGAATGTGTTGTTGGCGCTTATTCAATGGCTGAATTTGTTCAAAAAAATATTGAGCCTGAACACATTGAGTTGTCGGAGGAATTAAAGAAAAACCTAAAAAAATATTCACAGGAGTTAGGTTTTATTGAATATGACACAGACGTTCTAAAGAAAGAATTGCAAAATTTGATGTGGAACGGTGTCGGTATTATTCGTTCTGAAAATTCTTTAAAAGAAGCTCAAAACCGTTTGAATGACTTAAAAACTCAATTTTTACGTAATGAAAAATGTTTAAGTGTTCAAGAATATGAGTTTAAAAATATGCTAACTGTAGCACAGTTAATTATAACTTCTGCTCTTCAAAGAAAAGAGTCCCGAGGAGCACACTATCGTGAAGATTACCCTATGACAAAAGAAATTGCAGAACACAATTGTATTATAAAAGAACAAGGAGAACTAAGTTTTGTTAGATAGATTTTTAATTGATAAATACGTTCTTTCAGCTTTGGAAGAAGATATTGGCTTTGGTGATATTACAACAGATAATTTAGCAACAGAAGATGATGTTTTGGAAGCAAAATTAAACACTCGTTCAGACGGTATTGTTTGTGGTTTAAAGGTTTTTGAAAGAGTTTTTAAAAACTTGTCAGATGATGTTGAAATAAAATTTTATTTTAAAGACGGTGACAGAATAAAAGCCGGTGACACAATAGCTGAATTAAAAGGTTCTGCTTCTGCAATCTTAAAAGGTGAAAGAACAGCCTTGAATTTTGCACAAAGAATGAGCGGTATCGCAACTGAAACAAGAAAATATCAAGATGCTATTGGCGAAGGTTTAAAAGCAAGAATCTCTGATACAAGAAAAACTACACCAAACTTCAGAGTGTTTGAAAAATATGCTGTATACGTTGGTGGAGCTTGCATTCATAGATTTAATCTTGCAGATTGCGCAATGATTAAAGACAATCATATTAAGTTAGCAGGTTCTTTAACAAAAGCAGTAGAAAAAATCAGAAAAAATATTTCTCACACTCATAAAATTGAAGTTGAATGTGATACATTAGAACAAGTTAAAGAAGCAGTTGATTGCTCTGCTGATATTATTATGTTAGATAACATGTCTTGCGAAACTATGAAAAAAGCTGTTGAACTTATTGACGGTAAGGCAATTGTTGAGGCAAGCGGTAACGTTAACATGTCAACTGTTCATGCTATTGCTAAGGTCGGAGTTGATATTATTTCATCAAGTGCAATTGTTGCAAAAGCACCAACGCTAGATTTGGCGCTAGATATGTAAGATTATTACAAATTGTAACGATTTATACTCTTCTTGAAATCGGGTAATCAAATTTGTTTTTATATATATGTAAGTGATAAAAAAAAAATACGAGATGGTTTAGATTGGAGTGATGATATATGGCATTAGGTTTTAATTCAAATTTATTTAATACAAATACACAAACACAAGCAAGAGGTGCAGAAACAGCAGGTTCGTTAGCTTCTGCAAATTCAGAAACAGCTGGTTCTTTAGCAAGCAATGTAGAAACTGCAGGTACTATCGCATTTGTAAATTCAAACAATCAAATTGATAGTTTCCAATCAAGCAATCCTTTTGCTCCACAAATTGATTATAGCCAATACGCTAATATTGAAACTGCAGGCAGTGTAGCTGATGCAGGTGCTGAAACAGCTGGTTCTTTGGCATTTGATGCAGAAACAGCAGGTTCATTAGCTTTCTCAGGCGCAGAAACAGCAGGCTCTGTAGCTTCAGGCGATAGCGGTGCAAGTTTCAGTTCTTCTGATGGCAGTTTTGTTTGCTAATCAAGCTATAATCATTTTTCAAAAATTTTTATCACATATCTAAACCAATCACAATCAAAAAGCGAGTCATAGACTCGCTTTTTTAGTTTAATATTACTTAGCCTTTTTTAAAGTTTCTTTTACTGTGTTTATTGGGATTGCAAATCCAATTCCGATGTTAGAGATATTATTATCAGGATTGTATATTGCCTGATTAATTCCTATAACTTCTCCATCAGTTGTTATTAAAGGTCCGCCGGAATTTCCCGGATTGATAGATGCATCAGTTTGTATTTTGTCTTTTGCATAGTCAATTCTTGAGATAATTCCTTGTGTAAGTGTACCGTTAAATCCGAACGGACTACCAATAGCCAAAACCTTTTGCCCAACTTTGGCTTTTCCGGAATCCCCAAGAGCAACAGTTGTGAGTAATTCTTTTGCCTTAATTTGAATTAATGCAATGTCTTTGTTTGATGAATATAAAACTTTTGCTTTATAAACATGACCATTATGTAACGTAACTTCGATATTTTTTCCTTCATCAACAACATGCGAACTTGTCAAAATTATTCCGCTGGAATCAATGATGCAACCGCTACCGCTAGAAACTCCAAGTGGTAATTCGGCATCAATAGAAACAATTGCAGGGTTAAGCTTTTCGTAAACCTTCATGTAAATAAGTTCTTCATTGTCGTAGGAATAAACTGTGACATTTGTAACAAAAGTGAAACAAATTGCAATAATAATTTTTTTTATCATAACCTTGAAAGCTCCATTCCTGTTGTATTATATGGAGTGTCTTGAAAAATTACTACTAGCTTTGTAACAAATTAATGTATATTTCTTGCCACTATTAAACCTTTATTCTATAATTACATTGAAATCTGGTGTCAGATTTCAATAGAGATATGAGTAAGGAAAGGAAATTAGAATGAACAGTATTGAGTTATTCAAACAAGCATTAAGCGAAAAAAGAGCATTAAAAGTTATTTCAGGTATTAACAACATGAACTTAGAAAAAGTTGAAATGGTTGTTTCATCTGCTATCGAAGCTAAAGCTACAGCTATCGACGTTGCTGCTAACGAAGAAGTTTTATCTTTAGCAACAAGATTAATCTCTGAATCTAATTCAGACATCACATTATTCGCTTCTTCAATAAACGCTACTGAATTAGCAAACGCAGTTAACAACTTCCACGTTAACGCTATCGAATTAGGAAACTTTGATGCATTATATAACCAAGGTATTACAATGTCTTCAATCCAAATCATCAACATTGTAAAAGAAACTTTATCAATGATTAACGAAGAAATGAGATCTCAAATCTTATTCTCAGTTACAATCCCTGGTTCATTAGCTATCAACGAACAAATTTCATTAGCTAGAGAATTAGAATCATTAGGTATTGACTTGATCCAAACTGAAGGTTTTGTTTCTCAAGCTAGCCAATTCGAAGGTGCTAGAGCTTGGTTAAACAGAGCTGAATTAACAATTTCTAACACATTAGAATTATCTAGAAATATTGAATTACCAATCATGACTTCTTCTAACATCAATACAACAACTGCTCAATTCGCATTTGCTGCAGGTGCTAGCGCTATCGGTTGTGGTTCTTGCATTAACAGATTAGAATCAAAAATCTCTATGTTAGCTGTAATCAGCAACTTAGTAGAACTTGCTAACAGAAACGCTATCATGATTTCTGCTTTAAACAATTCTCAAATGATTCAATCTCAAGAAATCTCATCTTTAGTTTAATTTCCTAATTAACTAAATGATATGAAAAGGCGGTTCGTTCCACGAACCGCCTTTTTTATTAAAATATAAATTATAACTTTATTTATAGTCCTAATTTTTTTAAAATTTTATCCAAGTTTTTTTCAAGTTCTTTGTCTGTTTTTAGAGCTTTTTTTATTTTTTCTGCAGAATACATAACAGTTTGATGTTTTTTGTTTAAAAAATCTCCAATACTTTCAAAGCTAAGTTGTAAATGTTCTCTGGCAATATAGCTAACAATTGCACGAGCATTAGAGATTGCCTGTACCCTTGCAGAGCTTAAAAAGTTTTCAACTGTTACATCAAAATAGTCCGCAACAACACTTGCAACTTTGTCTATTGTTGGTTTATTTTCTTGTTCTTCAAGCTTTAGAACTTTTTGTGCATAGCTTAATGTCAAAGGCTCACCTTCTATGTTCGAATAAGCGCTGACTTTTGTGAATGCGCCTTCTAACTCACGAACATTGTCTTTTTTATATTTTGCAATGTATTCAAATACGTTCTTTGGTATGTTTTCAAATCCTTTTTCTTTTGCAAAATTTTCCAGAATTTTAACTCTTGTTCCAAGCATTGGAGGTTTTATTTCAACAACCATGCCTTGTTCAAAACGTGTGCGCAAACGAACTGGAATTTCAGGTAAATCTTTAGGTAACTTATCTGAAGTTAAGACTATTTGCTTATTTGCATTGTATAGAGTGTCAAACGTGTTAAATAATTCATCCATACATTTCTTTTTGTTTTCAATAAATTGAATGTCGTCAATTAAAAGAATATCAACATTTCTATACTTATTTCTGAACTTATTCATTGCGCTTGTTGTGTTTTTGCCTTTTGTAAAAGTAGCGCAAGTGCTGTTAATATAATCGTTAATAAAGTCTTCGGTTTTGATACAACGAACTTTTAAATTACCTTTCATAATAACGTGGTGCCCAATAGCTTGCATCAAGTGAGTTTTACCAAGTCCAGAGCCACCTTGAATATATAAAGGGTTGTATAATGTTGTAGGATTTTCGGCAACTTGTTGTGCTACAGCTTTTGCGATTTTGTTGTTTTCGTCAGTAACGAAATTGTCGAAACGATAGCGAAGGTTGATGTTCATTGAATTCAAGTAAGATAAATTGTCTATAGCTTGTTTATGTTCAACTTCTTCTTGTTTTTTCTTTTCTATTTTCTTTAATTCATTAGCTTTTTCTTTTTTGATTTTTTTTGCTAAATCTTCATCAACTTCAAAATTTACAATAATTTCTTGTCCTAAAACCTTTTTAAAAGCTTCAAGAAAAGTTTGATATTGCGTTCTTTTTAAATAGTCGATACCGAAAGATTCGCCGGAAATAAGCGTAAATTGATTACCTTCAAATGAAATTGCCTCTAAAGGTGCAATCCAAGGATCAAAGGTTGAAGCCGGTACGACCAATTTCAATTCTTCCTTAACTTTATCCCAAATCTTTTTTACTTCGCTAGTGTTCATAAATCCATTTTATAACAAAAATAACTTGTAGAAAATAATTCCGGCAGACATGCTTAAATTTAGGGATTCAACTTTATTGTCCATTTCAATTGTAACTTTGTCTGTTGCAAAATTGATTAATTCTTGGCTAAGTCCATCTGCTTCTGCTCCAAACATAACGAGAATTTTATCTTGGGGCTTGAAATCCTTTAAATAAATACTATCTTCTGATTTCGGCAAGGTTGCAATTCTTGTGTAATCTTTAAAGTATTCTTGTAAATTAGAAAAATCTTTAAGTTGAATAACCGGAGTCTTCCAAAGGTTTCCGACAGAAGCTCTTACGCATTTGGGATTGTATAAATCAACAGTGTTACCGTAAAGAATTATTCCATCTAATGAAAAAGCTGTAGCTGTACGTAAAATTGTACCTAAGTTACCTAAATCCTTGATATTTTCAAATAATGCGATACGTTTTGCATTTTTTAAACATGAAATATCATAAATCTTTTGTTTTCCAACCGCAACTGCATCAGGTGCAGAGTCTGTTGTTGAAAGTTTTTTTAGAACGGGTTCTGTTACGTAAACAATTTTTTCTTCTAAAAAGCTGTAATGAAAGGCTTTTTCTTTTAATACAAAAATCTGTTCAATTTCAATGTCTGCATTAAACGCCTCTTCAATAGCTTTTAACCCTTCCAAAAGAAATTTTTTTGAATCATCTCTGTATTTTTTTTGTTGAAGTTTAGCTACTTCTTTAATTGTTTCATTGTTTACGCTTGTAATTTCCATTATTTTACCTCAAAATGGCTTAACCATTCTTTTTCCTGCTCGTCAAGAAGTGAAAAATCAATCAATTTTTTCTCATAATGCATGTTTACAAAAGATTTTATTTTTTTATCTTGTAAATAGCAGGAGTTTTCTAATCTTATACCGAAGAAATCTTGTTTGTAAAGCCCTGGTTCAATTGTGAAACACATATTATCTTGAAGTGGAACTTTAGAATCCCATGTTCCGTTGCTTAATCTTGGAGGGGCTTCGTGAACACTTACGCCAATGCCGTGTCCAAGTCCGTGATTGAATACAAAACCTGAAGGTGCATTTTCGTCTAAGAAATCACGTGCAACTTTGTCGATGTCTTGTCCACATTCAAATTTTGTTGTGTTAAATGCTCTTAAAAATGCTTTTAGGACTGTTGTGTAGACTGTTTTTTGTAATTTATTGGGTTCACCTTTAACAAATACTCTTGTGATATCTGTTGCTAATCCGCCTGCATAATATCCGCCACAGTCAATTAAGACTAGCGAACCGTCTTTGATTATTTCCTCCTTAGAAGATTTTGAATAGTGCGCTAATGCTGAATTTTTGTCTTTTGCTACTATTGAAGTGAAAGACTGTCCAACAGCGCCAAATTTTCTAAAATTTTTTTCTAATTCTTCTTTGATGTCAAATTCTGAAATATTGTCGTTTTCTTCAATAAACTTTCCTGTTTCAGCTAAAGCTTTGTCAGTTCTTGCGAATGCATCTTTGTAGTGTTCTAATTCAGCTTCTGTTTTTATACATTTTGAATTAGTTACAGGATTCCATTTTATTTTGCTTGCTTTTGAACCAAGTAAAGTGTAGTCGTGTGCAGTAACTGTCATTTCGTCTCCGTAAACTGTGTCAAAAGTGCAGTTTTTAATGAAGGATTCAAAATCTTTTAATGTTTCATCTTTAAAAAGATAATCTTTATCTTGTGTGAAAACGGCTTTACCTTCAATTGAACAAGAATTTGTTTTATTGAAGTTTCGTAAATTGTAAAGATATGATAGTTCTTCTAGATTTGTTATTAAAATTGCTTCGTTTGATTTTAGGTCTAATTCTTTAATTTTTTCTTCTTTGGTTTTTCCTGTCAAATTTAGCGGAATTTCGGTTAAAATTTGAGCCTTTTGAGGTTGTTTTTCTTCAATTGGATCTGTGTCGAAGAGTTTTACGGTAATATTTTTTAGACCTAAAGTTTTGACTAAATTTTCGTATCTGTATTGAGAATTTTTCTTTGAACAAATACCTAAAATTGAATGCTCGTTCATTCTTTTGGCAAGTTCATCAAGAACTTTGTCACCCATTTGAAGTTTAACTACAGTAATGTCATCGTGGTTAACTTCCAAATCTGCTTGTACGTGGTAACGTCCGTCAACAAATAGATATATGTTATCTTTTGAAACAAGAGCATCACCGGTAGAACCAGAGAATCCTGTTAGGTAATATCGAGAATTTTTTGCTAATTCATTGTATTCAACAAGGAATTCATTGGTTGAGTTTACAAGTAAGTAATCAATTTTTTCATGCTCTAAGAATGCACGAGCTTTTTCAATATAGTTGTTCATTATTCTTTAATGCCGGTTACTAAGATTAAGTGCCATCCGAATTGAGTTTGAACGGGTTCTGATAATTCACCTTCTTTTAGTGAGAAAGCTGCATCTTCAAAAGGTTTAACCATAACGCCACGAGGGAAGAAACCTAAATCACCACCTGCTTGACCAGATGGGCATTTTGAAAATTCTCTTGCCGCTTCAGCAAAGTCTTTGCCGTTTTTAATTTCGTTGTATAGTGATTTTGCTTCATCTTCTGTTGCTACTAAAATGTGTGAAGCTTTAACTTCTGTTGCCATAAATTTCTCCTTTTTGTTTTAATTTCACCTAATATTATAACAAAAATATGGCTTATGATTATAAAAAATAAAAAGTTCTTGACAACATGTAAACACCTTGCTGGGCTTAAGATAACATGATTTCTAAAAGGTGATTGTAAATTTTTGTTACGGTTTTTGGCATGGAACTAACAAAAAAATAATTATTGGGTTATTATTCATGTACAACTATCCCCAAATCTCCTCCCAAGATTATGAAGTATATCAAGCAGCGACAGCTGCTTTTTTTTTTTTAGCTATTATAGAGCAATGAATAAAGCGAAAGACAAAATGTTTGACCGACTAGTAGTCGTTATGCGGTTGGGTTTAGTGCGATGTCGTATTCGAACAGTTTGAGAAGTGATAACGAACAAAGCCCGAAGTATTGAGGATATAGCGAATTACTTAACATATACACGAATGACAACGATAGTGAAATAAGCGACTTGTTCTTGCTGATCAATAATCGAAGATGTTCACTTTGTTAAACAAGTTCATAACCTAATGGGCTTATCTATCTTTTAAACGACAATAAGTCATCCAATTTTTCAATTATTTGCATAAACAAAAATTCGTAAGATTTTTTAATAAGTCCTCTATGTACTTTGTGTGTTACAATTTTTAGGGCTTCAGGTCTGATTATAAAATTATTTTTAATGTTTGTGAAAAATCTGAATGGTTTTTTGCCTGCATTATTTTTATGTTCTCGCTTGAAAACTAAGTTGTCTGTAACATTCATTGAATTACCCAACAAGTGTGCAATGTTGAATAAAAATTTGTCAGGGCATATTCTCCAAGCGTTTGTATTTTTGTAGTTTAGAATACAGTTTAAAACTTCATGTTTAAACATTCCACAACTCATAGGTTGCCACCACCAACCACCGAATTGGTGTGTATTTGGTGTTAAGATTTCATTTTTTGTGTTATTGCAGACAACTAAAGCAACGTCATTGTTTGTGATGTGTTCAAGCATTCGCTCTGCGTAATTTGCTAAAATTGTATCGTCAGAGTCAATTATTGAAATATATTGTCCTTTTGCTTCTTTTAAGCCGGTAATTATAGCAGCCAATTGACCTTTATTTTCATAATGTTGTAATAATTTTATGCTAGGTTCGTTTCTTAAGATTTCAACCGAATTATCTGTAGAGCAATCGTCAACAACTATTATTTCAAAGTCATTAATAGTTTGATTTTTAATGCTTTGAATAGTTTCTAAAACATATTTTGAGTAGTTATAAGATGTTACGATAAAGCTAACTAGCATTGATTGTCACTCTTTTTGTTATGAATTATTGATGAGGCAAGTGCTGCAAGTATAAAACCAAGTCCAATAAGACCTGTTACAACTTCCGGAACTTCCTTGAAGGTTGAAATAAACATTATAATTGCAAGTGCTCCGATTGCCCAATGCGCACCTTGTTCCAAATAAAGGTATTTAGCCAAAGTTTTCTTTTCAACTAACATTATTGTCAATGAGCGGACAAACATTGCTCCGATTGATAAGCCGATTGTAATGATTAGAATATCTTGACTTAAAGCGAACGCACCCAAAACTCCGTCTAAAGAAAATGAAGCATCAATAAGTTCTAAATACAAAAATGCAACTAAACCTCCACCTTTGGCTGCTTGTGCAAGTTCTTTTGCTCGTTGAGCTTCGTGCTTTTCTAACCAATGAGTTACACCGTCAATAAGCAAATAAATTACAACCCCTATAACACCTGACGAAATTACTGATGCTTTAAATTCTGCAGGGACATAGTGGTGTGCAATTAAAACAAGTATAAGTGTTAGAATTGTTTCCAATCCTTTTATGTTGCCTAAGTGAGAACAATACTTTTCCACACCTTTAATCCAATGAACATCTTTTTCACAATTAAACATGTATGAGAAAAATAACATTGCTAAAAAAGCTCCGCCAAAAGCTACAATAGGAGCGTGTGTAAGGTGTAAATAATGTGCGTACTGGTTTGAATCTGTGATGGCAATTATTGCAACTTTTAAAATATTTATTTTAGCAAAGATTGCTACAACCAATAGCGGAAATAAAAATCTCATACCGAAAACGGCAATTATAATGCCCCAAGTTAAAAATCGGTGTTGCCAAATGTGCTCCATTTTTTCAAGTTTTACCGCATTAACAACTGCGTTATCAAAAGATAAACTTACTTCCAAAATACCTAAAATTAGGGCAATAAATACGCATAATAATCCGGTTCCAGAGTGAACATGTTCACCCCATAGGTAAGCAAGTATTATGCCAATGACAGTAACTATGAATGAACCTGTAAAATATTTTATCATTTTAATTTCCTCATTAATTCTTCTGCTTTTTTGTGTAAACTTGCAAGGTCTAAATCGTTATATATAACGTAATCCCAATCCAAAACAAAGTCTAAACCGGTTTCTGTGATGTCGTCTTCGCCTACTAATTCGCCTCTTGTAGCTCTGATTTCTCTTGGACACTCAACTCTGATTGAAGTTGCACCTGCTTTTTTGAAGGTTTCATATTCAAAAGGAACTCTCACATCTGTAACCATTATGTTACCTTCTTCTGCAATGATTTTCTTTAACCAGTAATCATCGCTTTGGCTTCGGCCCCAATTGCCAAGATTAATTAGACCTTGTCTGTATTTTGCTTTATTTTTTTCTATTTCTTCATAAGTCAGATTGTGTTCTCGACCGTATTCAAGTTTAATGATGTCGCCCATTGCGCATCTATGGTAATCAGGCATATTCTCTAACAAAATCTTTGCTAAAGTGTCTTTTCCTGAATATTGTTTACCCGAAAAAATAATAATTTTGTCTGCCATTTTGATTCCCTCACAATCTTAGTTTGCCTTAATTTTTCTAATATGTCAATAAATTAATATTTGTGCAATTCGTGCTTGATTTTTGGCATGCTTTTGCCTATAATAAACTAGTTACAATAGTTGGAAAGTCGGAAACATAAAATGGCATTGAATTTTCAAGAATTAATTTTTAATTTACAAAAGTATTGGGCAGATCAAGGTTGTATTATTCAACAACCATATGATATAGAAAAAGGGGCTTCTACAATGAACCCTGCAACCTTCTTGAAAGCTTTAGGACCTGAACCTTGGCACACAGCAATGGTTGAACCTTGCAGAAGACCTACTGATGCAAGATACGGTGAAAACCCTAACAGACTTGGACATTACTATCAATTCCAAGTTATTATGAAACCAACTCCAAAAGATGCTCAAGAACTTTATTTGAAGAGTTTAGAAGCTATTGGTATTGATTTAACAAAACACGATGTTCGTTTTGTTGAAGATAACTGGGAATCTCCAACTTTAGGTGCTGCCGGTGTAGGCTGGGAAGTTTGGTTAGACGGTATGGAAATTACTCAATTTACATACTTCCAACAAGTTGGCGGTTTAGAAGTTAAACCTGTTGCTTTAGAATTAACATACGGTGTAGAACGTATTGCTATGTATTTACAAAATGTTCAACACTTTAAAGATATTAAATGGAATGAAAATTACAACTATGGTGAAATTTTCATGCAAAATGAAGTAGAACAATCAAAATACAATTTTGAAGTTTCAAATTCAGATTCGTTATTCAAAATGTTTGATTTGTTCCAAGGTGAAGTAGATAACAGCGTTGAGTCAGAGCTTGTATTGCCTGCTTATGACTACGTTTTAAAATGTTCTCATACATTCAACTTGCTAGATGCCAGAGGTGTTATCAGTAAGGATGAACGTAATAACTTCATTAACCGTATTAGAACAATGGCTTCAAAAGTCGCAAAACTATACGTACAACAAAGAGAAAAAATGGGCTTCCCTCTTTGCAAATAGCCCCAAAAGACTACAGTTAAAGAAATTAGAGAAAAATGGCAACGAAAAAAGAATTTAGATTTAATTTTACTCAATCAGGATTGATGAAATTAATTAGAAGAAAAAATCCTGATGATATGATAAAAGATGCGAAGCGTAACGGCTTAAAAAAGACTTTAGGTGCAGTTGATTTAATTATTCTAGGTATTGGTATTCTTATCGGTTCAGGAATTTTTGCCGTAGTTGGTATTGCTGCCGCAGCTCCAAATACAGGTGCAGGTCCGGCTTTAGTTTTATCAATGGTTATAGCAGCATTTGCCTGTGTATTTTCAGCTTTATGCTACTGTGAATTTGCAGCAATGTTACCTGTTGCGGGTGGTGCATATGTCTACACCTTTGCAACATTGGGCGAATTTATGGCTTGGATGGTTGGTTGCGTATTAATGTTAGAATACGGAATCGGCTTTATTGGTGTAGCTTGCGCTTGGTCAAATTATTTTGTTCAATTCTTAAGAGGCTTTGAAGGTCATTTGCCTGCAATACTTACAAATCCACCAATTTGGTTAATTTCTGATTATCGCTCAACTGTTGCTTTGTTAGGTGATAGTGCAAATAGTGTTATGCCTCATATTTTCGGTATTCCGATTTCAATAAATTTACCTGCAATTCTTATTATTGTAATTATTGCTTGGATTTTAAAAAGTGGTACTAAAGATTCAACTATTATGGCAACTGTGATGGTTGTTATTAAGTTGGCTGTAATTGCATCTTTCATTTTAGTTGGTGCATTTTACGTAAATCCTCAAAACTGGGTTCCATTTGCTCCAAATGGTTTGAATGGTATCTGTAACGGTGCCTTTATAATATTTTTTGCTTACATCGGATTTGATGCTTTAGCAACAACGGCAGAGGAATGTAAAAATCCTCAAAGGGATTTGCCTATTGGTATTATAGGTTCTTTAGCTGTAACAACAGTTGTTTATGTTTTAGTTGCATTAGTTTTGACAGGTATGCAACCGACAAGCGGTATTGTGGTTCCTCAAGAATTCTTAAAAGCGCCAATGGTTTATGTTATGAATATGGTTCATCAGGACCTTGTTGCCAGAATTATTGCTATCGGTTCATTGGCAGGTTTAACATCTGTTTTACTTGTAATGTTAATGGCTACAACTCGTATTTTATATGCAATGAGCCGTGATAATTTCTTACCTTCAATTTTTAGAAAGTTGAATAGAAAAACAAGAACTCCAAACGTTTTGACATATACTGTTGCATTTATTTCAATATTAGGGGTTTTATCTTTAGACTTAAATGCAGCTGCAGAACTTTGTAACTATGGTGCATTTACATCATTTATAATTGTTTGTGTAGCCGTATTGATATTAAGAAAGGTTGATCCAAAAAGAAAACGCCCATTTAAGGTTCCATTCTCACCTTGGACTCCGTTAATCGGTATATTCTGCTTGTCAGGATTGATGATTTATTTCTTAATTACGTCTGCAAGCATTATGTCAGCAATACTTTTCCCAATTTGGATTGGTTTAAGTGCTTTAATATATTTCCACTATGGATATAAGAAAAATCGTAAAAAAGAAGCTAAAATGCTTGAAATTAAGCTAAAGGCAATAGAAAAAACAAGACTGAAAGAACAAAATAATGGATAACGATAATAAAACAACTCTAAAAGCAAAAGTTGCTACAATATTTAAGCAGATGCTTACTATAAAAAGTGCTGATGAATTGATTTCAGCAAGTAAACACTCTGAACTAAAGAAAACATTAAATGCTTTTGATTTAATTATATTAGGTATTGGTGCGGTTGTAGGAACCGGTATATTTACAATTATTGGTATTGCTGCTCAAGGTGGTGACGGCGGTGTAGCTGCAGGTCCATCTCTTACAATTTCAATGATAATTGCGGCAATAGCTTGTGTATTTTCAGCTCTTTGCTATAGTGAATTTGCATCAATGATTCCGGTTGCAGGTAGTGCTTATACATACACTTATGCAACAATGGGTGAATTTATGGCTTGGATGGTAGGCTGGATATTAATGCTTGAATATGCCATCGGTAATATTACTGTTGCAAGTGCTTGGACAGGCTATTTTATGCAATTGCTAAAAGGTTTTGAACACGTACTTCCTAATTGGCTTGTTAATCCTCCTATTTGGTTGATTAATGACTATAGAACTTCACTATCAATTTGTGCAAAACAAGGGGTAAATCCACACGATGTTATGCCTTATTTATTTGGCGTAATTCCTGTTTCAATCAATATTCCTGCAATTGCAATTGTGTTAATTCTTACATTATTGTTAATAAAAGGTGTTAAAGAATCTACAAAATTTGCGACAATTATGGTTGGTGTTAACTTATTCATAATTATGTCATTCATCATTGTTGGTTCTTTCTACGTAAAACCTGAAAACTGGACTCCATTTGCTCCAAATGGTTTCGAAGGTATTTTTATGGGTGCCTTTATAATATTCTTTGCATACATAGGATTTGATGCTATTTCAACAGCTGCAGAAGAAACTAAAAATCCACAAAGAGATTTACCGATTGGTATTTTAGGTACATTGTTCTTATGTACAGTTTTATATGTATCAGCAGCTTTGGTTTTAACAGGTATGGTAAATTACCAAGCAATTGATATACAAGCTCCAATTGCTTCAGCTATGAGATTTGTAGGTCATAATAAATTAGCTGGATTGATTTCAGTAGGAGCTTTGGCAGGTCTAACATCTGTATTATTGGTTTACCAATTAGGTACAACTCGTATTTTATATGCAATTAGCCGTGACAGATTCATACCAAAAGGTTTAAGACGTGTTCACAGGCACAACAGAACACCTTATGTTTTAACTTGGTTATCTGCAATTGTTGTTATTTTAGGTTCTTTAGTTATGGACTTAAAAATTTCAGCAGAACTTTGTAACTTTGGTACCTTCTTATCATTCATTATTGTATGTGCTGCAGTTATGATTTTAAGAAAAACAGAACCTGACAAACCAAGAGCATTTAAGGTTCCATGCGTTCCATTATTTCCAATCTTGGGTATACTAATGAGCGGTGGTTTAATGTTATATTCAATGACAACATTAAAAACCTCTTCAATATGGTTTATAGCTTGGCTTGTTGGTGGTATTTTAATTTATGTCTTCTATGGTTACGGTCAAAAACGTTTAGAAGAAAAACGAAAGAAATTTTATTTAAGAGAAAAATAATTTATCATAAAACAATGGGGCTTGCATTAAAAAGCAAGCCCTATTGTTTGTTAACATGATGTAACATAATCTTTTTTAAAAAGGCAATTTTTAAAACAAAAAATACTTTATATAAATACGAGAGATTACAATTTGGAGAGTTATATTTAATGACACCGATAAACAACATAAATCCATATATGTTTTCAGCATTAAATGCAAATAGCAATCCATTTGCCGGCGGAGATTTCACATCTTGCATGGCATCAATTTTTAGTAGTCTTTCAGCATTAAAATCAATAAATACAACTTCATTCTCTCCAATGGCATTCAATATGCCAATGTTTAACATGTCAAATTTCAACTTTGGTAACTTCACAATGCCAAAATTTGATTTCAGCAATTTCAACTACGGTTCTACAACACGTGGAAACGGTTCTTCTCGTCCAAACGTAAAATTAACAAAATCTTTCTTGAACAAAGTAAAACAAGTAGCACAACGTATCGGTTGTAACTACAAAGATTTGTTAGCAGTAATGAACTCAGAATCAGGTTTAAACTCAAGAGCACAAAACAAAAAAGGTGGTGCATCAGGTTTAATCCAATTTATGCCAGCAACAGCAAGAGCATTAGGCACAACAACAGATGCCCTAAGAGAAATGACTCCTGAACAACAATTAGATTACGTAGAAAAATTCTATTTAATGAACAGAAGAACATACGTAAAGAGCAACAGACAATTATCTGCTGGGGATTTATACACATTAACCTTCTTACCAGCATACGTAAACAAAGAAGTATTAACATCTCAAGGTCATAAATTTTATAATGCAAACAAAGGTTTAGATGTAAACGGCGATGGTCAAATTACAAAAACAGACTTAGCCCAAAGAGTTGCAAGAAAACAAGTAGATGAATCAATCTTTGCTTAGGCTTTAAACGCTTGAGATTATGAGTCATCTATAACTGAATTGTCATTTTAATTATAGTTCGACTTAACCATTATCGGCTTATTGACTTGATAAGCCCCTACATCAAGTGCGGAATGATATTAGAGTATTGTTAACAAAAGTTAACATTGTGTATTTCAAAAAGGCAATTATTTTGAAGAGTAATACTTTATATAAGTACGAGAGATAATTAAGATTATTCAAGATACAACAA
>OIYG01000149.1_pt1 | contig 77239 bp, 79 predicted proteins | sample 1587861 | NCBI WGS metagenome assembly OIYG01 (sample SAMN03283272) | human gut metagenome | biome: human-associated habitat; material: feces | host: Homo sapiens | place: Peru | collected 2012
AAGTCCAAAACCGGGCCATAAGGCCCTTGACGTGGTTTTTGCAAGGAAACTATTGTTTGTCGCTTCGCGACTGCAAAAAACCAAGTCATTTCGTACTTCCCCGTCCTCCTTCGCGCATTTTAACTTTCATTAAGATTTATCTTTTTAAATGCAACGTCTTCCCACGCGGACGGTTCGTTTACAAATACGTGTGTAGAGGAAGGTCCGCGTGTGAAGACGCAGTTTTAGAAGATAAGTGACAACGAGTGTTAAAATGCTCCCAGTCAGCCGCGGAAATCGAAAACCGGGCCATATGGCCCTTGATGTGACTTTTGCGTAGAAACTATCGTTTGTCGCTTCGCGACGCTAAAAGTCAAATCATTTCCGCTTCCCGCGTCCTCCTTCGCGCATTTTAACTTTAGCTAAGATTTATCTATTTAAAGGTAGCGTCTTTCCACGCGGACGTATTTTGACATAAATGTTTCTTACCTATAAACCAGTATACACGCTGTTAAAAATATTATATACTAATGTTTTAGTATGACAGATTCTACTAAAGCGTTTCTTGTCCTCGCTAATGGACAGGTTTTTGAAGGCAAAGGTTTTGGCGCTGCCGGATGTATTGTCGGTGAAGCGGTATTTACGACCGGAATGAACGGCTATATTGAGACCCTTACGGATCCCAGCTATTTTGGTCAGATTGTAACCCAAACATTTCCACTTATTGGTAATTACGGTGTTATTCCAAAAGATTTTGAAAGTGCATCAAGCCATGTGCGCGGTTATGTTGTGCGCTCCTGGTGTGAAACCCCCTCTAATTTCCGCTGCGAAGGCGATTTGAATTCCTACTTGAAATCACAGAATGTTATTGGCCTTTATGATATTGACACCCGTGCTTTGACTAAGATTTTGCGCGAAGTAGGTGTTATGAATGCTATGCTTATTTCAGGCGATAGTGACGAAGCCAGGGCGGCCCTTGAAATGCTTGCAGACGCAGAAAAAAAGCCCAAGCTTCTTAAAAAAATCAAGGCATTTAAGATAGAAAAGGCTGTAGAAAGCGTAAGTTGCGATGCTGTTAAGATAGAAGAAAGCGCTGATGTTGTATTCAAAGAGTCGGCTGCCTACCGTTTTGTTCCTGTAAGGGCAGACGGTACAAAGGAAAATGATCCTGAAGTTGCAATGAAGGACGGTAAGGGAAAGAAAGTTGTTCTCTGGGACTTTGGAGCAAAGGCAAATATAAGACGCGAGCTTCTTAAACGCGGGCTTGAAGTTATAACAGTGCCGTCATCTGCTACTGCAAAGGAGATTCTTGCCCTTAATCCTGACGGAATAATGCTTTCCAACGGACCGGGAGACCCGCAGGAAAATGTTCAGATTATTTCTGAACTTAAGAAAATAACAAAGTCTGGTGTTCCTATTTTTGGAATCTGTCTTGGACACCAGCTTCTGGCACTTGCTATGGGTGCAGACACAATGAAACTTAAGTACGGCCACCGCGGAGCGAATCAGCCTGTAAAACATCTTTCTACGGGACGCGTTTATATTTCATCACAGAACCACGGTTATGCGGTAAAAAATGAAACTCTTCCGAAAGGTGCAGTTTTGAGTTTTGTAAATACAAACGACGGCACTTGTGAAGGAATTACATATACCAAAATCCCGGCTTTCAGTGTACAGTTTCATCCTGAAGCCTGTTCCGGTCCTTTGGATACAAGTTTTTTGTTTGATGAATTTGTTCGTCTTATCAACGATCACGATTATTTCAAGACATTTAAGGCCAAGTATGAAAGAATTGATTCAATTGCATATTTTTCCAGCACAATAAAAAATTCTAAATCAGCCTCGTCAAAGAGCGTAAAAAAATCCGGGGGTAAAAAATAATGCCTTTAAATCCAGATATTCATAAGGTAATGGTTATTGGTTCGGGTCCGATTATTATTGGTCAGGCTGCGGAATTTGATTATGCAGGAAGCCAGGCGTGCAAGGCTCTTAAGGAACAGGGACTTGAAGTTGTTCTGGTAAATTCCAATCCGGCTACGCTTATGACCGACCATTCTATGGCTGACCAGATTTATATTGAACCTCTTATTCCCGAGACAATTCAGCGTATTATAGAAAAGGAAAAGCCCGACAGCCTTCTTTCTACACTTGGCGGACAGACAGGTCTTACACTGAGTATGGAACTTGCCAAAAGCGGTTTTCTGGAAAGCCACGGTGTAAAACTTTTGGGAGCAAAGCCTGAAACAATTGACAAGGCAGAAGACCGTCAGATGTTCAAGGACACGATGCTTGCTATTGGAGAACCGTGTATTCCGTCTAAGGTTGTTACTACCCTTGAAGACGCACTTGATTTTTCTGACAACGAAATTGGTTATCCGGCAATTGTGCGTCCAGCTTTTACTTTGGGCGGAACAGGCGGCGGTATTGCATACAACCGTGAAGAGATGGAAGAAATTGCGCAGAATGGACTTCACCGTTCACCGATTCACCAGATTCTTGTAGAAAAGTGTATTTCGGGCTGGAAAGAAGTTGAGTTCGAAGTAATGCGCGACAGTGCCGGTAACGTTCTTACCGTCTGTTCTATGGAAAACTTTGATCCGGTTGGTGTTCATACAGGTGATTCCATTGTTATTGCTCCGACGGTTACTTTAAGCGACAAAGAATACCAGATGCTGCGTTCGGCGGCGCTTAACATAATAAGTTCTTTGGGAATGGAAGGCGGCTGTAACTGTCAGTTTGCACTTAAGCCCGACAGTTTTGAGTACGCCGTTATTGAAGTTAACCCGCGTGTAAGCCGTTCTTCTGCTTTGGCTTCAAAGGCGACAGGTTATCCTATAGCTAAAGTTGCGACACTTATTGCAATAGGCTACACTCTGGACGAGATTCCGAACGCCGTTACAAAAAAGACTGCGGCCTGTTTTGAACCTGTCCTTGACTATGTTGTCGTTAAAATGCCGAAGTTCCCGTTTGACAAATTTGTTTATGCAAAGAGAACTTTGGGTACACAGATGAAAGCAACCGGTGAAGTCATGGCAATTGGCCACAACTTTGAGCAGGCTATAATGAAGGCCGCCCGCGGTGCTGAAATTGGTGTTATGAGCCTGAATTTGCCGGCGTTTGCAGAAGAAAGCGACGAGGATATTATACGCCGCGTTGGTGAATGTACAGACCAGCGCGTGTTTGCGGTATTCCAGGCGATTAAGCGCGGTATTCTGAGCATAGAAAAAATTAATGAAATTACAAAGATAGACATCTGGTTCCTGGCTCATCTTGAAAATCTTGCAAAGATGGAGCGCCGTTTTGATGAGATTAAGGGCGGCAACGGAAAGCTTACTCCTGAACTTTATAAGGAAGCAAAAGATTTTGGATATCCCGACAAGGTTATTCAGGATATGACAGGAGTAAAAATTCCTGGTGCAGGCGGAATTCTAAAGGAAGCAAAAAAAGCGGCAGAACTTGTTGCAAAAGGAAAGCTTGCACATATTCCGGCTACATACAAAATGGTAGATACCTGTGCCGGTGAGTTTAATGCCGAAACTCCTTATTTCTACAGCGGATACAATGCCGATAACGAAGCTGCTGACTTCCTTGCAATGAAGGGAAAAAAGAGTTCAAAGGGCAAGAAGGGAACAATTATTGTTCTTGGTTCAGGCCCGATTCGCATTGGTCAGGGAATTGAATTTGATTACGCGTCTGTTCAGTGTGTATGGTCGCTTAAAAAACTGGGCTATGATGTTGTTACAATAAACAATAACCCCGAAACTGTTTCTACAGACTTTGACACTTCTGACAGGCTTTATTTTGAACCGCTTACTCCCGAAGATGTTATGAGCGTAATCAATACCGAAAAGCCGATTGGTGTTGTTGTTGCGTTTGGCGGTCAGACTGCAATCAAGCTTACGAAATTCCTTGACAGCCAGGGAATAAAAATTCTTGGTACTTCTGCTGATTCAATTGATATTGCCGAAGACAGAGAGCGTTTTGAAGATCTTTGTGAAAAGCTTCATATCAACAGACCGCGCGGAATGACAATCTTTACTACAGAAGAAGCTCTTTCTGCTGCAGAAAAAATTGGCTACCCGATTCTGCTGCGTCCGTCTTATGTTCTTGGCGGACAAAATATGATTATTGCGTTTAACGATGCCGATGTTAAGGAATACATGAAGATTATTCTTTCTCAGGGAATCGAAAATCCTGTTCTTATAGACAAGTATATGATGGGTATCGAGCTTGAGATTGACGCAATCTGTGACGGAAAGGATATTCTTATTCCGGGTATAATGGAACATATTGAGCGTACAGGAATTCATTCCGGTGACTCTATTGCCGTTTATCCGAGCTGGAACCTTAATGACATTCTGCGCGAAAAGATTATAAATCAGAGCCGTGAACTTGCACTCGCTTTGGGTACACGCGGTCTTGTAAATATTCAGTATCTTATCTACAACAATGATCTTTATATTATTGAAGTGAACCCGCGTTCAAGCCGTACAGTTCCTTACATAAGCAAGGTTACCGGTGTTCCTATGGTTGAACTTGCTACTCGTGCAATGCTGGGCGAACACGTAAAGGACTTTGGATATGGAACAGGTCTTTACAGAATTCCTCCGTATTTTGCGGTAAAGGTTCCTGTATTCAGCTTTGAAAAACTTATGGACGTGGATACTCACCTTGGACCTGAAATGAAGTCTACCGGTGAAGTTCTGGGACTTGCTTCTACAATGGAAGAGGCAATCTTTAAGGGACTTATTGCTGCCGGTTACAACATGAAGCGTTCTGGCGGTGTGCTTATTACCGTGCGCAAAACTGACCAGTATGAAGTTCCGGATCTGGCAAAAAAATTCTACGACATGGGCTTTAAGCTTTATGCAACTGAAGGAACAGCAAAGACAATCAGCGACTTTGGAATGGAAGTAACTGTTGTTAACAAGATTCACGAAAATCCTGATGACAATCTTCTTACTTTGCTTGATTCGGGCAAGATTGATTACGTTATTTCTACTTCGGCAAAGGGACGTGACCCGCGTGCAGATTCAGTGCGCATGAGAAGACATGCCGTTGAGCGCGATATTCCGTGTCTTACTGCAATTGATACAGCAAACGCAATCGCCAACTGTCTTAAGAGCAAGTATTCGGCACAGAATGTTGAACTTGTTGACATTAATCAGTTGCGCGACACGAAGGAAAAAATCTGCTTTAGCAAGATGGACAGTACAGGAAACGACTTTATTGTAATCAACGCAATGAAGAAACCTGTAAGCAATCCTGCAGGACTTGCCGTAAGACTCTGCGACAGAAGAACCGGCGGTATTGGTGCAGACAGTCTTGTTGTTATTGAACCGAGCGAAACAGCCGATGCAAAGATGCGTTTCTTTAACCTTGACGGAACAGAAGGCAAGATGGCCGGAAACGCAATCCGCTGTGTTGGAAAATATCTTTACGATAACAATATAAACGGAATTACAGAAAAGCACGGCAAAAAAACTGACAATACAGAAACAATTACTATTGAGACTGGAAGCGGAATCAAGTCGCTGCTTTTGTACAAACAGAACGGCAAAGTAACATCTGTTACCGTAGACATGGGCCGTCCTGAATTTGAAAGCGCACTTATAGGAACAAGCCTTAAGGAAGTAAAAGTTCCTGAATCTGAACTTAACAGCGCAAACAAAGCACTTCTTCCTGCAAAGGCAGTGGTCGGACAGAAGCTTGATGTTGACGGAAAAACTTATGACGTAACATGCGTCGGAGTCGGAAACCCGCATTGTGTTGTGTTCAGCAAGTTTGTTGACAAAGAACCTGTTGCAAAGATTGGACCTTTGTTTGAAAACAACAAGGCTTTCCCCGGAAGAATAAATACCGAATTTGTACGCGTAGTTGGACCGAATGAACTTAAGATGCGCACGTGGGAACGCGGTAACGGCGAGACTCTTGCCTGTGGAACCGGTGCCTGTGCTGCAGCGATTGCTTCTGTTCTTAATGGATTCAGTCCTATTAACCAGGATATTACCGTAAAAGTACGCGGCGGAACACTTGTTGTAAAATATACCGGAGATTCGGTTTATCTTACCGGAAACACTTCTTTGTGTTATGACGGCGAAGTAGAGATTTAATCAAAGGAATAGATTCAGTTTGATTCGGGCGGTCTTTTGGGCCGTCCGTTTTTTGTAAAAGCGGTTTTCACCGAAGGAAGTTTATATGTTTGGAAACAAGAAGGCAGAAATTTCTGCTGCTGTAAAAGAAGCGGCTGTTCCTGAAGGAAGTCTTGTGATTTCTGTCGAGTCTGCAAAAAAACTTGCGGAAGGCCAGGAAAAATTTGTTGATGTTTTAAGAAAAAATATTGTTTCTTCTTCTGATATAATTTCTGATATTCTAAAGCAGGAAGATAGTTTTAAATCTTTTGGTGTGAGCATGAAGGGTGCTATTTCTGCAATTGAAAATATCAGTTCACAGATTCAGACAGTAAAGGGACTTGTGTCGGAAGTTGACGATGCTGTTCATTCTTCCGGTGCTTCGATAGAACAGATTGCCGGTTCTGTACATAAGGTTGCGGATATTGTAGGAGAGCGCATTGTTCTTACGCGTGAACTTACGAGCGCGACTGAGTCAGGTTCGGCAAAGGTTGCAAAGGTTCTGGACGTTATTTCTATTCTGAATAAAAATGTTGATGCAATCAAAAATGTAATTTCTGCAATCAATGACATAAGCGAGCGCACAAATCTTCTTGCAATGAATGCAGCAATTGAAGCGGCGCATGCAGGTAAGGCCGGACTTGGTTTTGCCGTAGTTGCAGGTGAAATCAGAAAACTTTCAGACGTGACACGCGATAATGCTGCAAATATAGATTCTACACTCCGCAGTATGATAGACACTTTGTCAGAAGCACACCAGACAGCGAATGAAGCCGGTAATGCAATGAAGTGGATAGGCGGAAAAGTTTCTGAAACGACAGATTCATTCAATCAGATTACGGAGCATATGGAACAGCTTTCTGCAGGAGGAGACGAGTTGCTTTCTTCTGTTAAAGTAATTTCTGAGTCGGCAGACAATCTTAAGGAAAAGTTTGAAGGCGTTTCTTCCTGTGTTGGAACTATAGCAGAATCTACTTCTGGAAGCAGACAGTATTTTTCTAACATACGCACGAACTCTGCCAGCATAAGCTCAAGAATGAGCGAAGATTTGTTTAACATGAACGATATGATTTCTACAGCCCTTGATATTGATGCCGTACTGGAAGGTGAAGCAAAGTCGGCTTTTCCTTACTCGGGGATTGTTCTTAAACATCTGGCATGGGTTACAAAAGTGCGCGCTCTGATTGACGGCAGGCTTTCTGCTGCTGATGTTAAGATTTATGATCATACAGCATGCGATCTTGGAAAATGGCTTGCGTCTGCGGATGAAGAACTTAAGTCACGGAGCGGGTTTGCCCTTCTTGAGTCGGAACATGAAGAACTGCATTCTATTGTTCACAAAGTGTTTACGTCCCGCGATTCCATGTCACGTTCCGAACTTGAACAGTCCTATAAAGATTTGCTGGCGAAGTCAGGCGATGTAATTAAACTTCTTAACGAACTGCGCAGGTAATCTGTTTAATAGAATTTAGTTAACAAATAAAAAGTTCTATTTACAAACAGCCCTCCTGGTCGGCCGTTAAAAAAAAGACTTTACATACCATAGATATGTAAAGTCTTTTTTAATTTATTTTCTGTTCTTTAACAGCGCTGCGAACGGGTTGTAGTACATTCCGTCGTCGCTGCCGGAATTTCTGTCGCTGTAACTGCGGTTGTCATCACGTCTTGCGGCAGTTTTTGAAGGTGAAGTCGTGCCGGAGCCTTTCTTTACTACTACGACGCGCTTCTTTTTTTCGCCGCCAGCAGAAGAAGAAGACATTCCCTCGTGGTGAAGGCGGGAAGCTGCATCTGACTTTAAGGAAAGTGATATTCTCTTTCTGTCTAGATCCAGGTCTATTATTGTGAATTCTTTTATGTCGCCGACTTTTATTACGTCCATCGGGTCAGAAACAAAGGTGTCACTCAGTTCACTTATGTGGATAAGACCTGTTTCGTGAAGTCCTATGTCTACGAATGCTCCGAAGTCAACAACGTTTTTAATCTTGCCGGTAACTTTCATTCCGACTGTAAGATCTTCGAACTTTACAACGCCTTTCTGCATGATTGGTGCAGGATAACCGTCACGTGGGTCACGGTTTGGCTTTGTAAGTTCTTCTTCGATGTCATTGATTGTTGTTGCACCGATTCCGTACTTTTCTTCGAGCTGCTTTTTCAATTCAGCAGAAACTTTTTCTTTCTTCTGAACTATAGGAAGTATCTCTTTTGCTACCTCGTAGTTTTCGGGATGAACCCACGTATTGTCCAGCGGATTTTCGCTTTCGGGAATTTTAAGGAATCCTGCGCACTGTTCAAAAGCCTTTGGTCCAAGTCCTGAAACTTTTTTAAGATCTTCACGGCTGGTGATTTTTCCGTTTGCGTCACGGTAAGCTACAATCTTTTTTGCAAGGGAACTGTTTATTCCTGATACATATTTTAAAAGACTGGCAGATGCCGTGTTTAGATTTACACCAACCTGGTTTACTACAGAACCTACTACTTCATCGAGAGTGTCAGAAAGTCTTTTCTGGTTTACATCGTGCTGGTAAAGTCCTACGCCAATTGCCTTTGGATCTATTTTTACAAATTCTGCAAGCGGATCCTGAAGACGGCGGCCCATGCTGATTGCACCCCTGATTGTAAGGTCAAGGTCGGGGAATTCTTCGCGGGCAATGTCACTTGCTGAATAAACTGAGGCTCCGCTTTCATCTACTACAGTGTAGCGTACGTCGGGGTAGTTTTCGCTTATTACTTTGCTAACGATTGTCTGTACTTCCTGGCTGCCTGTTCCGTTTCCTACGGCCACAACCTGAATGTCGTATTTTTTGATTGCATTTTTTATGAGGTTGTAGGATTCATCGGGAGCGACTACCTGTTTGATGAGGAAGTATCCGAGATATTTTCCTGTTTCGTCCAGGGCTGCACATTTTGTTCCGGTTCTGATTCCCGGGTCTACTCCAAGAACACGGCTTCCTTTGATTGGCTGTGTCATAAGAAGATTTTTGAGGTTTTCGCTGAAGATTCCTATTCCGTGTGTGTCTGCTTCGTCACTTTCGTCACTGCGGATTTCGCGGAGTACTGCCGGGCTCAAGAGGCGTACCAGTCCGTCTTCTATTGCGTCTGCCATGTATTTGTTGTTGAGCTTGTATTTTTTTGACAGAGCTTTTACTGCTGCGTCTACATCTACATCGAGTGTTACTTCGAGAGCGCCTTCTCGTTCTGCACGGTTTATTGCAAGAATACGGTGGGGCTTAACTTGATTGAGCGGTTCGCTGTAGTCCCAGTACATTTTGTATGTAGAAGTTTTTTCTACTGTTGCTGCATCCTGACCTTCGGGAACGATTCCTTTTGTTGTGATTTTTCCAGTGCTCATGTAAAGGTCGTGAACATCTTCGCGGTTTTTTGTGTCCTGAGAGACACGTTCTGCAATAATATCTTTTGCACCCTGAATTGCATCTTCTGCGGTTGCAACATCGAGTTCGGGGTGGTCGGCATCTGTTTTTATGAATTCTGCTGCTTTGGAAAGAATTGCGGCGTCATCAAGTTCGTACATGGCATCGGCCAAAGGTTCCAGTCCTTTTTCTGCAGCAACCATTCCGCGGGTCTTCTTTTTTTTCTTGAACGGAGCCCAGAGGTCTTCGAGTTCGGTGAGTGTTTTTGCACTCATTACGGCATTGTAAAGGCTTTCGGTAAGTTTGTTTTGTGCAAAGATTCCCTTTACAATTTCTAGGCGGCGCTCTTCAAGATTTTTGTATGAAGTGAAGAGGTGGTCGCAGTCACGAACCTGAACTTCGTCAAGTGAACCGTGCTTTTCTTTGCGGTAACGGGCAATAAAGGGGATTGTGCATCCTTCCTGAACCAGACTGATTACGGCGCTGACCTGAGCTATTTTTATGTTGAGCTCTTCAGCGATTCTTTTCATGATTTCTACTTCGTTGACGGACAATGCGTCAATCTGCTCTTGTGTGAATTCCATAGGCGTTTATTTTACGAAAAAATACGGTTTTTAACAAGTGTTAGTTTGTTGGTGTGAGAGAAAAGTACATGTGGGTTCCTGCGGAATTGTATTTTTAAATAACGGTCGTTCGGTAGTTTTCCACAGGTTGTGGGGAATTTGTGCATAACTAATGATTGGTTGGTAGTTTTTATCGCCTTAATAAACTAACGGTCGTTAGAAAATTCGCATCTTAACGTACGAACGTTCGTTAAGAAATATACATGTACGGGAAGGTCCGCACGGGAAGACGTTTGGTTTAGATAAGAGACAGCTAATGTTAAAATGCTCCCAGTCGGCCGCATAAATCGTAAACCGGCCAATATTGGCCTTGACGTGATTTTTGCGTAGAAACCATTGTATGTCGCTTCGCGACGGCAAAAAATCAAGTCATTTCCGATTTCTGCGTCCTCCTTCGCGCATTTTAACTTTCGTTAAGATTTATCTTCTGACGACATCTTCCCGTGCGGACGTTCGGTTACAAACATGTTCGTTAAGAAACATACATGTATGGGAAGGTCCGCGTGGGTAAGACGCAATTTGGTTAGATAAGTGGCAGCGATAGGTTAAAATGCTCCCAGTCGCCCGGTGAAGTCCGAAACCGGCCAATAATGGCTTTGATGTGACTTTTGCGGTGAAACCATAGAATGCCGCTTCGCGCATTTTAACTTTCGTTAAGATTTATCCTTTTAAAGGCGTCTTCCCCCGCGGACGTGCGTTTATAAATCTATATAATAGGAAGAAAACTGTTGTAAAACGAAGTTTTATTTTGCTATAATGCAATTATGTTTTCACGTTATTTTAAGTTTTATTTTGCGACCGTTGTTCTGGCCGTTGCTACTGTTTTTTTTGGGTGTGAGAATGATTTGATTCCGTCGCCGGAGATTGATAAGATTATTGATTCCGGCGGAACAAGCATTAATGAGGCCGTTAAGCCTCCTGCAGGTTTGACGGCTTCACACGGCGGTTATAAAAGCGTTACTCTTTCCTGGAATGCCGCCGCCAATGCTGTGCGCTACAATATTTACGGTGCTGCTAATCCTTTTGAAACATTCGTAAAAGTCGGTGAAACAAAAGATGCTTCTTCTTCTATTGAACTAGATGAAGTGGCCGGCGCCGTGCGTTATTATTATGTAAAATCTATTGACTATAAGGGTGGCGAATCTTTTGCGAGTAGTACTGTAAAAGGTTCAACGATGGCTACTCCTTCAATTACAATGATTGAGTCCAGTTCTGACGGAACGCAGGCAACTGTAAGCTGGTGGATGTCCAACTGCGATTCAACAACATATTCAGATTCTGTAAAGTACAAGGTACGGTGTTTTCTTGAAGACGGAAAATCTGTAGATGAAACGACCTGCGACGGGACTGTGTCTTCTGTTGTGTTTAAAGGCCTTTCTCCCAAAACAAAATATTTGTATGACGTAGGCGCGTATATTCCGGTTAATGCTGCTGAGGAAAACAAGTATGAGTGGAGTGACAGAATTGACTCTGAAACCGCGCGCAAACTTATTCCGGATGCGGCAAAAGAATTTACTGCTACACAGGGAACTTTGTACACTAAGGTTGAACTTTCTTGGTTGCTTCCTGATTTTGTTGATGCAAAAGTTTCATCTTCTTTATTCAACCGCAATCCCGTTTACTTTACTATTGAACGCAAAGAAAAAGATTCTGTTTCGCAGGAATGGACTTGTATTGTTCCATATATTGGAAGCTGTTTAACAAGTGCAGAAAAAATTCCGGGTGGAATTGTTTTTGACTGCGCATCCCTTTCTTCTGAAAATACTGATGTTAAACTCGAAGCGGGTACTCTTGAAAATGCAGAAACGAGTGAAACCTACACGGGTTATATTCCGGGTACGAAAATTTATTATTGCGACACTTCGGCTGTGGCTGGCGTTAAGTATGAGTACAGGATTACTTCTTTTACTGATGATTCCAAAAATGCCGTTTCTTCTGAAAACTCGCGCTCTGTTTGTGAAGGCTGGTCTTTGAGTACGCCTTCTTTTGAAACAAGTGCCGTGTATGAAAAGGCAGATGATGGTTCAACTTTGCATTCTGCTGTTAAGGTTGAATATAAATTTGACTTTGACACACTTGGTCTAGATGAAACTTACGGATATGTCATTACATCACAGCGCACTCCTCTTTCTGCGGATGAAGCGGGCGAAGAAGTGTTTGAAGGTTATTGGACAGATGAGGCTTCTGTGAATAGCGCGGCCAAAACTTTTGCTTTTGATGCGACAGATGAAGCGGCCAATAGTTTGCTGGAAGGTTACTATAAGTTTAAGGCCTATGTTGTTCCGGCCGGAATGAATTCTGTTCCTGCAGGTGAAGATGAATATTTTGCCTGTGCCGAAGCGTTCGGTGTTGTAACTGTTGTTCATGATTCGGCAAACCTTCCTTCTGTTACAGGATTTTCTGTAGAAGACGGTTACAGTGACAAGTTTAAGATCAAGTGGGATTACAACTCAAATTACGATTATGTTCTTAAGTGGATTCCGTATGAAGGAGAGACAGCTCTTGCAGAAGAAAGTCTTGCTCTTTCAAAAGATGAACTTAATGCACTTGCAGCGGAATCTTCTGACGGTTCTGTTACTTACGAACATGCGGCTTTGAGCGGAGACAGGCGCAAATATATGCTTGAAGCTTCTGCCGGATTCAGCATTACAAAAAAAGCAGATTCTGTTTCTGAAACTCTGGGTACGGCAGTTCCTTACTGCACAGAATATTTTTATGACAAGATTGTAGTTTCGTGGCCGGCTGTTAAGCTTGCAAAGTCTGATGCTGCTGATTTTACCGTGAACGCTTACTATGAAGATGATGAAACAAAAACTCCTGTTGTTGATTTTGCTGGCGGTAACGGAGCGGTTGTTTTTGATGAGACAGCGGGCATTTATACCTGTACACTTGAAAATCCTGCCGGTTATAACGATGCGCTCAGGTCTGGAAAGACAATTCTTTTTGCCGTGACTGCAGCGTCTTCAAAAACTTCTGACACGACAGAAGCGGTTTTTGCAACTGCAACATTTGGTCCGGCTCTTGTTAACGCAAGAGTTGCAGCTCCTTCTTCTGAAGAGATTGTGCTTGAGTGGAATGCCGTTAAGGGAGCCGCCGGTTATATAATAAGACGCGCGCTGTATTCTGACGGAACAGCCGCCGCAGTGGACAAGGCAGATACTTATTTTTATGACTGTGAAAAAGGTGTGCTTACAGTTGGCGGCGAGAGTGTAGATGAAGCGCGCGCGACAGTAAGCAAAACAGAAGCTGACGGCGGAACAGTTTATTCTCTTTGCGACAAATATGCGGCGGTCAGTGATAATACAAATTCTTACCAGAAGAATCAGGCGCGTATTGCCTGGGGACTGCCGTTCGGTTATGCGGTTATTCCTGTTCGTGAAGAGAATGACTTTTCGTTTACAGACGGTTTTGTTCTTGATGCGTCCTCTAAGGTAGATTACTGCACAAAAACTGACGAAGCCGGCGAGGTTACATCAACTGCACTTACTGACGTTAAGGGAGCATGTTTTGGTTATGCACTTAATCTAAAGGCGCAGAAAGCAGAACAGGGAGATAGTCAGCGCGTGGACTGGGAACTTCCTTATTTGACTGCTTCCGGAATTGAACAAAAAGTCCCGAGTCTGTACAGACGCGAAGTTTTGGAAAACGCAAGCTTTGGTTCATGGGAAAGAATTGCGGACGTTACGGTTCCGTTAAAGGCGGACTCTGTTTATGCAACATATCGTGTTCCTGAAGCCGACCGTGAAAAAGCATTTGAATATGCGGTAAATTACAATCCGGGAACAGCGGAATTCAAAAAAGAATTTGTAGATTACTGCGAAAACAAAAAAGAAGAAAACGGCGGTCGCTACACTTACCCAGACGGTGTTGAATGCGAAAGTGAATTTAAGGGTTATCTTTTGTACGATGACAATTATTCGGTTGCATATGCCGCAGAGACAGATTCTTCAAAGCCTGAATATTATGCAGAGCGTGTTACAATAGGCAACTGGAATAAAAATGCACGCGCGCTTGGGCCGGACACTTATACAGTAAGCATACTGAACAACAATCTTGGCAGCGAATGGATTCCTGTTCTGACATTCAATGCAGCAGACTTTAGTGCAACACCAGCAGTCGACGACATAGGATTTTCTTTGACAGAAGGAAACCTTGAAGCACGTTTGTACCCGAAAGCAATCGCAGAGGGAACTGCGCAAACAACGGAAGGGGCACTGAAAGTACTGAGAGACGCGCGGCACTATTACAAAATAACTCTGACCCGCGGAGAGCACAGCGCAGTAGTAGACAACGATGTGTATGCGTACAGGCAGATTACTGCGGAGGAATTTGCTGTTGTTTCTGCATTGTCAATTGCAGATTCACTATATAATGAGAAGTATTCATCTGTATCAGAATATGGGCGTTTTTGGACAAATAGAACATTTACATTTACTTCCCCTGGTCCGTATTTTTATAATATTACCGGCGAACTTTATGCAGGTACAAATGCAACCGGACAAAAACCAATTGTTTATGGGGCAGAAAGAAATTGGGGTGCAGCAGGAGGAAATACTTCAAAGCCAAGTACCTTAATGATGAGTAGCAATATTGAGAATTGTGGTATTGATTATTCTGGAAGTGTAACAATTGATACAATGAATGTTGATACGGGAACTTACATAGTAACTTATGACGGAATAACAAAAGACTATCGAGCGGTAGTAGCAGGATATTTTGTTTATAAATAACGACTGATAGTTAGTGTAAAAAGATGCCCGCGAAGGAGGACACGGGAAACGAAAATGACTTGATTTTTTGCAGTCGCGAAGCGACAAACGATAGTTTCCTTGCAAAAATCACGTCAAGTAATTTCAATAAAGTATGAGTCCATACTTTATTGAAAAACCGTTTTCTGATTTCACCGGCCGACCAGGAGGGACAGTTTGTAAACAAATTGTCTTTTAACGAACGAAAGTTTGTAAACGAGATACTTGTTAACTACCGATAGTTAGTATAAAAAGATGCCCGCGAGGGAGGACTTCGCAGACCGAAATGATTTGACTTTTAGCGCCGCGAAGCGGCATAGAATGGTTTCTATGCAAAAGTCACATCAAGGCCAATATTGGCCGGTTTTGGGCTGCGAATGTACGACCAGGAGGGCCAGTTTTGTAAATCAACTGCTTCTTAACGAATGACAGTTTGTAAACGAAATATTTGTTAACGACCGTTAGTTATTTTAACTACCGCTCGTATGGAGAATATATGAAAAAAAGAAAATGTGTGGTTATGTTGGTTGCGGCTGTAGTAATGCTAACGACCGGTTGTTCAGACTTTTTTCAGGGAAAAATCTCAATGGACAACACAAAAAATACCGGCACGCTGGAAGACCTGCTTACCCCCGCGCGCGAAGTAACTGAACTTGCTGCCCCTCAGCAGATGTTTGTGTCAAAGTCCATGTACGCCGGAAAAATCGCCGTAAGCTGGAGCAAAGTAGAAAACGCCACATCGTACAGAATAGAGCGTGCGGTGGCAGTGCCCGACAGTGAAGGAAAAATAACTGTTCCAGAAGAAAGCGACTATGAGTCCCTGCAGAAATTTGTATATTCAACAACATATACAGATACAATAATACAGAACCCGTCATATTCAAATAAAGAATATTCAAACGTATACTTCTACCGCGTCTGTGCAGAAAACATCGCAAAAGGACTGGAATCTCCGTATCTTGCGTGCTCTGACACAGAAGGAGCAGACGGCGCAGGAAAGCTGTTCGGTGTTCCGTGTGGAGTAGAAGCAGACAAAGGAAAGTCAACAGAATCTATAAATGTAAAATGGAATGCAGTCGAAGGAGCTGTAAGTTACGTAATTTACCGCGGAACAAATGCAGACGGAACCGGCATGGAAAAAATCGGCGAAGTATTGGGAAGCGTACAGAAATTCAGCAACAGCATAAGTGAAAGCGATCAGGGAAGGGAATTTTTCTACAAAGTTTGCGCGCAGAATTATTACGGAAACGTATCTGCGTTCAGCTCAATAGGAATGGGATATTCTTTAAAAGAAGGTGCGCCTGCTGCTCCGTCTGGTGTTTGCATTGACAACGGTTTGGGAACAAGCGTTTCTTCTGTAACAATAAAATGGGAAGAAGTTGCAGGAACAGAAAAAACGACAATTTCATACAATTTGTACAGAACAAGTTCCGAAGATTCTTCTTATACTCTGGTTAAAAAAATTATAGATGCAGCGGCAACGACTTACACTGACAGGAGCATAAAACCCGGTCTTATTTACTGGTATTATGTTCAGGCTGTATCAACTCCCAGTGACGGAACAGAAGGTGAAGTTCTGAAAAGTCCGTTCAGTTCAAGCGGAGCAGATTCAGAGAGTCCGGCTAAGGCATATCTTTTGAGTGCGCCTGAAAACGTTGGTGTTGATGAAAGTGAAGATTCAACTTCGCTGATTCTTTCGTGGGATGCAGCTTTGGGCAGTGAAGACAATTCGTATGTTTACAATATATATGCGTCTGATTTGCTTAATAGTGAATATGCTTTGATTTTGTCTGAGGTAACCGGAACTTCATCTGTTGTTGAAAAGCATAATTTTTATAAAGTGTCTACGGTGAATGCGCTTGATACCGAAAGTGCACTGAGTGAAGCAGCCGCTCCTGTTCCCCAGGCACCGGCTGCGGCTGAAGGTTCAAGAACGGCAAATCTTTCTGCAGAGGCGGCGGCAGTTTGGACGGCAAATGCAAACGGCGTTTACCCTGTTCGTGTGTCGTGGACTAAACCCGCCGCCGATTTTCCGGCTGGATATCTGGTGTACCGTTCTACTAAAAAAGATTCCGGTTTCAGAAAGCTTACTGAGTCGCCTGTTACCGGTTTGAGTTATATTGATTCAAATGAAACTGCGCGTGCCGGTTCTTACTATTACTACCGGGTTGTTTCTGTTAACGAACTGGGACAGGGAAAGAATTATGCAGACACGGACGGATACGGTGCTCTTACGGCAGACCAGTGGTTCCGCGAGTATAATAAAACCGTGCGCAATTCCCAGGGTAAACTTACATACATGCATAAACCGAATGATATGGATAAACTTGGTACGGAAACTGTTAACGGCGATATTAAAGGTACTCTTTATTATAACGCCAAGGTTGCGGGAATGGGTGCCTATATTACCATGAAGTATGAGAATTATGCAGATTTTTATATTATGGGAGAAAAAGATTTGGGTGAGTATTTTATCTGCACGGGAAATACCGATACAACTTCGAATATGAGCGCCAACGGTAATATGCTTGGTACTGTTGTGTGCACTGGTATGTATCCAGGTTCGGTTAAGTACGACGGGCTTTTGATTAAGGGAGGCGCTGCAGGAGGCGGTGCGTATGCGGTTACGACAAAGGATATGAGCGGCAATGTAATTATACCGGAAACAAATGTAGACTGGCAGGTAGGCGAGGAGAAATAAATTTTTGTGCGGGAAGATAATTCAGGTAGATAAGTGCCAGCGGAGGTAAAACTGCTCCCAGTCGCCTGGTAAATCACGAAACCGGCCAATAATGGCCTTGATGTGACTTTTGCGGTGAAACCATAGAATGTCGCTTCGCGACGCTAAAAGTCAAATCATTTTGTGCTTTCCCGTGCTCCTTCGCGCAGTTTTACTTTCGTTAAGATTTATCTTTGTAGAAGCATCTTTCCGTACAGATATGTTATTTACAAATATAGATGTGGTAAAAAAATTGTAGAAGAACGATACATTTAGAGACATGTGTGTTAGTAATTAGTAAAAAAAGTACGTTCTTCTACGTGTTTGTTAGTGAAATTTAATATGCGTAATATATGAGGTTTTTATGGAAGAAATGAATGTTGGGTATGAGAGACGGGTTCAGCTTGGACGCGTTAAGAAAGTTTTTTTGATTGTAATAGCAGTGGCGGCTTTGTTTGCGTCTTCGTGGCTTTTGCTTGGGTGTTATGAGCCTTCTCCTTTGTACGGAAGCTGGGCTGATAACAGCGGAAACAAGATTTCTTTTATCAATGACGGAACTTTTGTTGCAAAGATTAAGTCCGTTATGGGAACAGCGGTTTCTTATGAAGGAGATTATTCCGTTATAGACAATGTACTTGTATTCAGCGTGAAGGATCCTAGTTATACGGTTACAACTGAATGGGATATTCGCGGTGCCATGCTTTATCTTGAATGGCTGGGCAGTGACAAACAAACTGTGTCGCTTACCCTGTATCATACTGCCAGGTAGGTTGCGTTTATGCTGAGTTTTTCTTTTCTTTCTGAACATAGGCGCGGTGTTTTGCTGGCGCTGGTATGTGTTTTTTCTGTTTGTTTTCTTTCGGCGCAGGAAAGTGAATCTGAAAGCCCCGAACTGAATCCGCGTACAGGGTTTCCTGAGATTGTGGAAAAGCCGTTTATTATGTTCAATGAAGGTGTGTCTTTTGCACAGATTACGCGCGTGGAATTGATTGAAGACAGGAGCAATTTTGTTCGCCAGAATTATCTTGCGGGTGCTTATTTTGGGATTCAGACTGAAAATATGATGCCTGTAAACAGTATGGTCAGAATTGCGGCTTATTATCCTTTTTACCATACTTTTAACGGAATGCAGCAGTTTCCTAAACAGACAATTTTGTATGCGTTCGATTTGTTTGCTGGACCGATTATTCAGGCAGATATGTGGAAGTATGTAAGGCTGAATTTTGCCGGCGGTCTTCACTATATGTACCAGCTTACAGATGAATATCATATGCATTATCTGGGACTGGGCGCACTTGTGGGATGTGAACTTCCTGTTGCGCGCAGGTGGACAGTTTTGCTTAACGGGACTTTTACGTTGGATTATCCGAATCTTGGCGAAAACAGGATTGTGCAGCCGTTCGCGTATGCATGGCAGTATCAGCTGGAACTTGGAGTGCGGTACAGCAGGCGCGGTGAAAACAAGTATTCGTACATTCATTCGCGCTTGGGACGTTAACAGACGCGTGTGTACGGGAAGGTGCGCGTGGTAAGACGCAGTTTGTTTAGATAAGTGCAGCGCAGGTTAAAATGCTCCCAGTCGTCCGCCGAAATCGTAAACCGGTTTTTCAACAAAGTATGGACTCATACTTTGTTGAAATTACTTGACATGATTTTTGCGTAGAAACCATTGTATGTCGCTTCGCGACGGCAAAAAATCAAGTCATTTCCGATTTCTGCGTCCTCCTTCGCGCATTTTAACTTTCCTATAAATTGAACGATTGAGCAAGTTTCAACTTGCGATTGAGTTCAATTAGTGCGCGTGAGCGCACACGTAAATAAGACAGTTGCGCAGCAACTGAAGTTTTCAGAACAACTCTATATGAGTTGTCCTGAAATACTTTTGCTAAGTATTATCTCTTTAAAAATCGCGTCTTCCCTCACGGACGTTGCGTTAAAAAGTTTGAGGAGCGCGTGACGTACCATTATGATTTTATGGGCGACAGGCTGAATAGCGGAAAGTTCTGTGCGATTGTGCAGGGAATCGAGTTCGTGATGAACGGAGCGAACCAAAAGATGTGCGGCAGTTGGAGAAAATCGGAAATATTAAGGATATATAGACATGACGGAATATATAGTTCATCCTTTTGAGCCATTTTTTAGGGCGGATTCAAAAATATTGATTGTGGGAAGCCTGCCGTCCGTAAAGTCGCGGGAAAATGGTTTTTATTACGGACATCCGCAGAACCGTTTCTGGAAAATGCTGGCGATGATTTTTTCTGAAGAAACTCCATTATTAATAGAAGAAAAACAGCGCTTTTTGGAAAAACACAAAATCGCCGTGTACGATTCAATCAGGGAATGTACGATTTGCGGCTCATCGGACAGTTCGATAAGTAATGTTATACCTTCTGACATTGAAAAAATTGTGTCCGCCTGTAAAATTACAAAAATTCTTGCAAACGGCAAAACCGCCGCTAAATATTTTCTAAAATATCAGGATGAAAAACTGTGTTCCATGCTGAAAACTCTTCCTTCCACAAGTCCTGCAAATGCCGTTTATTCAATTCAAAAACTTGTTGAAATTTGGGGAAAGGAGTTTTAAAAGTTTTTACGTAAAATTATTCCTGGAACCAGTTTTCAACCCTTAAAAAAGAGCGTTCCGCCGTTTCCTCAAAGTCTGCCGTGTTGCGCGTTACTAAAACCATTCCGTTTGCGATTGCTGTTGCCGCAATCTGGGTATCGCAGTAGGGAAGGGTTTTGCCTTCTTTTGCACATTGGCCGGAAAGATGTCCGCAAATTTCTGCCGCAAAACCATCGTAAGGAATTATTTCTATATTGTTCCTTAAATTTTCCACAAAATTTGCAATTGAGTTTTTGCGTTTTCCTTCTGGCATTTTTTCAGCACCGTAAACGAGTTCCTGAAATGATGTTGCGCTGATTGCACACATATTTTTTCTTGCCTCATATAAGGCGAGTACGTTTTGATTCGGATATTCTTTTGTGAATTCCGAAACAATGTTTGTGTCAAGAAGATAAACTTTGTTCATTTTTTCTCCATGAGAAAGTCTAAGAAAATTTGCAACGCAAACTTTTAAAGTTGTAAATAAAATTATTCTTCAAAAATAACCCTGTTTGGATCCTGATAAACTTTCGGCCGAAGAGGAATTCCTTCATCGTTCAAAACATTGGCATATTCTTTGCGCCATTTGGAAAGCCAGCTTATTTCAGTTGACGAATTCTTTTTTTCGTATTCTTCATAGCTTATAATTACCGCAACAGGTTTATCGTAGCGTGTAAGTTCTACAGGTTCGCCTCTTTCCGCGATTTTTACAAAATTAGAAAGGTTGTTTCTTGCTGCGTAAATTGAAGTTCTGCACATAGACACCTCCAAGATATTTTATATAAGAAATAATAGCATGTAAAAAATTATATAGTCAACATTAAAAATGTTAGCCAACATAGAGGCAAAAGATGATGAATAAAGCGGATTGCAATGCGTGAGGGTATGGAAGCCCTTTAGTCGACCGCAGGCGCGGAGCGGCGAGGACGATGAGCGGTTAGCGAAGGCTGGAACACCCGACGGCGAAGCCGGCACGCCCGGAATCTTTGGTTTTTGACTTTTCTGAATGTAAAGTGCTTTGAGCGTGGCAAAATTTGCACGGAACGTGTTTTGGGATTATAATGGAAGTATCTGTGTTTTTTTGATGCATGAAAATTTTTGAAAACACAATGGAGGCAGTTATGAAAAAATCTCTAGTTTCTTTTGGAGCGCTTGCTTTGGTTGGAATGGCTGGAGCGGCTGGTTTTGCGGAGGAATATCCTGACGCTCAGAAAACGTTGCCCGGTTCAATGGGATGGATGCAGGGATTTCCGCCTGCGCAGGAAAAAACACTGCATGCTTCTGACGGTTCTTTTTTTGAATTTCCGGCTCTGCGCTACAGCGTAAATCATATGAGGGAATTTTTTCCGACACGCAATGTTTCTTCTGGAAGCGGCAAAAAATATTCGTTAAAGCAAAAACTTGACCCTAAAATTGACAGCGTTACTTTTACTCCGTGGGATTCTGGCAAGACAATGACTTTTGAAGAGTCCTTGGATGCGAACTACACAGACGGAATTATTGTCATGCATAAGGGAAAAATCGTCTACGAAAAATATCCTGCGGGACTAAAGCCGGATGGTCTGCATGCGGCTATGTCAGTAAGCAAGTCGTTTACAGGAACGGTGGCTTCTATTCTTGCCGCGGAAGGAAAGCTTGACCCTGCTAAAAAAGTAACGGACTATATTCCTGAATTAAAGGATTCTGGTTATGCAGATGCGACTGTCCGCCAGGTTATGGACATGACTACCGCGATAAAGTACAGCGAGGATTACAACGATCCTAATGCGGAAATCTGGGCTTACTCGGCCGCAGGAAATGTTTTTCGCCCTATAAATTATCGTGGTCCGCAGAACTACTACGAATATCTTGCGACTGTAAAAAAACTTCCTGATTCAGAGCACGGAGAGGCGTTCGGGTACAGGACAATCAACACTGAGCTTTTGGCGTGGATTTGTTCGCGCGTAACAGGGCAGGGGCTTGCGGAAATGGTTTCCGAAATGATTTGGAAGCCTTTAGGCGCTCATTATGACGGTTACTATCAGGTGGACCCTTCCGGAATAGCATTTGCTGGCGGCGGATTTGACCTTAACTTGCGTGATATGGCAGCTTTCGGCGAGATGATGCGTAACGGCGGCAAATTGAATGGAAAGCAGGTTATTCCTGAAAAAGCGGTAAATGACATAGCATCCGGCGGTTCTTCCGAAGAATACAAGGCGGCGTTTGCAAAAAGCGACTATACAAAGTTAAAAGGCTGGAGCTACCACAATATGTGGTGGATAACAAACAATTCCCACGGAGCATACATGGCGCGCGGTGTTCACGGACAGGCAATATACATCGATCCTGCGGCGGAAATGGTGATTGCGCGTTTCGCTTCAACCCATTATGCTTCAAACAAATACATTGATCCGCTTTCAATTCCGGCGTACGAAGCAGTCGCGGAATATCTTATGAAAAAATAATTTTATAGTGAAGGGCGGTTGGCCGCCCTTCACTATAAATCTTGCGGAAGGTGCAGCGTTAGCGATTGGAATGGTTGCGAAGCAAGTGCATAGCACCGAAGACGCGTAAGGCGTCGTAGCCATGGAAAGCGCGACCCGTTTTTACGGGTAACGCCCAAAAATTTAAAAACTGATTTTTGCAGGTATTTTTTACATAAAATAGGTTTTTATCGGAGGAAATCCGTTGAATTTTCCTGCGTCAAGGTAAACCCAGCTTGCAAGGGCGGTGCGCGTGTGTATGTTAACATTTTCATTGAACAAAATGTCAAAAAGTGTTAAAATGTCATTATGAATACATACGTGGCTCTTTGCGCGGTTGGCGCAGAAAAAATTCTTGGTAACGAAATCAAACAGCTTGGTTATACTCTTGCAGGTAATGCTCCAGGACGTGTTGATTTTACCGGTGACGATGATGCCCTTTACCGTGCAAATTTCTGTCTCAGAACAAGTGACCGTGTTTATATTCAAATGGCAAAATATCATGCCGAAGACTTTGACGAGCTTTTTGAAAACTGTTCGCTTGTAGACTGGCAGGATGTATTCAAAAAAGATTCACGCATTGTTGTAGATAAGGTACGCACTTATAAAAGCAAACTTAACAGCGAGCACAGTATTCAGGGAATGGTTCAGAAGGCCATTTACAAAAAGCTTGGTTTTGTGTGGAAGATGAGCGTTCTTCCCGAAAGCGGTGAGCAGTGTGATGTGCGCGTTTACATTGACCAGAATGAAGTTTCAATTCTTTTGGACACAAGTGGAGAGGCACTACATAAAAGAGGATACAGAACTGACGGCGGAATTGCTCCTCTTCGTGAAACAACTGCAGCCGTTTTGCTTCAGGAAATGATGTGGCGCAGAAAAACACCTCTTCATGATCCTTTCTGCGGAAGCGGAACAATTGCAAACGAAGCCGTTTTGTATGCACACAATGTTGCGCCGGGACTGGGCCGCCACTTTGCTTATGAACATTTGGCAATATATAACCAGAACCGCGCTGTAGAAATAAAAAAGCAGGAGGCCGCAAAGATTCGCACGGACGTTGAATGTCGTATTACAGGAAGCGACATTGATCCGGCGGCCGTTGAGCGCGCAAAACTTAACGCGGAACATGCGTGCGTCACTGCGGGAAGAGCACTCCAGCTTATTGGAAGCGATGCCAGAATAGAGCGGCCGGACTTTATCGTAAGCGACTTCAGGGATTTGCGCGCACCCTACGAAAAGGGACTTCTGTTGTGTAACCCGCCGTATGGAGAACGTATCGGTGATGCAGAGCAGGCTGCGGAACTCTATAAAGACATGGCGCAGCTGTTTACCGATTTTCCGGGCTGGGATCTTGGTGTAATAACGAGCCAGAAGAGTTTCCAGAGTTCAATAGGCAAGCATGCACGGCTTTTAAAGTCGCTTAAGGCCGGAAACCTTGATACGACACTTTATATTTACAACTAAGCGGCGATTATGGCAGTACAGGTTGAGCACGAAAAACGAAAGCACGAAATTCTTACAAAAGCACTGGAACTTTTTATAGAAGAAGGCTACGAAGATGTTACATTCCAGAAAATTGCAGATCGCTGCGGAATAACAAGAACAACGCTTTACATTTATTTTAAGAACAAGCGCGAAATTTTTCTGTGGAGCATCAAGCAGTTTACCCAGGCTTTGGAACAGGAAATTCTGACGATTTTAAAGAATCCGCAATACACCTCGATTGAATGTCTTGAATGCATTTTTGACATGATTATTACGCGTGCCGAAGAAAACTACCAGTTTTTTAAGGTTCTTCTTACTTATCTTATTCAGCTTCAGAAAAGCGGATCAAATGTCAACGAAAGGGTTGCAAGACGCACGATACGCATTCAGCATATATTGAGCACAATTGTTATTCGTGGCCAGAAAAACGGTGAAATAAAAAAGCTGCCCGTCAAGAATATTAACGACCAGCTTTATATGCTTTTGGAATGCGGAATATTCCGGCTGGCAGTTCTTGGAAAGCAAAAACTGGACGGAATCCGCGAAATGGTTGCCTTTTCTATAAGTCAGTTCCGCGAAGAATAATCTGCAGTTCTGGCGTAATCTATAGGTGTGCTGTTTGAAGTTGTACTCGGCACAGTGATGCTGTTCAGCTTCTGCGGCTTTTCATCTGTTGAAAGAATTACAAGCATGTCTTCTTCAATAGGCTTTGTCCAGTAATAGTTTGTAAAAATAACTGTTTCACCTTTTTTCTTTGAAGCAAAATCCTGTCCGACAAGAGCTGTTGCTTTAAGTGCGCATCCCTTAAAGACATCGGGAAGTGATGTATGCAGAAGAATTGTATAAGTGTCATCTTCTGTACCTTTTGTAAATTCAAAAAGCTGCGTTTTGCTTCCGTTTGAGAGGGCTACAGAAAGTGAAAAATATTGCAGGTTTTCTTCTGTGCTTTCATGTGTCTGCGGAAGAGTAAGAATTCCGGGTGCAATGACCAGAGCCTGGATTTTTTCATCATAGACTATCGGAATACGGCTTTCTTTTGCAACCAGATAAAGTTTTTCTTCGTTGACTGCAATTTCTTTTTCTGAATTTGCCTTTGAAGGGCGTACTGTGTCCGTTGGCTGTGAATTTTCGTAGCCCGAAGAAGTTTTGTATCTTACGTAATATCTGTAATATTTGTCACTTGAAGCGTAATAGTCTGTGAAAATAACCGAACCGTCTACAGGGTAACTGCCTGATTTTATAATCTGGCCTATGTTTACAAGTGAGTCCTTTACCTGCTTTGCATCTTCACCGTCGCTGTCCATTTCGTAGCGGAATATGTTCATGTAGTCGGCGTAAGTGAGAATTACAGGAGCGATTGTTATGTTTGTGTCGCTGATGTCCGTTACAGGCGCGGTAATTGTTTTTTCTGAACTTGAAAAATCAATCAGGCTGCACGAGGAAAATGTAAGACTTATAGTCGCTAAAATGAATAAAATGTGTCTCATCTCTTTGAATTTCGGCCTGGGCACTGTGAAACTTTACAAACATTTACCTTTAGTTTATTCTCTATATATGAATATATTTTCTACACAAATTGATGTTATGGGCCTGGTTGCTCCGGTTTTGATTTGCTGCATTCCGCTTGCCGCAATTTTTGTCTGCATGAAGCTTTTTGTAAGCGGATTCAGGACTTGGCACGGAATTCTGGCATGTCTTCTGGGACTTTTGAGTGTTGTTCCGATTACGGCTCTTCAGTTTGTGATTGACCTTTTTGGCGGAGGCGGAATTCTTTCGGGAAAGACGCTGCCTTCTGTTCTTTTGCACGATCTTATAATCAACGGACTTATTGAAGAAACAATAAAAATGCTTCTTTTGTTCCTGCTGCCGTGGAAAAAGATGCGACTGGCTGAATTTTTTTCATGCGCGGTTTTGAGTGGATTTACGCTTGGATGTTTTGAGACGATTGTGTATTCACTTGCTGGAACAGGAACTGCACCGCTTCGGATGGTTACTTCGGTTATTGTTCACGGAAGCTGTGCGGCTCTGAGCGGTCTGTTTGTTTTTTCATGCAGGCACAAAAGTCCGCGTGCATTTTCCTACATTTTTGCGGTAATTCTTCACGGCGTTTATAATTATTTTGCTGGTTTTGACATGTCCAGCCCGTTTTTCTACATGAGTTTTGCGGTTATTGCGATTGCAGTTATTGAATGCAGAACACGGTACATTAACGAAAGAAAAAATCTTTTGCCGCAAGAGGAAAGCGCGCCGGCCGCGGTTGGTTTTGGGCACAAGGCTGCTGTAGAAAAGAATTCCGCCGACAAAACTCTGATAGAAGCAAAAATCCGTGACAGTCAGGACAAGACTCTTGTAGGAGTAAAGTTTTCTGGGTCGGCGGATGTTGCGCAAGAAAAGCGCGCGGCTGATGTTATAGAAGAAATTCCTGTAGAAGAAGATGCGTTACCTGCACAAACGGGCGCGCTTGTAAGCAAAACAGAAGCGCCGGTAAAAAAAGCCACTGCGGTTAGTGAAACTAAAACTGCGGTAAGAAAGACGCGCGCGAGTGGCGGTTCGGCAAAGGCCACGGCGGTTAGCGAAACTAAAACTGCGGTAAGAAAGACGCGCGCGAGTGGCAGTTCGGCAAAAGCCACGGCGGTTAGCGAAACAAAAACTGCGGTAAAGAAGACGCGCGGGAGTGGCGGTTCAGCGAAGGCCACGGCGGTTAGCGAAAAAAAGCCTGCTGCTAAAAAGACGCGCGCGGCTGCGGCTGGAAAAACCAAAACCAAAAGTGAAAAATGAGATTATTTAAAAGGTAGAAAAATGAAAAAAATATTTTTATGCGCGCTGGCAGTAACTGCGCTTTTTGTTTCGTGTTCCAAAAGTGAAAAAAAGGCTTCTGCTGAGGCTGTAAAAGAAGAAAACGCGGCTGCTTCAACGCAGGATGAAACTCCTGCAATACAAAAAGGTGTATACACGTACAGAACAATCAGTTCTTCCCCTTCAACATGGAATCCGACTGACTGGAGCATGGGAAATGAAGGTACTGTTCTGGATTTTACGGCTTCGGGTCTGTACGATTTTGTAATGAACGAAACAAAGGACGGTTACGAAGTTTTCTGCGAAATGGCGGCCGAACTTCCTGCTGATGTTACAAAAGAATATGCAGGCAACGAAAAGTACGGAATTCCGGCTGGGGCAGAAAGCGGCTATGCGTGGAAATACAATCTTATTCAGAATGCCGTGTGGGAAGACGGAACAAAAATCAATGCCGACACATACGAATATACTTTCAAACAGTTTTTGAATCCGGATATGAAAAATCTGCGTTCGTCCAGTTTTTGTCAGGATAATTTTGCGATTGCAAATGCATACGATTATTATTCCGGCAAAGAAGGTGTTGAATGGAGCGACGTTGGTTTTATCAAAAATGATGAATTTTCGTTTACGCTTATTTTGAAAAATTCACTTTCCCCTTTTTTTGTTCAGTATAATTCAACTTCGATTATTCCGGTTCATCCTAAGTTATATGAAGAGAATAAATCCAAAAAAGGACAGATTGTAAAAAGTTCTTACGGCACTTCACCCGAAAAATATTCTTCATGCGGCCCGTACAGAATTTCGGAATTTCAGCCCGACAAGGAAATGAAATTTGAACGCAATGAAAAATGGTACGGCTGGACTGACAATAAACATGAGGGACAGTATGCGGTTACAAATATTCAGCTTTCATATATTTCTGAACATTCCACGGCTCTTTCTCTTTTTTTAAGGGGCGAACTTGATGACGTTGCGCTTGATGTAAATGATTTGAAAGTTTACGGAAACAGCGAGTTCCGCCTTACGACTCCCGAGTCCTATACATGGAAGTACAGTTTTAATATTGACAGGGATGCACTTAAAAAACATGAGTCAAAGGGAATCAACAAATCTATTTTGAGCTACACTGATTTCAGGCACGGAATATCGCTTGCACTTGACCGCCAGAAATATGTTGACACAATTACGCCCGCGTCTGATGTAGGCTTTGGTTTGATTAACTATATGTATGTTGCCGACCCCGAATCTGGTGAACTTTACCGCGATACACCTCAGGCACAGAAAGTTCTGTGCGATTTGTATCTTTCTGACAAAGTTGAAAATATTACCGGCTATAATCCTGAGGCTGCATCTTTTTATATTACAAAGGCTTATAAAGCTGCACTGGCTGCCGGTGATATTAGCGAAGGCGATGTTGTCCAGATTGACTACCATACTTACGACACAAATACTGCCAACATGAGAAGCGTGGCTTTTCTTGAAGATGCGCTTAAGGCTGTTGCAGTCAATACCCCGCTTGAAGGACGGATTGTTGTAAAGCAGGTTACCGACGAAAATTATTATGAAAACATGAGGCGTGGACGTGTAGACTGTGCAATGACGGGCTGGGGTGGTGCCGCTTATGATCCTTACGGAATAATGTGGTGCTACTGCGATCCCGGTGCGCTTAACGAATATGGCTTTGATCCTGAATCAGAAATGCTTGAAATTGATCTTTCGGAGTTTGCTGAAACTGGCGGATTAAAAATTCAGAAAAGTTTTTATGACTGGTACCGCGCTTTGTGTGAAGGTGAATATTCTTCGGCAGAAAGCAGTGTGCGCAATACAATTCTTTCGCAGATGGAAAAAGGTCTTCTGTCATATTACAACATGATTCCAATCCGCTATCTTAACAGCACCGAACTTATTTCGCAGCGTACTGTTATGGGAAGCGAAACTTTTGTCAACTCGCTTGTCGGTTACGGCGGAATGAGGTTTATGTCTTTTTCTATGGATGATGCCGAATGGGACAAATACTGTGACGAAAACAACCGTCAGCTTAAGTACTAGTTGGTTATGATTAAATACGTTCTTAAAAGAATTGCGCTCATGTTTCTTACTCTCTTTGTGATTATGACGATGCTGTTCGTTTTAATCAGGCTTTTGCCCAACCAGGTAGAAGCTGTTCAGGGCGGGTTTGACAAGGCTCTTCGTGAAATGCGCGAGGCGTGGGGATACAATGAGCCGCTTGTCGTTCAGTATGCGTATTTTTTGCGGAACGTGTTTACTAAGTGGGACTGGGGTTTTTGTACTACGATGGGAACTTTTCTAGAACCCGTTACGCAGTACATTGTGAGCCGTCTTCCTGCTACAATTTATATAAATGTTCTTTCACTTATAATTTCACTTCCGCTTGGAATCTGTTTTGGAATTGTTGCGGCTGTATGCAAAAACAAATGGCAGGATCATGTGATTCAGGTTTTTATTATGCTGTTTATTTCTGTTCCGGCTTTTGTGTATGCTTTTCTGCTGCAGTATTTTATTGGCTTTAAGCTGAATCTTTGTCCTCTTGTTATGGACGCAGGTACAAATTATTTTTCGTGGTCTATGTTGCACAGTGCAATTCTTCCGGTGCTGGCGCTTTCGTTCGGACCCATTGCCGGTGACATGCGTCTTATTCGCGCGGAACTTACCGAAACACTTACAAGCGACTATATGCTTCTTGCAAGAACAAAAGGTCTTTCGCGCGCACAGGCTACGGTAAGGCATGCGTTCAGGAATTCGCTTGTTCCGCTGGTGCCTACTTTTCTTGCCGACTTTATTTCTATTATTTCGGGGTCGATGATTATTGAACAGATTTTTGCTGTTCCTGGAATTGGCCGCACTTATCTTCTTTCAATTACGCAAAAAGATTACAGCGTTTTTATGGCGTGCTCAATGTTTTATATTACGATTGGTCTTGCGGCCGGCATTGTTTTTGACTTGAGTTACGGTTTTATTGATCCAAGAATCCGCATGGGAGGTGACAAGTCAAATGAACGCTGATAATTCTTTTGCAACTGATATTTTGAATGAAAATAATTTTGAAAAAATCCCTGCGGAAAAATTTGAGTTTGCACATGCAGAAAATTTTTCTTCTGCAGAAAATGTGTTTTCAAAAAAGCCGCGGGGTTATTTTGCCGATGCAATGCTCAGGTTTGTTACTAACCGCGGTTCTGTTGTCTGTTTTTTTATAATTATTCTGCTTGTTCTTTACGCAATTTTTGCACCGCTGTTTTCGGGCTATAAAATTTCTGACCGCGACGGTTATTACGCTTATGCTTCCCCAAAGTGCGCTTTGTTTGTGCCGCTGGGTTTCTGGGACGGCTGTGAAACAATTGAAGTAAACGCAATTACGCTGGACTATCTTAAGGCAATTCCGGGTGCGGTTGTTAAGTATCTGGGTGAGTCTGAACATACTGCGGCCGGGCGCAAACGTACCTGGTACAAAATCAAAGTTGACACTTATGCAAAGACAGGCTGGGTAAGAATGTTTCTTACTGACCAGGAATTCAAGGCCGCGCGCGAATGGGAAAAAAATTCGGGCATTCAGCTTTTCTTTCCGTTGATTGATGAATCAAAAGTAAAAAATGCAGTTTATAAAAACGACCAGAATGCGTGGTTTCTGACGGATGCCCGCGGTTATGCAAAAAAGACCGCGGCCGGGGAACTGCAGAATATTTTTCTTAAGGACGGGGATTTTTCCGCTTTGTCTGATTCTTCTGATGGATATGTCTATTCTGTTTCACGCATGAATGATTCCCAGAAGGAAGTGCGCGTGCTTTATTCAGCATGGTATCTGTACAAACACGGGCGGAATGCATCATTTCTTTTTGGAGCAGACAATTCAGGCTATGATATTTTTACGCGTCTTGCTTACGGTGCGCGGCTTTCACTTCTGTTGAGCGTTGTGGTTGCGGCAATAAATCTTTTTTTGGGAACAGTTGTCGGTGCGCTTGAAGGATATTACGGCGGTGCATTCGATATTATTATGGAACGCATCAAGGATATTCTTTACGAAATTCCGAGCGTTATTTTAATGACACTTTTTCAGCTTTATTTTGCAAAGAGTTTGGGCCCGATTGTTTCTATGTTTGTCGCGTTTATTTTCTTTGGCTGGATTGGAACCTCGTCTACGGTTCGCGCGCAGTTTTACCGCTTTAAGGGGCAGGATTATGTTCTTGCGAGCCGTACGCTTGGTGCAGGAGATGCGCGGCTTATTTTCAGGCATATTCTTCCCAACTCAATTGGCTTTATTATTACGGCAAGTGTTTTGAGTATTCCGGCGGTTATTTTCAGCGAGGCGAATCTTACTTATCTTGGTATTGTTAACCTGCAGTCCGATACAATGACAAGTGTTGGCACTATGCTGAACTCTGCGCAGTCGGCACTTTCGCAGCACCCGCACTGTGTGTTTTTTCCGGCAGCGTTTATTTCTGTTCTTCTTATTTGTTTCAATGAATTCGGAAACGGTCTTCGCGATGCGTTTAATCCTTCTTTGAGAGGTGCCGCCGGTGAGTGAACTTGAAATACAGAATCTTGCGGTTTCGTTCAAAACAGGACAGGATACAGTCAAAGCAGTACGCAATATTAATCTTACTCTTAACAAGGGCGAAACTCTGGCGATTGTTGGTGAGAGCGGTTCGGGCAAATCGGTTACTGCAAAATCTGTTCTGGGCATTCTGAGCGCAAATGCATTTGTCGAAAGCGGAAAAATTCTGTTTGACGGCAAAGACCTTCTGTCGCTTAGCGAAAGTGAATTGTGCAAAATCCGCGGTAAACGCATTACGATGGTGTTCCAGGACCCGATGTCGTCACTTGATCCTATTGTCAAAGTAGGGCCGCAGCTTACAGAAGCCGCAATTCTTAACGGAAGAGCCAACAGGCGCGGCGCTTTGAAAAGAGTGCGTGCGGGTTTGGCTGCGGTTAAAAAACAATGTGCCGGTATGGAAAACTCTGCGGAACTTTTGAAAGAGTTTGCTTTGTTTAAAAAACAAATCCGCACCGGCTGCAGACAGTTTTCGCGCCTGTTTTGCGCCAGTCCTGAAAAAGAATTTAATCTTAGCAATATAGATGCGCTGCCTGATTTTTTTGTACGCGAAAAGATTCCTGCAGGGATAAAGAAAATTCTTGGTGAGGAAGGGCAGCGCTGTCTGTTGGGGGACGCGGTTCAGTCTGTGTACAAAATTACAGCAAAGAAGGCTTGTTTTCGCGCAATTTCCATAATGAAAGAAGTGGGAATTCCTGAAGCCGAAAAAAGATTCAACCAGTATCCTTTTGAATTTTCGGGCGGAATGAGGCAGCGTATTGTAATTGCCATTGCCGTTGCCGCAAACCCCGAAGTGCTTGTATGCGATGAACCTACAACTGCACTTGACGTAACAATTCAGGCTCAGATTCTTGAACTTATAAAAAAACTCAAGCGCGAGCGGAATATGAGCGTAATTTTTATTACACACGATCTTGGTGTTGTGGCAAATGTTGCAGACCGAATTGCCGTAATGTACGCAGGTAAAATTGTGGAATACGGAACGACAGAAGATATTTTTTACCACCCGGCGCATCCTTATACATGGGCGTTGCTTTCTTCTGTTCCCGACCTTGAATCAAAGGGACGGCTGCTTTCTATTCCGGGAACTCCGCCAGACATGCGCAATCCCCCGGCCGGTGACGCTTTTGCCGCGCGCAATGCTTATGCACTTAAAATAGATTTTGAACGCGAGCCGCCGATGTTTAAGATTTCTGACACGCACGGAGCGGCAACCTGGCTTTTGCATCCAGACGCGCCCAAAGTACAAATGCCGCAGATTATCAGTGACAGAATCGCGCGCATGAAGGAGGCACGCCATGCAGAATAATTCTGATGATGTTTCACAATTTGTTTCACAGCCACAGCCTTCTTCGCCGCCGCAGTCACAACAGTCGACGCAGTCACAACAGTCGACGCGGTCACTGCCGCTTTTGCGTGTGGAACATTTGCGCCAGTATTTTAATGCAGGTAGCAGAAGTAAAATTTTTCGTGCAGTAGATGACGTTAGTTTTGACATAGCACGCGGTGAAGTTTTTGGTCTTGTAGGAGAAAGCGGTTGCGGCAAGACAACGACCGGGCGCTCTATTATCCATTTGTACAAAATTACAGGCGGAAACATTTATTTTGAAGGCCACCGCATTAATGCCGGTACCTGGGAATATGAGCAGAAAATTCGCGAAGCACGCTTTCAGAAAAATCCTGACATGAAAGAAATAATTACCCGTGAAAAAGAAAAAATTCGGCAGGCGCGCAGTGTTGCAAACAGTACAAAATTTGAACCGCGCATTCAGATGATTTTTCAGGACCCGGCGACTTCTCTTGACCCCAGAATGACTGTAGGCGAAATTATAGCAGAAGGTCTTCTGGTGCGCGGTGAACGTGACAGAAATGCAGTTATGCAAAAGGTGAGCCGTGTTCTTGACCGCGTGGGGCTTTTGCCTGAATATGCCGAACGTTACCCGCATGAGTTTTCTGGCGGTCAGAGGCAGAGAATAGGCATTGCGCGCGCCCTTGTTATGGAACCGCAGCTTATTATTGCCGACGAGCCTGTAAGTGCGCTTGATGTTTCTGTAAAGGCACAAATAATCAATTTGCTCAATGATTTGCGCCATGACCTTGGACTTTCAGTTCTTTTTATTGCGCACGATCTTTCTGTAGTAAAATATTTTTGTGACAGAATTGCCGTTATGTACCGCGGAAAAATTCTTGAAACAGCAGGCTCTGATGCACTTTTTGCAAACCCGCAGCATCCTTATACGCGCTCTCTCATAAGTGCAGTTCCCTTACCCGATCCTGTTTACGAAAGAAGCCGGCAGCGTATTGTTTTTGACGCAGAATGCAGTGCGCAAACAGACACTGGAGGCGGTGCGCTTTGAAAAAGCCGGTTGCATCTTTTATAAAAGTATTTGTCCTTTGTCTTCCCGCCGCCACCTTACTTGCGCTTGGTGTCGCTTTATATGAACGCGCGCACAATGCTTCTTTTGGGGCTGCACGTCTTGCAAGTGACGGAACTTTTGTTTCGGGAATAATTTTATTTTGCCTGGGCGCGCTTGGTGTTGCTTCGGGCGCAGGGGCTTTTCTTGCGTTAAGCTATGGTTTTTCAAAACTTGCCGGCAGACTGTATAGACCAAAAAATATTGCGGTTTCAGAAAAAGAAACATATTTTGACTACTGTTCGCGAAAAAAAGCAGTGCGCAAAACCAGCGGTACTTTGTTTTCATTTGCTGCTTTACTTGCAGCGGGTATTCTGTTTATTGCAGTTTCTGTAATTGCAGCTTTTGTATATTAACAAAATACACTAACAAAGTGTACATTGACAGATTACGGTGGTTTAGATAAATTGAAACTATGATAGAAACGTGTTCAATTTTACAAAACGGAGAAGTTGAATTTGTTTTTTGCCCTGCTGACTACAAAGAACTCGAAAACTTTAAACTTCGTGATGTGTATGTCTTCGGAACCTTTACTGCCTGGCAAAAGACAGACGAGTTTAAGCTTGAAAAAAAAGACGCTTCGGGCAGCAAGTGGACTCTTGTAAAAAAAGCCTCAGAAGTTTGTGTTCCGGGGAATTCCGGTTTTCCTGAATTCAAGTTTATTGCAACAGCCGAAAACAAAGAAATGATTGCAGACATTTATCTGAATGCACCTGATGAAAACCGCGGAATAAAGTTTCTTTCAAACAACATTATTCCCGAAGAACCTTTTGATGCAGAGGCTGTTATAAATGACGAGGCATTTGCTCTTAATGTAAAATCGCTTGAAGAATTTAATCTTTCTTCAGAACAGGAACGTGCCGAAATAAGCAATGTACGCAAAGTTCCGGGGACAACATGTCTTTGGCGCGGCTATCATCCTTATAAAAAATCGCGTGCACTTTTGGACACAGAAGAAACCAGAATCCGCATTGTAAACGAAATGCTCGAAAAAAACGGTGTTAAGTCTGTCATAACTCTGTGCGGCGAAGAAAAACCCGAAGCGGCACTTGAAGAAAAAATCTATCCTTACATGAAAAAAATCCAGGATGCAGGCGGCCAGCTTTTTGTAGATACTTCTTACGAAACCGTTTACTTTGATTCTACAAGTGAAGAATATGCGCTTACGGTACAAAAAATCGTGCGTTTTATAAACAGCCATCCGAGCGCATACTACATTCACTGCAGACTTGGCTCTGACAGAACCGGAACAATGAGTGCAGTTCTTGCGGCTTTGTGCGGCGCTTCATGGAAAGAAATTGCGGCAGACTACGAGCGCACACGTTTTATGGGAATACAGGAATTCCGCAATGCGCGTCTTCTGGCATATTCACTGTCGCGTCTGCTGGGAGAAGATGTTTCACGGTGTTCCACGCTGCAAAAAAAGACTGCCTCTTATTTCATAAAAGGCGGCTGGCTTACCGAAAGCGAAATAAACACTCTTGTAAAAAAACTGACAGCAAAGTAAAAAGCGCAGTTAATTAAAGCGCAGGAATTTATTTAGATAACAAGCCCGCGCGGGAAGACGCAACTTCTACAAAGATAAATCTTAACGAAAGTTAAAATGCGCGAAGGAGCACGGGGAAGGCCGAAATGACTTGATTTTTTGCTGTCGCGAAGCGACAAACGATAGTTTCCTTGCAAAAATCACGTCAAGGGCCATATGGCCCGGTTTTGGACTTCAACGGGCGACTGGGAGCATTTTAACACTCGCTGGCCATTATCTGACTAAACTGCGTCCTCTCTCTCGCGCTGCGTTTCTCCGAACTTAAATTCGCTCATGTGATTGTTGAGTTCGTTAACGCCGGCCGAGTTTCTTGAAACATTTATCTTTGTAGTCGACATCTTTGTATTGACATCATTGAGCTTGGCCTGAATATCGTCAATCTTTTTGTTTATTTCATTTGTTTCCTGACTCAAATGCTGCATTTCAACTGCAATCTGTTCCCCACCCTGAAGCATTTCTGCCGATCCGTTGCTTACAGAATTCGTAGAATCAGTAATAAGACCAATTCCCTGAAGAATCTGCTTGTTACCTTCAGTCTGTTCAGACATAGCATTTGAAATAGCATCTTCCTGATGCTTTACTTTCTGCACAAGTTCATTAATAACGGCAAACTGTTTCTGGACAGTTTCTGAATTTTCTGCAACCTGCGTAATAAGCTGCGACAGTGATTTCAAATCTTTTTCAATAGATTTTGACTGGTTTGTAGTAAGATCCGCAAGTTTACGTATTTCTTCAGCAACAACCGCAAAACCTTTTCCGGCATCTCCAGCATGAGCAGCTTCAATAGTTGCATTCATAGAAAGAAGGCTTGTCTGGCTTGCAATATCCTGAATAATTTTACTTGCATCAAGAAGAAGTGAAGACTTTGACAGAACATCCTTTGCCATGTCTGAAGCAACCTGAACTTTTTTCATTCCGCTGTCAGTGGCAGTTTCGAGGGCGTTAACAGACTCATTGTTTTTGTGAAGAATATTTGTAACGCCTTCAACATTTGCAACCATCTCTTCAATAGCCGCCGATGACTGTGAAATAGCCGAAGTCTGGGTTTCAATCTCACCGTTAAGCTTGCGTATATGTTCAATAATCTGGTTGGCGGTTGCATTTGATTCTTCGACACTTGCAATCTGGTTTGTCATGTCATTTTTGATGGAATCAGAAATTGAGCCTGCTTCAGAAAGTTCATTTTTAGATTCGTTGATGTTGTCTTCAAGCTGATTTGAAATCTTGAGTGTAGAAGAAACATTTTTGCTTACGTCAGAAAGAATATCTTTTACTTCATTAAAGGCATGGTTCAGGTTGTTTGTAAGAAGACCGAATTCATTTCTTGTAATAACAGGAATATTTTCTTTTGTGTAGTCTTTGTGTGCAAGCGCGCGGATTACATCGTTTAATGCATTAAGGTTTCGCGTAATGTCATGCGTGTTTGTTATTGTAGTAATTGCAATAGCCACAAGCGAGTGGAATTGAATAAAGCCCAGAACATACAATAAGTTATTTATAGTCTTCTGATGTGCAATTCCCGGAACAGAGAAAAATCCGTTCAGCAAAAGGAAAGAACCCACCATGTTTAGTGTGATAAAAAATATAAATCTTTCTTTAATTGAACTTGTTTTGTTTTTCTTGTCAAACTTAAGCCATGTTACTTCTTTTTCCAGCTGTGAATTGTAAAGCGTGTAAAAGGCAATGCTGTAAAGGGCAATGAATCCCAGATAGATGAGTGTAAGCGGAACATAAGCCTTTGTATTTCCGAATGATTCAAATTGCAGGTGTCTTGAATTTATTGAACCTGCAATCGAAAGCGGAATCATTACCGAAAGAACAATATTATAAAGGAAGATAATTTTGCGTGACATTGTGAGCATATGGTTGCAGTAATCTATTGTTTCCTGGCTTCCGTCAAATGTCATGAGTTTTCTTTTCAAATATTTGTCAAATAAAACAGGAACTGCAAGTGCAAGTAAATGTGCTATAAGACATGTCGGATAAGTGAGTGACAAAAGAACTTCCTGTGCCGTTAAAATTTTTGCAGGTATCATTACAAGCGGTGCAAATACAAACGGCACAACGGAAATGCAGATAAGAAATATGCTGCTTTTGCTGAAACTCAACACAGGCTTTTCTTGAACAATCTGGTCAGAACTGGACATTTTATTTCTCCAAATTAATGAACGTAATCAACGACAATTTTACATTACTTTTTCGGATAAACAATTTATAACATAGATATATATATGTTAAAAGTGTATGTCAATAAATTTTGACATAGTGCTGTACTAAAAATTTGTTAATCTACAAGTCGCCTGTATATATAAATAAGTAAGTTGTGAAACAACTGAAGTTTTCAAAACAATTCTATTTGAGTTGTTCTGAAATACGTTTTTCGGGCAAAAACAGGCCTCTTTCTTGTTGACTTATAACGCTATGGATAGTATACTGTATAAACACCGTCTACTAGATATAGCGGTTTTTAGTCTATAATTATACATATTATAACTAGATAGGGACTTTCCTGAATGCGGCCTTACGCGGGGTTGCTTAGGGAAAGTCCTTTTAATCGGTTTTAATATGTGTAATTTTATTGGAAAAGTTTATTCAAATTTTATAAATAGTGATAGGGGAAGTTCAATGAAGATCATTAAGAGAAGCGGCGCCGAAGTTATTTTTGACAGGAACAAGATTTCCAATGCTATTGAAAAAGCAAATAATCAGGTCAAAGAAGAGGACCGTCTCTCACAGGCTCAGATAGAATCCATTGTAGATGACATAGAAATTGAATGTCACAGGGAAGGTCATGCCCTTAACGTAGAAGATATTCAGGATCTGGTCGAAACAGGCATTATGCAGAACGGCGCGTACAATGTTGCAAAGCTTTACATAACATACCGCTACCGCCACCAGCTTATGCGCAAGGAAAACACTACTGACCAGCAGATAATGAGCCTTCTTGAAGAAAACAACGAAGAAGTCAAACAGGAAAATTCAAACAAAAACCCGACTGTTGTTTCTGTTCAGCGTGATTATATGGCAGGTGAAGTAAGCAAGGACATTACACGCCGCTTTCTTTTGGACCAGGACATACGTCAGGCTCACGACGAAGGTATAATTCACTTTCACGATGCTGACTATTTTGCCCAGCACATGCACAACTGCGACCTTGTTAACCTCGAAGACATGCTTCAGAACGGCACTGTCATAAGCGGAACAAAAATTGACCGCCCGCATTCTTTTTCTACAGCATGCAATATTGCCACGCAGATTATTGCACAGGTAGCAAGCTGCCAGTACGGCGGACAGAGCATAACCCTTGCACACCTGGCTCCTTTTGTAGACGTAAGCCGCCGTAAGATAAAGTCAGAAATTTCAAACATGATCTGCACAACCGGGCTTCAGGTAAATGACGACCAGTTCAACTACATGGTCGAGCAGCGTGTTAAGGACGAAATCAAGCGCGGTGTCCAGACAATCCAGTACCAGGTTATTACACTTATGACCACTAACGGACAGGCTCCGTTTGTTACTGTATTCATGTATCTTAACGAAGCAAAGAGCGAGCAGGAAAAAACAGATCTTGCCCTTATTATAGAAGAAGTTTTAAAGCAGCGTTACCAGGGCGTAAAAAACGAAAAGGGTGCATGGATAACACCGGCATTCCCCAAACTCATTTATGTACTTGAAGATGACAATGTAGAGCCTGACTCAAAGTATTATTATCTTTCTGAACTTGCAGCAAAGTGTACAGCGCGCCGCATGGTTCCGGATTATATATCAGAAAAAAAGATGCTCGAACTCAAGGACGGCAACTGCTACCCGTGCATGGGATGCCGCTCTTTCCTTACAGTTTATCATGATGAAAACGGAAAGCCCAAGTTCTACGGCCGCTTTAACCAGGGTGTCGTAACACTTAATCTTGTAGACGTAGCCTGTTCTTCCGGCGGTGACATGACAAAATTCTGGCAGATAATGAAAGAGCGCCTTGATCTTTGCCACCGTGCACTCAGAATCCGCCACGAGCGTCTTTTGGGAACAAAGTCAGATGCCGCACCAATTTTGTGGCAGAACGGTGCACTTGCCAGACTGCAGAAGGGAGAAACAATAGACAAACTTCTGTACAACGGCTATTCAACAATTTCACTTGGATACGCGGGACTTTGCGAGTGTGTCCGTTACATGACCGGCAAATCGCACACAGATCCTTCTGCAAAACCATTTGCACTTGATGTAATGCACGCCCTTAATGACGCCTGCAAAAAGTGGAAGGAAGAAGAGCACATAGACTATTCAGTCTACGGAACTCCTCTAGAAAGCACTACATACAAATTTGCAAAGTGCCTTAAGAGACGCTTTGGTGTAATTGCCGGAGTTACCGATAAAAATTACATTACCAACAGTTACCACGTTAACGTTACAGAAAAAATCGATGCGTTTACAAAACTTACATTTGAATCACAGTTTCAGGAACTTTCACCGGGCGGTGCGGTAAGTTATGTAGAAGTTCCCAATATGGAAAACAATATTCCGGCTGTAATGGCGCTTTTAAAGCACATTTACAATAACATCATGTATGCCGAACTCAATACAAAAAGCGACTATTGCCAGAAGTGCGGCTACACCGGCGAGATTCAGATTGTAACAGACAAAGACGGAAAACTTGTGTGGGAATGCCCCAACTGTAAAAATCACGATCAGGCTACAATGAATGTTGCTCGCAGAACATGCGGTTACATCGGAACACAGTACTGGAATCAGGGACGCACGCAGGAAATCAAAGAGCGCGTTCTGCACCTTTAGTTTTTGTCCGGGCATAAAATGAATTACGGTGAAATAAAAAAAACAGATATTGCAAACGGCGACGGCGTAAGAGTTACACTTTTTGTGTCGGGCTGCCGTGTGCATTGTCCCGGATGTTTTAACAAACAGACATGGGACTTCTGCTATGGCAATACGTTTACACAGCAGACAGAAGAAGAAATTCTTTGTGCCCTTAAGCCGGACTACATCAGTGGTCTTACTGTCTTGGGCGGTGAACCGTTCGAGAGTGAAAATCAGGCTGAACTCGCACCGTTTTTAGAAAAAGTGCGCGCGGCGTTTCCTGACAAAACAATCTGGTGTTACACAGGCTACAATTACGATACAGACATAAAAAATCCGGAAGGAAAAAAACACACGCCTTTTACAGACAGAATGCTTTCGTGTATAGACGTGCTTGTTGACGGGCCGTTCATTGCAGAACAAAAAGATATATCGCTCAAGTTCCGGGGCTCCAAAAACCAGCGAATAATTAATTTAAAGGAAAAAGCAAATGACTGATTGTTCCGTATATTTCAAGAGCCTGGTTGAACAGGACAATACTGCAATTGTAATCTGCGACTTGAACCACACAATAATTTACATGAACCCGTCTGCTATTTTGAATTATAAAAAATACGGCGGAACAGCTCTTTTGGGAAAGTCTCTGCTTGCTTGCCACAATGAAAATTCCGCAGTGATGATAAAAAAAGTTGTGCAGTGGTTTTCTGAATCTGCAAACAACAACCGCGTACACACAGCTTACAATGAAAAACAAAACAAAGATATTTACATGATTGCGTTAAGAGACGACGCCAAAAACTTAATAGGCTATTACGAAAAGCACGAGTACCGCAACAAAGACACATCCCCTTTCTACGAAATATAGGCTTTTAATCACCGATGATGGCTGTTCGTTAAATTTATCTTATCTGAAATAAACAATCTTGAAATTTCCTGCGAGAGTGAAGCCGGCTTTTGTGTAACTGCGGATTGCGCTTGACAATATAACAAATGTTATAATAATAATAACATATAATTAAGGAGATGTTATATGAAGTCGATTTTAGTAAAATTTTTTAGTATTTATGTTTTACTTGTTGGAATTGGTTGTAGCAATTTAGTTACTAATAATGGAAAAAAAAGTGATTATTCTAGTTCCAAATTGAGTCAAAATTTACAAAATATTATTGAACTGCAATCTAATTCTGTCCGTGCTGGAATAAATGCAGTATCAAAATATGTTGACTTGACGTCAATCTCAGATAGATCAATCGCGAATAACTTAGATATTTCGAACATTGATAATTTTTTGCCTTCAGATCTTTCATTGTTGAAACGTTCTGTTCAAAATAATGAAAGAAGTGTTAATAATGAAGAAAAAATAATTACACTTGAAAGCGAACTAAATGATATAATATATAATTATCAAACTTCACTACAAACATTAGTTCCGGATCCTTCAAAAGCTTTATCTATTCCTGATATTGTCAGTTCCGAAACAGGGCTAATATTAGGCGACGATGCTGAAATACCTTTTAACTCTATAGAAGGGATAATTACTGTAGGAGTGTTAAATGAAGTAGCCTCTGGTGGTGATTTAAAACAAATTCTTCAAAATCTTGAAAAAGATATAGATTCAATTACGTCTGATATCGGAGATCGTTCTGTAGTAAAGGTGAATACAGGAAGATGGGTTAACGGAGTAGTGAATTATAGATGGGGTAATATAAGCGAAAGTCATAAAACAGCTATACAAGAGGCTATGAAAATTTGGACCGACAGTACTTCCGGAGAAATTTCATTTTATGAACTTCCCGAAACTGGATGGAATAATTTTCAGCTTGGAATACATGTTATAGGTTGTATAAAATTTCAAGATAAAGAATTAGATTTAAGAATCGGTGGAAATTCATATGTAGGAAATATAGGTGGTTTACAGGAATTAAATATAAACAAAAACTTATATAGTTCAAAAGAATTAAAAAGAGTTCCTCTTCATGAAATAGGGCATGCATTGGGATTAAATCATGAACACCGCAGATATGATAGAGACAGTTTTATTTCGTTAAAGGAATATCAAATTGAGGACAAAAATAATTACGCGATAATTCCCAAAGAGTTATCCGGTTGGAGATTTGAATCCAGAAAAGTAAGAATAGGTTGGTGGACTATAACAGTTTACTACCCAGCCTGGTGGTCAAGTACAAATAGCAAAACAAAAGGTGACTTTGATTTTAATTCAATAATGCTTTATAGTGGTTTGGATGTGAAACCAGATAAAGTCTATTTGAATAATGGGTCATATGTTACACGTTATAATATAAATCTTTCTGAAAATGATATAGCTATGATAAAGGAAATCTATTAGTTTAGAATAGAAAAAAAAGGCTGATTAGTTAGTCGGCCTTTTTATCAGAATCTGTCAAGCCCTTTTTTTTAAAATTGACAAAATTCACTAAAGTTTTTTCTATAGCCGTTCGAAGAATGAGATGGGTGGGTCTTTTTTGGAGGAAATATGAAAAGACCGAATCTGCTTGAACTTAAAAAGAAATACATTCCGCTTCGTGCAGCCGGCAAAATCACAAACAAGGAACTTGCCTATTACCTTCATATGACAGTACAGCACAGTTCTGTTCTGGTTTCCAGATACAAGAAAGAAGGAGAAAGTTGTTTTATAAACGGACATACAGGCTTACACTATAATCCCAACAGAGCAAAACAAGAAATTCGCGATAAAATTGTTCAGCTGTATAAAGAAGAAGGTTGTATCGCAACTTTTGCAAACTTTGCACGTGACATAAAAGACTTCTACCATATCAACTGTTCTGCGCGTGTTGTAGTGTCCGCGTTAAAAGAAGCCGGAATAAAATCACCTAAAGCAAGAAAAACACAGCCAACAAAAGCAAGCCACCGCCCGCGCCCGGAAAGAAAACACAAAGGAAGCCTTGTCCAGATAGACGGAACCCCCTATGATTTCTTTATGGACGGGACAAAAGTTACTGCAGTGGGCGCAATAGATGACGCTTCTCACTCTCTTTTGGGAATCCATTTCAGTATTGCCGAATCCCGGATGTCTTATTTTGAACTTTTCCATCAAATGGTAGAAAAGCATGTGCTTCCGGAATCCTTCTATACCGACTGGTCAAGGAACTTCATTTCTGTTGCAAGAAACAATGCCAAAATGTCGGTTGAAGAAAGAATTGAATATGCAAAAGAACACAAAACCGAATACATGAAAATCTGCGAAAAACTCGGAATAAAGACAATCTTTGCACTTTCTCCCGAGGCAAAAGGCCGTGTTGAGCGTATGTGGCAGACTCTGCAGCTTAATCTTCCCATGATGTTCAAAAGGCGCGGAATAAGTACAATCGAAAAGGCAAATGGTTTTTCCCAGGATATATGCGAATGGTGGAACAAATACTTTTCAATAGATCCACTCGAAGAAGAGGAACGGTACATAACTCCACCGTCAGACATTGACCTTGAAGACCTCTTTTCAGTCCACAAAGAAGTAACAACAAGGCGTGACGGTATATTCTCTTACTGTGAGCACGATTTCAAGATAGACGGTCTTTCATGGGGCGGAGAGAAAATCAATCTTTCAATCAGTTACAGAAACGGCTTCCGTGTCTTCTGGCACAATTCCTGGCGCCGTGCAAGACTTCAGGACGGACTCCAGCGTACATACGGAGACACGTTGTCAAACACAGAATACGAACTTCTTGCAAAGACACTGGAAGCAGACATGCATACAAACTGCGTGTGTGTGTAAAAAAGCTCGGGCAATTCCGGAGCAATTGATTAGTTTAATTGACTTTTCAATACAATCAAAGCTTCATTGTAATCTTCATTCAGATTACTCTTGATTTTCCTGTTTTGCCGTCGCCTGCTGTTTCTGAATTTCTGCTAGTTTATTTTGAACTTTGCTACTCTTGAAAATAAAATGCTTGTAAAAGAATTTGAATCTTCTTGAAATCTTTTTTATCCTTTTGGTTCCAGAATAAATCTCAACGGAGCAAAGCATAGGGTGAAAATCTTTCAATGTTGAAATTTTATAATTGCCTGTCTCAAAAATATCAGTTGTTCCGTCCGCAAGTTCTACTTTTACTATCATATAATTAACCTCTGTGATTATAGTCGTTTGCACACCTAGTGGAACAGTAAAGAGTACCTTCACAGGCACAAGCCATAGTCATACCTTCACTCCAAGTGGAAGTATTTCAGGCGGTGCCTATAAGTTCACTGGAACTAAAGGAGATACAAGTTTTGACGGTCAGCACTCGCATACCTATACTGCACCCAATACCCCTGAAAATAAACTCAATCCAGATAGAGGTTCATATGCAGTGCGAGGAACGTCAAATTTATCCACCTCTTATGATGGTAAGCACGCTCATTCTTTCACTCCCACAGGCACAATTTCAGTTACTACCAATCCAACCTTTACTGGAGTACAACAAACAGTATCAGCAACTCAAAATGGAGCAGTATCAAGTTCTTTTACAGGAAATAACAGTAATACTGGATCCACCATAGCACTTGGAAACGTTTCAAGTACCTTCACAGGCTATGCAAGCAGTACTTCATCTGTCGGTACAGGCAAAAGTATAAACACCATGCCTCCTTACGTGGTTAAATACTGCTGGGAGCGTACCGCTTAATTTATGCCGTTCTTTCCCAACAGTATTTGACTATATATGGCGGAAGGATATTTGCTGCGGTTGCACTACCTACTGAACCAGTTGATGATGAAGTGCCTGTAAATGTAGAAGCAACTGTTCCAGCTTGAGTGGCGGAACCAGTAGTACCTGCATTTCCTGTAAATGATGAGGCAACTGTTCCACCTTGAGTTGCAGTAGCAGTAGTACCTTCGCTTCCAGAGAAAGAGTGATTGTGTGCTATTCCGGAAAATGAGTGTTGGTGTGAACCACTATTGATTATGGAAATTCCTGTTTTGACTTCATTAGTTGTTAAAGACCCAATACCACCTCGATGCAGGACATCGTAATCACCTCCTGCGAAGGAAGACCAATATCCTGGAATATTATGTTTATGCCCAGGGTCAGATATTCCATGGGAGTGTATACCATTGGTAGAAATTACACCGCCAGCTTTTGTGTCTGAAATACTTCCGCTAGGTGTGAAGGTATGACTATGGCTTGTGCCTGTGAAGGTACTCTTTACTGTTCCACTAGGTGTGAAGGTATGACTATGGCTTGCACCAGTGAAGGTACTCTTTACTGTTCCACTAGGTGTGAAGGTATGGCTATGACTTGGAAGATTTGCAACTGTCAATGTAACTGTTGGCGCACCGCCTGTTGATTCTGCCTTATATGTGCTTCCTGCTGCAAGAACAAATTTGTCTGTTATCTGCTTCCAGGTGCCGCCGCCGAATGTAACCGCCGGATTCTCGTTCTTGGACGTCCAGTATAGAGAGCCGACCGGGTGCGCGGCAAGAACCGCTTCTGCCTTTATCTTGTTCAGAACAGTAAGAAGCTGGTTGTTTGCGTTAATGTCCGGCGTTACAGATCTTGATGTAAGAACAGCGTTGATTTCCTGCTCAATGCTCTTCACGCCTGTGTTCAGTGCGGTTACTCCCTTTGTCGCTCCGCTCAAAAACCAGTTCAGCCATTCCGCCGGCAGCACATCGCTCGGAATGAATCCGGCTGCATATTTTGCATCGTTCGGCTGCGATTTCTGCCCTGCGTTGGCAAATTCAGGATAGTTTTCAAATGTTTGTGTTGATATCATATATCCTCCTTTCTAATAATCTTTCAGTTTGTCCCTGCGGTTATGATTACCTGCGGGCTTGTGGCGAGCCGGTAGAAAAGCTGTGTTAGAATCCACACGTTTTTAAACCCGATATTCCGCTCAAAGTCCACGGTTATGTCGCGGTTGCTGTCCCAGCCGATTGTGTACCGGGAGTCCATCAGCCGTGCTATCTGGTCGACGGCATACAGTGTTATTCCGTACCGCTTTATGTACGCTACCTTGTCGAGGAAGTTTCTGTACAGTCCCAGTTCCATATAGTCGCTTGCGGTCTTTTTGGTCGAGCTGAACCGTCCGCCGACTTCCGATCCGACTGCAGCAAGACCGTTCTGGATGTCCTGGTACTGCGGCAGCTCTGAAAGAATCAGTACGTTTTCCTGACTGAATCCGACAGGCACAAGCGGACGCGGATAGCCTATTATGCACCCTATGCTCTCCAGTTCCGTTTTCTGTGCTGTGAGTATCGACATCTTGTATAGATAGTCCTCGATTATGTCCGCGTTTTTCAGACGTTCGTCCATTGCCGCAAGAACTGCGTTCACTACAGGACCGTTCATCTGCTTCGGAAGATATGGACTTTGCTTTATCATGTCAGTGTCTCCACAATTATTGTGTCATCGCTCACCCGTGGAATAGCATTCACAGATGTCTCAATAAGGTTTACCCAGGTTTCACCGTTCCTGCTCACCTGTGTGTATGCCACCTCTGTGTATGTGCAGTCCGCGAACGGAGCGGATGTCAGAAGGCTTGTTATGTTCTGTCCTATAATCCATGACGCGCTGGCGGCGATAAGGTCGCGCTTTATCTGGTTTTCTATTTGGCTTCCGCTCTCGCCGGTCTTGGCTATGACCACCTTTACAAAAACAATTTCATTTTCCGCCTTGTCGTATTTTATCGGGATTGTCTGGCCGCTGCCGGATATGTAATTCTGAATAAACGCGGTCTTTGCAATTCCCGGAACACTCGTCTTGTTGGTTATGTTCACCACATTCGCTATGTTCGTGTCGAATGATGTTACCGCTCCGGATGGAATCGTTACAGGCCCTACATCAATCGCAGTGAATCCCACAGAGGCAGTGCTTCCTGCACCCACGGTCTTTGCAGTATTCGACTTGAACGTCATTCCGTCATATAAAAAAGATGTTCCCTTTGGAACGGTCGCATTTGCGCTTCCAGCTGTTACAAGAATTTCTACCGTTGTATAGCTTCCAGTGCTGCTTGCGCCTGGCGCATTCTGTGTCGGTGCGTTCATGTATCTTGCGTATGTCTCCGCTATGCTCTCGCTCTCGCCGTTTATAACCACGTATGCGGTTCTGGGCTGAAGCTCGATTCCGCCCGCAAGTGTCAGAGTTCCGCTGGTGTTGTAGTTGAAGAACACGCGAGCATGGTTCACGCCTGTAAGCTCCTCAAGCGCAATCTTCACGCCGTTGAGCGAGTAAGGAATTGTATTCCCTTTTATTATGCGTTGGCGCAGGCTTGCCGTTGTCTCCGCGTTGTTTCCCGGAATGCTTGACACGTTATTAACTACGCTTGCAAGGTTCGGTATCTGCGTCTCAAATGCGGTTATTTCTCCCTTGAGCACGACTATTGCGCCGATAGTGTCGCATACGGTCGCTATGTTCTGCGTTGTTCCCGGCTGGAGCACTATCTGTGTCTGTACAATGAAATTCACATTTTTGAACGGCGCTTTTGTTCCGGCAGGAATAACGCAGACGTTCTCTGCGTTCGCCGTTACTGTGAGCGTCAGGGTAGAGTAGCTTCCTGTGTTTCTTGTGATGGCCGCAATGGGAAGAAGATTTTCTATCTGCTGATCGTCGCACGCCTCCACATTAAGGCTGTTTATTCCTGCGTTCAGTTTCTCGTTCGGCTTCTCTGTGTCCGCCTTGTGAAGCGTCGGCACGTGCTGTCTTCCTGCCATGAACCCGACCAGAACCTCCGTGTCAATGTCTGCCACAAAGTCCTGGATTTCTTTGGGACTGGCGGTCTGATTGCACTCAACCTTCACATCAAGCATAGATACCGAACCTTTCGGGTGCTCCCTGAATCATTATCAGGGCTTTCTGTCCGAACACATTTGAGTTGAGCTGTTTTATTCCCTCCTGCGCGTCCATTCCCTCGAACGACAGGGAAGTGCCGCCTATGCTCTTTGAGCTTACGGCCATTCCTCCGTTTCCAAGAACCCCGGACGCGCTCTGCGGCTTTGTATCCAGAAGATACCACGCCACAAGAAGGTTCATGCAGAGCGTGCGCTTCTGCTCCCTTATTTGTGCAGAAAGGACTCCCCACAGGCTCAACACGCCGCTGAACATGACAGAAACAAATTCATAGGCCGAGTTTATTTCGTCATCTGTAAGAGTTGGAAAATTCCCGGCGAACTTAAAAGTGTTTCTTGTCATACCATTTCCTTATTCAGCCTTTTCAAGCTCTTCAATCAGGGCTGTTTTCTTCTGCGCAGGGTTTATGCCCTTTGCTTTCGCCGCCTCCTGAAGTTCCTTGTATTCCATTGCGTTCCAGTCCTTTTCAGGGCTTTCATCGCCGGCTTCATTCTGTTCTGAATTGTCATTGCCGGAATCGGCGATTGTGTCGACCGCAGCGTTCTGTTCTTCCGATTTCTCAATCTCTGCAAGCCGTGCTTTCAACGCCTCATTCTCCGCGCGCAGTCTGTCAGCCTCGCTTCTCGCCGTGTTTATCTGCTCGTTCGCAGGCACGTAGCTTGCCGGAATTTTATTCAGCACACGGTACTTCTTGCCGTTCACAAGCTCGCGGAATAACGGCTCTGAATTCTGCAGCTTCTCAAGCTCCGCATCCGATACTTCCGTGATGTTCCGCATATCGCCCTGCGCAAGGCGCGCCGGCACTGTCTTCCCGATTGATGAGAATGTTACCGGATACTGGTAAAAACTCTGAATGTATTTGCTCATTTCTCTTTTTCCTCTTTGCAAAATAATCAAGGGCAGTGTTAAAAACTGCCCTTGTTCCGTTTTTCTACGCCTTCACGCCGAAGCCTGAATAGCACTTGACCGCCTGTCCGACCGGCGCGAATACTCCGGCGAACCTGCGGAGAACCGCGTGTTGCTGGTCGTAGCTGTTCGGATATACCGGGTAGGTGAAGTTCTCCAAAGGAACACCAAGAAGAAGCAAATCCTGCTTTTCGTCGTCTGTTCCCGCTCCGATTTCCGGCGCGGTGATAACCAGCTTGTCCGAACCGGAATTATCAAACTCGTTGCTTGCGGAAAGGAACGGATCAGCGAAGAATTCCACCTTTGGCTTTGAGCCGTTCTTTGTCACGCCTGCCTCAAAGTTTTCTTCAAAAATCTTCAGAGGCGACTTCGGCTCGTAGGTGTTGCTGTATGGTGTCGAAGTAAGCACGTTGTATGCTTCCGGCGACATAGCCACGCGGACAACATCAAACTTGTTCTTGCTTGCGCCCATAAAGTCTGTGATTGCCTTTGCGAGAGCCTGGTACATCGTGTAACCCTTGTTTGTGTCCGTTGTATCCGCAAGGATTTCATTCAGCGTCTTTCCTGCCCATGAGGTAAGGCCGTTTACGTCAAGAAGTCCGATTGTGTTCGTGTCCTCGTTGCCGTAGTAGGTCAGGTAGTCTGTAATCATGTCGATTACATACTGCGCATACCTCTGCTTTTCCGCCATGAGAGAGCCTGCGAACGGAGAGCCGTTGTCGCCTTTTGCTCTTTCCATTTCCTCAACAGTGAAGTTGAAGAACACCTTGATGTTGATAATCGGCGCGCTCATAATGCCGGACTGAACATTCACGTTCTGCTTCATGTTCGCCGCAACAGTTCCGCTCTCGCCAATCAAGCCCCAGCCGCTGTAAGCCGCAAGCTGGAGGCTCTGGACCTCTCCCCACGGATTTGTTCCGCCGAGCCTTTTTACAAGGTCGCGCGCGCGGCTGTAGAGAAGCGGCTGCTTGAAAAGTTCCGGGAAGTACGAGGCGTTCCACGGTGAGATTGTCTGCATTGAGATAAGCTCGCCGGAATCACCTACGAAATTCTGGATTCCGCTTTTTGAGCATACGACATCGTATTTTCCTGTGCGGATGTTGAACCGCGGCTTCATATTGACCGCAAGAGGGTTTTTCTTGTAGAGAGCCTCAATCTCCGCGCTGTTGCCAATAACAGAGCCGAGCACCGCATGGTCGCCCACAAAAATCGGGCTATTCACCGCGCTTGCAGGCACGCCATATTTAGGGTCACTTGCGCGTCCAATCTGCAATGTGGCATCGCGGAGCAGGTTGTTGGCCTTTCCGTTTGCCGACACAAGGCGGTTTGCGATTTTTCCCACCTTTTTAAATTCTGAAGAGCAGTTAATAATCATCTGTCTTTTTCTCCTTTAATCCAAATAGAGCAGAGCGCCCTGTTCTGTTACGGAGCGCACGCTTGCGCCTGCAAGGACTTCATAGCCTTCGCCTGCGTCCGCGCTTGAGTCTATGAACTCGATTGCGCCGGTCGTTGTGTTGCATACAACCTTGCATCCGATTTTCGGGTCGATTGCGCCTGTTCCTGCCTTAGTCCAGCCCTCAAACCACACAAAGCCGTGGTTTATAGCCGCGCACTGGAAACCTGCAAGGTAGCGGTCTGGGTGAGCCGGAGCGTTCTGCGCCACGGCGTCATCGAATACAACAATGCCGCGTACAACGTCCGCACTTACCGCATGTCCTGCCTTGAAAATTTCCGGGCTGTCCGGGTCTGACGAGCAGACAACGCCGAATTTAAGACCGTCTGTCATGCTGTCATCAACGATTCCGCCGAGCTTGAGATAGCCTTCCTGGAGCGGCATAGCCTGCGCGTTCAGTTTGAGCTGTCCTTTAAATCCGATTTTCAATGAAAGATTTGAATCCATTTCTATCTTCCTCCCTGTTTGATTCTTGCGAACATCGCGCCTATGCTTCCTTCGCATGGCACTCCGCCGTTCATTGTTACAGGAATGTGCGGGGCAGCATGGTCTGTTACTGTTTCCGTTTCTTCCTCTTCTTTTTCCTTTTCTTCTGTCTTTTCGCCGGAATCCTCCGCAAGACGCTTCTTGATGAACTGATAGATTTCCTCAAGGGTGTACTGCGCGTTGTCTTTCCCTTTATCCGGCGCGGTTGTTTCTTCACCGTCTGCGTCCTTTGTCTGTGTTGCGTGATTGATGTCTTCCTCGACATTCTTCTTCACGTAGCCGCCAAGAGTTTCAGGCTCCTGTGCCGCTCCGTCCTTTTGTTCCGCCGGTGGAGTTTCAGTTTCTTTCGCTGCGGTTTCCGGCACGTCCTTCATCGCTTCTGTATCCAGCTTCTCGAAAAGGTCGGCAACCATTTTTGCAGCTTCATTCGCGGTTGCTCCGTCCTGTTCCTTGACGCTCTTGAAGTCCTCAAGGAAGCGGTCGAGCTTTCCCTTGTCGTCCGATTCCGGCAGGTCTGCGCTCATTGTCTTGAGCTCCTCCACCTTTCCGTTGATTTCATCGTCCGAGAGGGAATCCTTTTTTTTCACAAGCTCCGTAATTTTGTCGCGGAACGCTCCCATGTCCGTGTCTGTGGTCAGCACCCTTTTGTGTGCGAACCTGAACAGTCCTGTAAGAAGTTTCATTTTCTTTTTTCTCCTATACCTTTTTGCTGTCAAAAACAAGACCAAAAATAACGCTTAGAAGCGCCAGCACAAGTCCGCTGATTTCTTTAAAGATTGCCTGCTGCAAGCCTCCGATACAGCACAAGACGCCGCCGATTACTGCCAGCGCAATCACCACAACGGTCTTCCAGCTGAACGCGTTCTTTTTCTTCGCCTCCCTGACGGCGGAGATTACCACCGCGCACAATGCGAACGAGGCGAGTGCAATCTCGATGACCACCGCAGCCTCGAACTGCGCGAAATTTCCCATGACAACGGCAGCCGCAAAAAGAAGCGCGCCTATTACCGCAATAATTTTATTGTTCATTCGAACCTCCTGCTTATATAGTCTTTTTAGTTTTACTCAAGTTTTCCGCTTCCTATTTCCTTGTCGTTCTCCTTAGCCCAGGCAGTCCACCGCTTTCTTATAACGTCGCAGTAATGCGGATCAAGTTCCATTACCCTCGCGATTCGGTTTGTCTTCGCGGCCGCTATTATCGTTGTGCCGCTTCCACCGAACGGGTCAAGAACTATGTCCTCCGCCTTGCTGGAGTTCATGATGAGACGCTCAAAAAGACGCACAGGCTTCATTGTCGGATGAGCCTCGCTCCTTGCCGGCTTGTCCTCGTAGATAATTGAGGTCTTCACTTCATTATCAAAACGTTTCAGCTCCGCTATGAGCTGTTCCTTGCTCATCTTCTTCCAGTCGCCCCTTGTTTCGTCAAACACCGTTGAAAGGTCGCGTCGCCCCTCCCAGTAGTGTCCGGCTCCCTCTTTTCCGGCTCAAGAGTTCCGCTCTTGCCCTCATCGTCTATGTACTCGTCAATGACAAAGCCTCTTTTCTTAGCGAAGTCATCAATGCCATTCTTTTGGTTTTCTCCGTCCTGCTTGCCTGTGGAAACCCGGAGATAAGCATAGACCGCCATTTTTATCTCCTTACCCTGTCAAATACGCTTCCTGCCGCAATCTCAAAAACTGATTTGACTTCCGGGGCGGTATGGATTATAATTTCATCAGTGAAAAGGTTTTCAGGTCTAACCGTATCTGATGTAAAATTGCCAGCGTGTGCTATGGTGTCAGTTGCCTTTTCTTCTCTCTTATAGAATGATGTAACAATCCAGTTATCACTTGTTATTTTCTTCCCATTTTCTTTCCAGCCATTATTTATCCCGACAACATATCCTTTGTATGATAGGTTATATCCGTTATGCGATTCTGTTTTTTCACCTTTGGATATAATTTCATTTATTATCTCTGGTGTTATCTCCGGATGTTTGTCAAAGATATGAGCCAAGCCATAGCCCTTGTGTGTTTTCGGGTCGGTAACTTCTCCATAGACAACATCAATGTCGCCTATGTCATTTCTTGAAAATGCGCACTGAATAAATCCTTGTTTCTCCAGAAGAAGTTTTTCTATCGCTTTTGCCCCGGAATATCCTTTGAATTCCTTTCCAAAGACCCGTTTTTTCACTGCTTCTTCATCTTCTTCCTTTACGTGGTCTTTGCTCGCGTTGTCGTTGCCCTTCGGCGCGCCGTCCTTTGTCCGTGCAAGGTCAAACACATTGGGCTCTCTCTTCGCTCCGTCCATTACAACCGCGTACTCTCCGCCGCGTCCTGCCGGAAGAAGCGCGAGGTGGTTCACGTCCGTTATCTCTTTCATAACGATGTCGTATTCCTGTCCGTCCGGGGCTTTTCCTTTCTGCCACTCAAAAGACGCTACATATCCCGGACTAAGCTGTATCTCGCCGTGCTCGTATGCGTTCAGAGCCTCGTCATCGTAAATCATCACCGTTGAGCGGATTCCCACCTCGTCAGTGTCCTTTATCCAGTCCACAAACGGATTTTCGCCTGTGTAGCCCACAGCCAGCCTGCGGAAGTTCTGGCCGTCAACAGGCGTGTTCGGGTGGTGGTGCGTAAGGGGAAGCATTTTGAACTTGTCGCACGCCGCCGCAAGCACAAAAGCCGGACGGTAGATTTTGTAAATCTGCTTTTTCTCCACCCAGTCCGGTGCGCCCTGCCCCGGAAGAGGAAGCCTCAAGGTCGGGAGTTCCTCAAGCGCATAGTCATATATTCCGCTCACCGCGATTCTTATGTTCTTCAGTTCTGCCATACCCTTATAGTCTTTCTGAAAAAAAAACGCCCTTTTTCCGTTATGGAAGCCTTTCAAAAGAAAGCGGAAAAGGGCGGGGGATTATTTACCGTTCCCCTTCGGGTATTCACCTTTAATCTGCGCCTGCACGGTTCTTCCCCATGCCTCCCATTCCTGCACAAGGAATTCATAATAGACAAGAAGCTCCGCCAGGTCTTTTGCGGTTTCCGGGGCTTTCTGCTCCGTTCGTTCCGGCATTGGCGGAAGTACAACTTCATCAGCCTTTGGAAGCGTCGCACAGCCTGCCGTTATTAAGCTCAATAATACCGCCGATAATGTCCGCAATATCTTCATCGCTCTTGCTCTCCTGTATCTTTTTTATAAGCGCGTCCTTTTTCCGGTTTATCTCCGCCAGCTCGTTGGAATGTTTCAATAAAACCCCTAGGCTTCTGTCCTGCCGCTTCACGCTCTCCGACAGAGCCTTTATTTCCACGTTCTTTATTCCGATAATTTTAAGAAGTACAATGACTGCCACGCAAAGAAAAACGAGGACAGCCGCAATCGCCACATAAAAATAAATTCTTGTCATTCGTCCGTTTTCTCCTGCTTCCTGAATTTGTCAAGCATTATGTTCATGTCAATTGTCCCGGCTCCGAGCGCATAGACAACCGCCCACATCTGGCATATTTCCCCTGAATCCGCATTGAGAGCGCCCAGCCATTTAAGCACGTGGCAGAGGATAATTCCAAGCACCGCTAGAATTTTCATTGCCTTCGACAGCGTCTTTGCCGGCAGCTTTCTTTCTTCTGTGTTTCCTTCCTGCTTCATTCGTCAATTCCTTTTATATGTATTATCCGCATTGTGGAGGGCTTTCCGTTTTCCACGCAGACCGAGAACTTCAGCGGATTGAACGCGACTTTTCCATTCTCCACGCCCACCCAGTGGGATTTCCCATTGTAGTCATACCGCACCGGACTTCTTTTCTTTATATGAAAGATGTATTTGATGTTCACAAAGTCAACGGCTTTCATCTCCTTTCCTGTGAGCCGTCTTATGGCCTCTGCCCATTTCACGGTGCAGTCCTCTTCCAGAGCCTTTGCCTGTATAAGGCTGTCAACCGTCATTATTGCTTCCGCGTCATCGTCCGGCTCAATGCCCAGACACCACATAAGGACAAACGCGCAGCAGCCGTAGTCTTTTATGGCTTTAAGATTGCTTGTGGGGAAGTGCTTATACAACTCTGTTGCTAAACTTTGGGGGTGTTTCATTTTAAACCTACCTTTATTGCAATATAGCTTATAAGAATCGTCATTATTCCGCTTGCAATTACTCCCAGCCACCGAATGGCTGTATCTCCGTTTCTTTTATCAAGCTTCAGTACCTTTTCCGCAGTTTCTGCCAGCTTCTTCTCCACGACAGAGAGCCGGTATTCCTGGAGCTGTGTCTGCGTTATAAGGTCTGTCAGCTTATCAATCTTCTTTTCAATTGCGCCGAGCCTGTTCTCAAGGTCTTTGTCCTGTTCCATGTTTCCTTTCCCTGCGTTTATTCATCGTATCCGTCAATCTCGATAAGACAGCGCGGGTTACCCTTGTCGTATATATTCTGTATCTCCAGCGCTCGCACAATCTGCCACTTGTCGTCCTTGATTACGTTGCAGTCCGTGAGCAGGTCAAGTATCGAGCTTGCGCCGTTGTCGCTGTCGCGCCGTCTGTTGTCGCCGTGGTAGAATGTCATTTTTACTTTGATTTCTTTTTCCAAGGGTATTTCATATTTTTTATGTCCCATAATGCGCAACTGGTTGTCTACTTCAATCATTGCCGCCATGTGCCATTGTCTATATCGCTCGCTCGGGATATTCCTTCCGCCTTTCAGGACAATGCGGCTGTTTTTCTTTGCCGGGGTTTCCCCTGTTATTATGAATCTGTACATATTGCCTTCCTTAATCATCCGCCCATTCAACCGGCACAAGTCCGCACCTGCAGTTATAGTCGTTTATTTCTTTCGGGAGATTGTCAACGTCAAATATTTTCTTGTTCAGCATTCTGTGTGTTTCCCTTACGCGTCCGTCATTTGCAGTGAGCCACTGAACTTTGGTAACTCCTGCGCTCCTGAATGTCGCGAGCGTGCACGCCTTGTTAAACCTCGCCATCTGGTCGCGCGCAAAAAGACGCGCCAGGTGGTCGCCACGGTTGAACGCGTCTTTTGTCAGGTCGTCAAGTTTCAGCTCGTCCGTCCGGTTCATCGCATAGTCTGTTATGCGCCTTAAAATCGCGCGCTTTATGTCTTCCTGCTCCCAGCCTATGCGCTCCAGTGAGTTCTGGACGTAAAGGCGGCGCACCTCGTTCATGTTGTCGTCAAAGAATTTCTTCTTGTCTATAGTGAACGACTGTAGAATCCTTTTTGTCTTTCCGTCCGCGTCGTCAAGAAGCCTTTCAAGATAGTTCTTCTGCTCTTTTTTAAATATCTTTTCAATGTCGCCCGAGAACTGCTCATCAAGCCGCGCCAGCTCTTCCTGGTCTTCCTCAAACCATTCATGCTCAAGGCTGTTAGCCACGCTTCCCATATTTGCACGGCTTGCGGTTTCCTCCTGCTCCTTTCGCATGTTCTCGCCCATTTCATCAAAGAACTTCAGCAGGCTTTCAAGATTTTCTTCTTCCCTGCCGTCCGCCACAAGCGCGCGGTCAATGGTAAGTCCGTTCATCTTGATTTTTGCTTTCAGGTCTTTCAGAAGTTGTGTAACAAGTTTTCTATACCGGCTTTTAAGTGTTTTTGCCAGTTCGTTCTCAATGGAAAATAAAGGACGGGGGATTCCCATTCTTCTCATTTTAAGAAAGCCCTGCCGTGTCTTGGGTGAGTAGATATAACCGTTTATCTTGAAAGGATAGACACTATTTGCCATATTTCAGCCATTCAAAGGTTGTGCCGAGCACCGGCGCGATTTTTCTTATGTCGTCATCGGTCGGGTTTGATGTGGGAATTCCTGTCATCCAGCTCGAGATTTTTATTCCGGCCTTTGCCGCGATTTCGTTCCATTCGAGCCTGCTCTCGATTTTTTTCTGTATTATGCGTTTAAATATTTCTTTCATACCCTTATAGTCTTTCTGGGGCATGGCTGAAAAGACTGTGAAATTTGAGTTTGTGTATGGGAAATCGGAAGACTAAATTTTCTTGGTGACAACTCCGATTGTCAGGTCTGCCACCTTGTTTACAATTTTAGAGACAGTCTGCATTGCGCTGTTCTCGACAAGATATTCTATTCCCCGGAGTGTGATTTTAGGTTTTCTGACTGTCATATACATTCCGTTCGGGCCGTCCTCCACCGTAACGCCTTGGATAAGCCCTGCGTCGGAGAGTATCTGCATATAATTAAAGAACCGTGTTTCTGATATTTTCCACGTCCTGTAGTCCAATAATTTAGAGTCCGCTTCCTCATTGTCCAGCTGCTTCTCAAACTCTATCAGAATCTTGTAGATTGCTTTTGCCGCTTCCATTTCTACAGTATAAGCCTGTTTTTCCATTCTGTCATTTCTCCTTTTTTATCATCCGCCACATCTCCGCTATCGATTTGACTTCCGGGGCGTTGCGTGCTATAGTGTCTGTGGGTTTCGGCGAGGTCGCCGCCGTGTAATCTTTAACCGCGCCAACGGTCGGGTTATTTCCTTTCTTTAATTTTGTAAATCCTGTTATAACAAGTTTTCTTTCTTTTCCTTTCCATTCAGAACTTAGAACAACCCTATAATCCTGATGTTCTATTAAAAGTTTGCCGTCAGTTCCATTTCTAAGGTTTCCTTTTTCTATCGCCTCGCCGAGCTTCCTCACATCGTTCATTCCGTGCTTGTCTATGATATGCGCCAAGCCGTAGCCGGTATGCTTCACAGGGTCGTGGACTTCGCCATAAACAATGTCTATGCTCCCCACGTCTTTTCTGTAAAATGCGCCGTTCACGCAGCCGTTTTTCTGCCTTATAAGGAAGTCAACGGCTTTTTGCCCTTTTCCCTTGTACTCTGGATAGTCTTTTTCCTGCCCCGGAACTCTCCAGCTTCCGTCAGGCTGTTTCTGCAGTCCTGTTTTCTCGCTTATCTCTCCAGTCTCATACTTGCGGTCAGCTACATATCCGCACCGCTTGAGGCTCTCGAACATTCCGCCTATCGTCATTGCGCAATACCGCCGCCAATTTCTCCATCCATGCCGCGTCCTGCGTTCAGCTGCTCCCACAGACTCTCATCCATTCCCTCGCTCTCGCCTGCGCCAAGCTCCGCCATTGTATTCTCGTCCAAGTCCGCGCTAGGAACAAACTTCTGCGCCACCTTTATCGCAGTAGACAAAGGCACGCCCATCGCCACAAGCTGGCCCGACATTGTGGTAAAAGCCTGCCCGAGCTGCGCCCTGTCGCCGTCGCTTATGATTACGCCTGTGTCCGCCTTTATGCGCACCTTGCCCGCAATCTTCGCCTGCTCACTGTCAAGTCCGAAGCACGAGCATACAAGAATTTCAATGCAGTTCTTAAAGCAAGGGGAAACAGTGTTGAACAATAGCCTTATAGCCTCGCTCTGCTTGAGCGTCATGTCGTCCTCGTTGTCGCTTGCCAGTCCTGTGGCTTTTTCTGCAAACAGAACCGATTCCGGTACGGAGCTTGCCGCGCACAGTGCCAGACGCGCCTCGTTTATAAGGTCGCGGAATCCCGTATATGTGCGCTCAAGAATCTTGATTTCGCCCACGCTGTTTATCGCCTTTGGGTGGAGTATGCTCCATTCCCTCATCTGCTTTTCATTTTCCTTGAAGAACTGCTTTGCAAATTCCGGGCCGTTCTCAATGATAAGCCCGTCCGCAGGAATTGCGTGATACATCAAACTTGACTGCTGCGCCATTATCGGAAGCGACATCTTCATAATCTGATAACTCTCAAAGTCCTTTATCCAGCCCTCGAAGTCGCTCGTAGACCAGCCCATCTGTTGAATCGCTCCCCAGAATGGCAGTTTACTCGGACGCACCATCGCCATTCGCTCTGTGCTTACGCGCACGCCTCCTAGCGGAATAAAAAGGCTTCTTGCGTACAGGTAGTCCTGCGCCGTTATGTTGTACTCCGGCACGAACACGCAGTTCCATCGGTCTGCGTTTACCCAGTATTTGATGAAGTCCTGCTTTTTTCTAAGTCCCTTGAGAAGCTCGCCTGTTGTCTTCTGGAATGTGAGAGGGTTATCGCCGTCAAGAACTGGGTAGGTGACCGCTCCGCCGAATATAAGAGCCTGCGTTATCGCCTGTGAGTAAGCCTCGTTGAATCCGCATTTACTTGCGTAGTCCTCCAGCCGTGTAATGTCATCGGGATTCATCTCCGAACATTCAAAATGCACACCGTCCAGTGAAAGACATCCGACTTTCTTGTTGATGATTCTTGCCGGAACTCCGCCGTTGGCATAATAAGCTGTCGCCTCCGACGGTGTGATTGATACCGGAATAAAGCTCTCGGTCTGCATTCCCGGATCTATAAATGTGCCTATTCCGCTTACCGGGTTGTTATAGCCGTCCTGGACTATTCCCTTGTTCTCTGCCAGCTTCGCCGCGTTTGCCCTTGCCTCCGTTTCCGCTTTCAGCTTCTGCGGAAAGTCGGATATAAGCCGCCTGCGCATTTCCTCCGCGCTTTGCGTTCCTGGCCTGGCGTCCTGGACCACCGCCCCCAGTTCGTCGCGTATCGCTTCAAGCTCGCCTGCGTCAAGCGTGATTTCGCCATAGCCGTCCTCTGTTTCTCTAGCCTGGCTCTCGTGCCGTGCTATTATTCCGAATATCCTTTTATGATGTGGATTCGTTTCTGTTCCTTGTAACTGTTCAAATCTTGCCATACTCTTATAGTCGTTTTATCTTCCGCCAAAGCCCCGAAATCGATTCGACTTCCGGGGCTTTTCTGTCAGTTTAGAACAGTTCCGGCTCTCTCTGGTTCTCCTGCTTCTTCCCGATTATGAAGTCGCAGATGAAATTCCTTGCATAGTCCGGGCTTATCATGCTTCTTTCCTCACTGCAAATTCCGGCTTTTATTCCCTTCTTACAGTTGTTTATTATTTTTTGCTCCTTGTCGTTCTGTCGGGTAAATCCGTGCGTCGGCTCAAAATTAATAAACCAGTAAGCCGTTGGTTTTACATACCAGTCGCCGCGCTCCATTCTGTTCTTGTCTATAAATGTTGGGTTCGGGAAGTTCTGCGTGCCAATCAGATACGACGGCTTTGTCGCAGGATTTTCTATCACCAGTTTCAAGCCGTCGCATTCCGCTATGAACATCAACTTATAAAGCAACGTGTGGAAAAGTGTTCTTTTCTCCAGCCGCTCGATTGCGTCCTTTATCTGTTCCGCCTTTGGCTTATGCTTGTTGTTGATATTTGTAAGCTGATAGTAAGTCATTTGTATTGTCTCAAAATAAATGCAAGGGAAAAAAGCGATAACAACATCATCGCTTGACATTCCGTCAAACACAGAAGAACAATTGTTCTGTTCTGTTCTGTTCTGTTCTGTTCGTGTAGGCTTTCTCGATTTCTCCGAACAGATCTATGACGTGGTCTGTCTGGTTGAAATGATTCTGAATATCGTAGTCCTCTGCCGGTATTCCCAACTTAATAAATTCGTTCTTGAACGTTCCGCTCTGCTCAAATAAGCAGTGCGCCTTTCTTATGTTTTTTGCTTCCATACATCTATAGTCATTCGCGCTATATCGTTGTCGTCCATTATTTCATCATTGTTCAGTCTTAGGAGTTTTATTTGTTGTTCAAGGTTTAAGATATAATCGCTCAAATCTGAACCTATTACTCCGCAATGGTCTACAACAAACTTCAATTTTTCTTTAATCTCTTTAGTCATTCTCGTTACCTTCTTTAGTCTTTTGCGCTACACGTTCTTTCCGGCGATGTTCAGGTATCCGTTCTCGTTCACGTTCTCGCGTGAAAGCTCCTTCAGGTTCATAAAGTCCGGGTCGCTCCGCACAATCCTGTAGACGACGTACTCCAGCGCGTCGCAGAAGTGGTCGGGCGCTTTCTCTCCCTGTCCTTTCTCCGGCTTTCCGTTCTGGTCGTATGCGCGCACTTTCAGAGCCTCCGACAATTCGTCCGTTTCCTTTGTGTTGAAAACATACAACAGCCCCATTCTGAACAGCTTGTTGACATAGAAAACGCGGTCAAGTATTCGAGGGTTTGCGCTTCCGATTCTGCATTGTATTCCCCAGTCAATAATCTGCTGCTTATAGCCCTTTATAATTTCCTTTCCTGCGCAGTCAGGAAACCACAGAATCTCATTCTGCACATACTTTTTCCGCATTTCTTCCGGGGCGTGTCCTATCTCGTCAAAGCTCCATCCGCACGTTATGTAAAGCCGGCCGTCCTTTTTTATTACCGCCGCCGCCTTTGAGAATCCGCTGTTCAGGTCCTGGCCTATCATCACGGTGTATTCCGCTCCCACCTCGAACGGCTTTATGCGGTGCTTCCGCTCGTCGTATTCAGGATAGACGCGTCCTGCCATAAGATTCACGAACATCCCCTCAAGATAAGCCATGCGCTCGTTATCGTCATAGATTGCATAAAGATTCTTGACATATGCAGGGTCAAGGCTCGTGTTGTTTCGTGTAAGCCCACGCACAAGGCAATAGCGCAGTTTGTCGCGCCGGAGCTTCTGGACTATCTTATAAAGCCCCCGGTAGCCATGAACTGTCGAAAAATACATTATGAACGGCTTCCGTCCGTCCGGTAGAGTAATTCGCGTTCTCTCCGACAGAGCCTTATGCGCCTCAATCGCTTTCATCTCCGCCAGCTCGTCTATCTCATCGCACAGGCAGATGTTTATGTTCGGGCCATAGATGTCTGTCGGCTGCCCTGTGGCAATCAGAAGAAAGCGGATTGTTCCGATTGTTATTATGTTGTCCTGCTGATTGAATATAAATGGTGAATTTGTCTTCTTGAGTATTTTCTCAAGGTCAAGAATGACCGTTTTTTTAAGCAGTGTTATTGTCGTCGAGCAGAGACCGATTGTAACGTCCTTTCCGCTGTACCGCTTGCACAGAAAAATAATCATCAGCACAATGGAAAACGATTTTCCGCAGCCGTATCCACCGCAAAGAAAGAAATAGGAGATGTCCGGGAAAGCCTGCGGAGCAGACACAATCTGCCTCTGGTGGATGAACGGCTCTATCTCCCGTTCCCCATTATTCTGAATCTGTGATTTCGCCATAGTCCGGGATTTCCACCATTGGAGAATTTTCCAGCTGTCCGGCGGTCATCGTGTCGCCGGTGATGTTGATGTTGAGCGGATCTGCGTTGTCAATCTTGATTGTCGGGATTGTTTCGTAGCCGCGCGCTCTGCCTTTAGTCGACAGTGAATATTTAATCGCCCACGCCTCTTTGTTTATTACGGCCTGCAGAAGTCCGTCTTCTGCAAGGTCAAGAAGAGTTTCCTTTTCATCTTTGTATTTCGCCTCTGTTTCTTTCCAGCGGTGGATTGCTTTTTCGACTGTGTGCCATTCTGCCTTTATTCCGTGCGCCTCAAGGTGGCGACGTACCTTTGATATGTTTCCCTGGGAATTTGCGAGGGCTTCCAGAATAGCATCTTTGGTCAGTTTGATGTTCATAAATCCTCCCTAAATTTCGTTTGTAGTTTTGTATAGTGATAACTATATACGCTTTTAATCGTCCATCCTTTTTAATTCCATAACTTCATATGTATAGTTTTTTTTATTTTATCATCTCCCAATGCCCTTTATGTTCATCTTCATAACAGTCTTCACCTGCATCATAATCAACCCATTTCATTTTCCTCCTCCTTTAAGGCTTCCTTAATAACCTTATTCAATTTCCTACAACAGTCGACGCAGATTTCTTTACGCTCAACTCTCACAGGGTATCCACATCCTGTATAATCAGAGTCCGAATAGTTCAGTACCAGAGACCCTGCAAAGGATTTAACTTCTTTTTTGCAAACATCACATATCTTCCTCTCAATTGTCTTAATCATTCCTCTACCTCGCTATTTAAGAATTGCTCTGCTTTTTCTTCATTCCTCCACCAAATCCCAGAACCCGTCTCTTCTCCAGTTGTAGAAATGCGGAACCGGTTCCCAGCCGTCAAGCTGCTTTTCAAAGAAATCTTTTTCGCTTTCTGTCGGCTCAAAGCACTGCTTGATTCTGTCCGCTATCGGAGTTGTTGCTACAACGAAGGCCTCCGCTCTCTGACAGAAGTCATAAGAATCTATGTGTTCATTGATAAGCCGGCTTCTATCCATTCCGAAGTTTGCTTTTTTCTTTCCACAAGATTGCAGTTTGTCGCATAGATAACATGAGAACTTGCTGTTCCGGTAAACTCCGATAGTCGCCTTTTCTTTTTCTGTCAATTTGTTAAATTTCATTTTCCAAATTCCTCAAAAATCTTCTTCACTTTTCTTTTTTCAGTCTCGGACAGCGCGAAAAAATTTATATCGTTGTGTCTACAGTAATCCTCCAGCTTTTCAGCTTTTGTCTTGCTGTACATCGTTTTTTTTACTTGAAGATAAAGATACGCTATGAAGCTGGTTCTTATCTTCAACCTGTTCTTCAACATCTGCTCAATCACAAGACTTGCGCTGTCTACAGCCAGCTCTTCCTTATGATCAATACAAAAAATCAGCTTCTTTTCCTTCGACTCCTTGCTTATGATTTTTCTTGCAATCTCCAACAGAAGCAGGAATATCTTGTCAATCTTTTCCGGCATTCCGTGGTAGTATTCATACTGCAAATTCATAAGCCTCTGGTTGTCATTTTCCGGGGCGGCAAAAAAGAGCAAGTCATCAATCTCTTTTTTCTCCTCCTGCTCATAAAAATCAAAGTCAAGAAAATACTGAAAACCGCATTCTGTTTTCTCTCCTCTCATCTTTAATTTCCTGTAAGTTTTGCAGCCTCTTCCCTGAACACCTTGCAGCACATCCTGCACTTGCAGTATTCCCAGTCCTCCTTGGCGCAAGTGTAGAAAGGGTTTCCGAATATCCGGCAGTATGATTTTTCCTGGCACTCAAAGCATCTTCCGCCACCGCGATAGAATTTGTCCGACAGGTCTTTCGGAATCGGATAGTCTACGTTAAGCCGTATAAAATTGCCCGGAAATTCATACCCGCATTTCAGGACAAGGCTTTTTGCAAATCGGCTTTTGAGCAGGTTTCCTGTTTTCTCGGCGTCGTCAGCTTTCGCTCTTCTCCAGCAGGTGTAGCAGACTGTCTGGCTTACCGGGTAACTTGTGCCGCATACCTTGCATTGCTGCCATGCCACCAGTTTGACTTCTTCTTCCTGTCCGTTTTCAGTTGCTCTCCTGTTCGCCATGGCTTCCTCCCATTTCGCTTTCAAAGTCCAACTTTAATTTCTGCCCGTATCCCGAAAGACATTTCTCTGTTTGAAAATCAAAATACCGTGCACCAGTCGGCATTCCTCTCTCGATCCATTCGTCGTGGTAATGCTCTAAGATTTTTGGAATGAAGCGCGGATTGTCTTTCATTTCATCAAGAAGCTGTGTCTTTATCTGCTCCGGCGTTCTCCGTGTTTCTTCCTGGTTGTCGGCTTTTCGGACTAAGAACCGGGTTTTGTCAAAATTGGCAGGGAGAAGGTCATAGAACCACTGTTTTTGCACAAGCTGGTAGAAGCCAATCTTCTGTCTGAATCCGCAGTATGTGTCCGGGTTCGAGTAGATGTCTGTGAAATTCTTACAAGCCTGTATTATGTCATCGCTGTGCACGTTCTGGAGCTCTTCCTTCCTGTGAATTACAGAAATGGCATTCTTGAAATCAGTTTGCAAGAATGAGATTTCGTTTTCCCTTGCGCACGGAAGCCTGGCTTTTTTGAATATCTCAAATATTTTTTTTGAATATTCAGTTTGAGGAGGAGAGAGTGTGAGTGTGCTTAAAACAATTTCGTTCGCATTATGACTCTCTCTCTCATTTACATTCTCATTAGCATTTACATTTACATTCTCATTAGCATTTACATTTACATTTACATTAGGTTGTTTTTCCGCATACCCATTGGTTGTTTCCGTAATAACCATAGGTTGTTTTTCTGTATAACCATTGGTTGTTTTTTTTGCATTGTTGTTGGAAGGAGCACCGCCTTTACAACCGTTTGTTTTTCTCTGGTTATTTGCGTCGATTTGCGGCTTAATAAGTGTAAATACTATTTTTTCAATTCCGGAAAGATTATCTGGTATTGTCCCGTTAAGTGCATAATTATTGATTATGCGCATTATTTTTCCATATTGCTCGTTTGTAAGCTCTGCACACGCTTCGTCAAAACTTCTGTAAAAAACAAAACTATCTGCCATATTTTTTTATTTCCTTTTCCGCTATTTTTTTAAACAAGTTTCCAACATTTTCCCGCCGTATTTTATGTGGGCTTGCCCGGAATAACGCCCCGGAAACTGAAAGCTTCGCGGCCAGTGTTTCCGCTTCCTGCTGCGAGAATCCGCAACGAAATACCCACCAATGACCGTCCCTGAACTCATCGACTTTGTAATAATCTACCGAACATTCCGGACGTGTTTTAATTTCTTTCTTTTCGTCACAGCTGCTCTTTTTTCTGCCGTCAGGCTTATTTTTTATCCAGTCTTTCAACTTTTTAAAGTCTGTATTCGTTACCCAGCCGCGCCCGTTTTTTCTGAATGTTTTAATTTTCAATTTATCTGCATAGTTGTAAAATGTTGAACATGGCAAACCTAACCGCTCTATAGCTACGGAAACCGGCACCGCGTCAAAATCGCTGGCGGCATCAGATTGCATTTTTTCAAAATCGGAGTGCTTTATATATTTTACGCGGCCGAATAATTCGCATTCTATTCCGGCTCTATTAATTCTCTGGTACATCGCACATCGCGATATTCCCAATTTGGCCGCAGCATCGTCTACTCCGATACTATCCGGGCTCCTTTTATAAATTGCCTTCAATTTTTCAAAATCTTCAAACGATATACTATTGCAAGCCTTGCCCGAGCTTATTTTTTGCGCAGCCATTTTAAACCCGCGATTTTTGCAATAATAATATAAATTAGTTTTTGGTACCCCCAGCTCATCGGAGGCTTCCTGCAATAAAATATATTTACTCATTTTTTTTACTCCTTCAGCGCAATCTGCCAGTCCGCTGCCAGAAGGTGCGCCGCTTCTATCAGCTTTGCGCATTCCTCCGTGCTGCATTCGTGTTCGCTTTTCGGCAGAAGGTAGCCGTTGATTATCGTGTAAGGGTACTCAAGGGCTTCAACTGCCTTCATCTTTACGCAATACTTTATCTCGTCGTAGCTGTGTTTCGTTATGTTGCAAAGCTGCACTATGTGTCCGTTCAGATGGTGGTTCTGGCTTTTTGCTCCTGTTGTTCTAGGTTTGTACGGCGGGTTAATCGTTACCTGCACAAAGTCGTTGTATTTCTCGTGGCAGGAAGTAAGAATCCTTTTCAGAGCCTCCCGGATTCCCTCGTCTTCTGGAATCTCAAGGCACAGAAATCCTTTTCTGAAAACTCTTTTCATTGTGATTCTTATTTCCGCCATGATTCTTTATCTCCTAGAACGGAATGTCTTCCGGGAATTCTTCAGCCGGAGTGTTCTGTTGCGTCCGTTCGGTGTAAAGCTTCGAGAGATAGTCAATGACCTGCCTTGCAGTACGACTCTGTCTCCATGTTCCGACCTTCGCGCATTCCTCCTTGGTGAATACAAGCGAGCCGTCGGAGAACTGCTTTCCGAGAAGTTCGTTTATAAGCTCCCTTTCTTCCTGCGTGTCAGGGCCGCCTTTCATCTGTGGAGTTGCCTGTCTTTGTTGTTGCGGCTGGCTTGAACGGTTCGGGCTATGGCTGGTGTTGTTGCTTTGCTGCTGTTCCTGCGGTGTGTCCCTGTACTTCGCGCCGTCCCAGCGTCCGGCGTATATGTCGGCCGCAACGCCCAGCATTTTAAGGCTTGTACTGAACGCGTCTGTAACCGCCATTTTGTAGCCTTCGTCGTTGGATTGAAGCCCCGCGTTGAATGCGTTCACCAGCTTGCTTCCGCCGATTCCGACTATAGGGTCTGACCATTCCTTTGTGTCCGCGTTCCTGATAAAGACCGCCACCTGCGCGAATACCAGGACCTCATCTTTCGCTCCTTTTTCTGTCCACAGTTTCTGAATTTCATATTTCCAGCCGATTCCTACAAGTCCGAATTTCTCGGTCATGACCTCATACCGCCACTGCGGATTTATATCCGTTTTTCCTTTCAAGTTTCCGGCTGTAATCTGCCTTAGGGCTGTTGCCGGCGGCTGACTCAATGATCTGTATATTTCTATTGCGTTCATTTTATCTCCTCAATCTCAAGGATTCTGTATTCGCATTCATCTAAGCCGTAGATTTTCTTGCATTCCGCTACGCTTCTTACGGTACATTCCTGTTGGCTCCATTCTCCGTGAGTCCATTTATCGCGGTATTCAAAAACAATTCTTACCATTGCTGTTTCTCCTTAATTTCCGTAGTATCCGTAGTCGTTGTTCTGATGCTGGCTGTCGTTGCCGGAGTTTCCGCCAAGAAGCTGGACGTTTTCCGCGCCGACTGTCACCCGGCTGAAATTCTGACCGTCTTTCTGCCACCGCTCCTGCTTTAAAAAGCCCTCGACCGCTATCTGCTTTCCTTTGGTCAGGTAGGGCCGGAGGCTTTCCGCCATTTTTCCATAGATTTTCACATCAAAAAAACTTGCCTCATCGACCCACTGGCCGTCCTGTTGCCGGCTTCTGTTCACGGCGATTGACATGTTGCCGATGGGCGCGCCGCTGTTCGTATATTTTATGTCGATGTCTTTAGTCAGTCGTCCTACAAGGACTGTTTTATTTATATCTGTCATATAAGCTCCTTCTGTCGGGATAAAGCGCCACACAAAGTTTATAAGCCTTGTGTGGTCTTAGGTTTTACCCTGACTGTCTTTCTATTTTGTGTACACTCCAGAACCCTTGTCCTGAAGCTCCGAGTAGGTTATACCGTGGTCGGACATATAGCCACGCAGGTCAAGAAACTGGCTGCGTGTAAGGGTGAAAACGAGGGCGTATTCCTCCAGTGTCTCCGTTTTCTCCGGCTTTATCTCAAGCCCGAGTGCGGCGCTTGCAAGGTCGGAGGATTCATTCTCGCTTTCCGCCTTTTTCTCCTCCTTCCATTCGTCCTTTTTCTGCTCCTGGATTTTCTTGAAGCGTTCTACTTCCTCGCGCTCCCTCTGCTCTCTGGCGAGCCTTTCGCGGTTCGCCTTGAGCTGGTTCGCTTTCTGCATGGCTTCTGTTATGGACAGTGTGTCAAGGTAGACCGTCTTAAGAAGTGATACGTCTTCCTGCGGGAACTGTTCCAGAATTTTGAGTTCATCAAATGTTTTCTTCTGGATTGCGTCGATTTCGGCAAGAACATCTTTCAGCTTCGCGGTCTTGTTCGTCCATTTCTTGATGTCTGTTATCTTGGCTAAGTCAGTAATGTCGAAGAGAGAGAAGCCTGTTTTATTCCAGTAGTCCTCTATTTTCTCCCATTTTTCGCCGCGCTCCCTTTCTTCCTCCGCCTTGACAATCTCATCAAGACCGGCACTTGCGGCTTTTATTGCCTTGCAGGTTTCTGTGATTGTGATCTTGAACTTGTTGAACGGCTCCATGTACTCGCGCTCAAGTTCAAGCCTTTTTGAATTCAAGGCTTTGTCGGCCTTGTTTAAAAGGGCTTTGTCGGCTTTCGCCTCGTCAGCCCTTCCGATGTAGTTCTCCGGTGTGTAGTCTTTAAGGTGGGTCAGGACAACCTGCCTGATTGCCTCTGCGTTGCTTTCCAGCGTTCCAATTGTGAGGCGGCTCTGAAGCTCCAGGTCTTTACTTTCAAGCATGTATAGCCTCCTTGATGTTACTTTTCATACAGTAACCTCCTGTTTTGTTTTTTCTGAATGCGGGTGGTCACCTTTATTCAATATCCTGCGCCCCGGAGCGGCCGGGCAAGAATCCTCTTACGCAGAATTTTTTAAATAGGGATTTAAATCTCTTTTTCCCCTTCCTCAATCGTTAGATTGCGTGCCTTTTCTTTGAATCCGTTGCTTGCGTTTTTGTGGAATTGTGCAAGGGCCTGTTCGCCCTTCTGTGCAAATTTGATTGCGAGCCGTTCTTCGGCTTCGCTCTTTTCCATAAGTGATTGATATTTTGTCATTTTGTTCCCCTCCTTAACCATGGGGATAAAAAAAAAGGCTTCTAAGATTGTTGGATTATCTTAGAAGCCAAAACTATCCGCTGAGACAGTCAGCGACCTTGGTTAAGAAAGCCGCTGAAAAATCCAACACATTTCAGCAGCTCTCGCCTTATGTGTTAAGAATAAATCAATATGCGGACAGCCTTTTTATCAGAATCTTGAATGGAAGAAAGATTTTGAGTTACAATAATACATTTTCAGGAGAGTATAAAATGAAAAAAATATTTCTTGCATTAATTATTCTATTTTCGCTTTTTGCATTTACCGGGTGTCCAACGAATGAAGATCTTGCAATCGATTATATTTATACAGTTAATATAAAAATCAATGTAGAAAATAAATCAAATAATCAGGCTGAATTGAACCTTATTCCGGTTTTGCTGGACGAGGAAAATACTTGGGCAGAATTTTTCTGGGTATCTGACGGAGAAACTCATTCTGTAATAAAAGAAAATAAAATTGTAAATGAAAATGAGTCAACAGAAATTTTACTTAAATCATCGTATGAAGTACCTGTAAAAGAATCTTTTCTTCTTAACATTAACGGAGAAAATGGAAAAAACTTTTTGGGTTATAATAAAGAAGTTCCTTTGTATAATAAAGGTCAGAAGCAGGATTTATCAAATATAATTCAGGATAATCTGGGAACAGTGATTTTTAAGCACGATGATTTTCCAAAATGGACAGACGCTGATGGTGAAAAACAGTTAGACAACTACACTGTTTATGCAGAATACAATCTTTTAATCACCGATGATAGCTGTACATTAAATTTATCTTACCTGAAATAAACAATTTTGAAATTTCCCGCGAGAGTGAAGCCGGCTTTTGTGTAACTGCGGATTGCGTTGATATTTTTTTGCCTTACAAAAAGAATTGTTTTTTTTCCTTCTGCGCGCGCCTTGTCTGCAATTGCACAAACCAAAGCCGCTGCAAGATTTTTTCCGCGGAATTCTTTTTTTGTATACACGCCGCCAAGCTGAACAAAATTTTTTGTCTGCGCATTTGTATTTGCCTTTGCAATAAAAGTGTCTTTGTAAAAAATACCAAAAACTGTAAGCGTACGGAGCGTCTTGTCTAAAACCATGCGCTCTGCTGCCGGCGGAATTTTCTTCCACGGGGAAATTACTTCTTCTGTATCGTAAGCAACCTGCAGCGGCATAAGAAGATTCCCGTCAGAAAGAGAACATTCTTTTACAATACCAAACGCCGGTTTACAGACAGCGCCGCACGTTTGTTCCATAAGAAAAAGTTCCCGCGCCCTGCGTTCCTTATAAAAATTCACATTGCAAAGAGCTGCTTCCAGTTTTGACACGCAGCTGCTTTCTCCGGTGATTGAATGAATTTTTTTGTCCTTAAAAAAAAGAGCAAGTTCCTTTTCTATTTCTTCATTCATGTCAGGAATAAAGGCGCTCAGTGATCTGCCCATGTTGTACGAAAAAACACCTGCTATCTGTACAGAACACGGCGCATCTTTTTTATCATTGTCCGTATTCAGAATAAGAAAAACGCTTTCTTCTTCGGCAAGAACACGCTGCATTAAAGCGCAGTTGAATTTTTCTTCTGCAAGCAAAAATGTCTGCGCCTGTAAAAACAAAGCTTTTGCATTAGGACATTTTGCTGCCTGCACAATTTTAAAACAGCGCATTTATTCAGTAACGTCCTTAAGCCATTTTCCGGACTTAAGTCTTGCAAAACCCCAGAAAGTTTTTAGTACACCTTCTGTCAAAAGACAAAAATAAACTGTCGGCGGTGAAAGTTTCAGAACAAATGCTGCAAAAATTCCAGCCGGAATGGCAATCGCCCACATCCAGAAAATATCGTGGAATGCTGCAAATTTTGTGTCTCCTCCCGCGCGGCAAAAACCGACAATAAAATACATGGCAAACGCGTTGAACGGGTAAAAGCAGATTAAAACATAAAGCATGTGTCGGGCCGTTTCAATAATGTGCGGTTCCACGTTGAACAAATACGGAAGCAGAAGTGAAAGCGGGTAAAGCAAAAGACCTATTCCCACTGCACAAAGCGGAAGGAACCATGCGAATCTGTTTGCATAAAGACGCGTCTCATCTTTTTTATCTTCGCCGATTTTTTTGCCAAGAATAATTCCTGTTGCGTTTCCTGTGCCAATAAAGAAAACCCAGGTAAGCTGCGAAATTGTTCCCGTTATGTTGAACGCGGCAATTGCGTCTGTTCCCATGCGTGAAAAAATTGCGTTTTCTACAGTAATTCCCATTCCCCAGAAAGATTCGTTAATCAAAACCGGCAGTGCAATTCTTATGAATCTGTAAACAAAGTATCTGTCAAATTTAAAAAACGATCGCACCGAACCTGCCGCTTCAAATTTTTTTGCATACGAAAAAATCAGCAGAAGTGCGGTTTCAAGACTGCGCGCAATGACTGTAGCAACAGCAGCTCCGGTAACGCCCATTCCGTTAACTGCAAAATGTATTCCAAAAAATTCAAACGAAAATCCAAAAATAAGTGCGTAGTTAAAAAGTGCATTTACGGCAAACGAAACTGCCGTGCAAACCATAGGCAGGTGAACGTGTTCCGTACTGCGGAATGCCAGCTGGAACGGAAAGCCCAGTGCCATTATTACATAGCTTGGTGCAACTGCCCTCAAGTATTTTGCTCCGAACGCAATTACAACAGGATCTTTTGAATAAAAGCCAATCAGCACTTGTGGAACAGTTAGGCCGGCAATGCAGAAAATGAGTGATATAATAGTAGAAAAAGTGAGCATAATGCCCATTGTTTTGTGGATTCCGTCCAGATCTTTTTTGCCCCAGAACTGCGTAATAAAAATAGAGCCGCCACTTGAGATTCCAAAGAGAATCATGTTCAGAATAAAAAATATCTGGTTTCCAAGTCCGACGGCGGCAATTTCTGCAGCACCCAGCTGGCCGACCATAATAGTGTCCAGCATGTTTACAAAAGTCTGCATCAAATTCTGCAGAATAATGGGAACGGCAATAAAAAAAAGTGTCTTGTAAAAACCCTGAAGCGGTGTCCTGAGCGAATTATTTTTTAACATAAGCCCAGTATAGCAAAAATATGTCTGTGTAGCAAATTCAGGCAAGAAATGATATAATTAATAGGAAAGTTTGCAAACTTTCCTATTAATTAAATGTACATTCTCATTTTGTTGTGAATGAACATTTATGGAGGAACTATGATGTATTCTTTTATGACATTGCCTGATGAAACAGAAATTGTGCATTCAGAAATGATGCCTGACGGGAAAGTTAAAGTCTATATGGAAACTCCTGATGAAAAGTACTGCTTTAAGCATGCAACCTGTTGGCTCCCTGAACAAAAGTGGGAAGATATTCTTGGATATACAGATTCCCAACTTGAATACTTAAAAGAACTTGTTGATTCAGAAAAACATATGATACTTGAACTGGCCCAGACAGGAGGATTAATGAATGCCGCAAATCTTTAAATTTGGTTCCTATTGGGTATATTTCTGGGCTAATGAAAATAGTCCAAGGGAACCAGTTCATATACACTTGTCAGAAGGGCGACCAATTGCAAATGGAACAAAAGTGTGGATTACAAAAAATGGAAAGTGCTCTTTGGCAAATAATAACTCAAAAATACCTGAAAAAGTTTTGAACAAATTGCTTCGACTTATAGAACCGCGTTCTTTTGAAATAATAACTAAATGGAAAGAAATGTTCGGAGAAGTTAGTTATTATTGCTGAAACAGTTTTCTAAATAAAAGCCCCGCCGAATTGGCGAGGCTTTTTATTAATCTAGTTTCTAAAAGAGTGGATTGGGGCAGGGATTCTTCCGCCGCGGTTTATAAAGTCTGCACAGCTGAATGTGTTAACGTCAATAACCGGGCAGCCTCCAAGAAGTCCTCCGAATTCAACCCATTCACCTGCTTTCTTTCCCGGTGCTGGAATAAGTCTTACGGCCGTAGTCTTGTTGTTGACCATACCGATTGCCATTTCGTCAGCCATAATTCCGCTTATGGTAGTAGCCGGTGTGTCTCCCGGAATTGCAATCATATCAAGTCCTACAGAACAAACGCAGGTCATTGCTTCAAGTTTTTCCAAAGTAATTGAATGCTGTTTAACGGCATTGATCATTCCTTCATCTTCAGAAACCGGAATAAATGCTCCCGAAAGGCCGCCGACATTTGTAGAAGCCATTACGCCGCCTTTTTTAACCATGTCGGTAAGCATTGCAAGCGCGGCAGTTGTTCCCGGTGCTCCTGCTCCTTCAAGACCAATTTCCTCAAGAATACGTGCAACACTGTCTCCGACTTCGGGCGTAGGTGCAAGCGAAAGATCAAGGATTCCAAAGTTAACGCCAAGACGTTTGGCCGCTTCTGTTCCGACCATCTGGCCCATGCGTGTAATCTTAAAGGCCATCTTTTTGATTCCGTCGGCAAGTTCGTTAATAGGTCGTCCCTTGTACTCGCGGGCGGCTGCAAGAATAACTCCCGGTCCTGAAACACCAACGTTAATAACCGCGTCTCCTTCTCCCGGACCGTGGAATGCTCCTGCCATAAACGGATTGTCTTCTGGCGCGTTTGTAAACACAACAAGTTTTGCGCATCCGTTGATTGCACAGTTGCGTGAAGCTTCTGCAGTTTTCTTGATGGTTTCTCCCATAAGTTTAACTGCGTCCATGTTTATTCCGCTTTTTGTTGTACCAACATTTACTGATGAACAAACGTTGTCTGTAACTGCAAGTGCTTCAGGAATAGAGTCAATAAGAATTCTGTCTGCAGGAGTAATTCCTTTCTGAACAAGAGCGCTGAATCCTCCAATAAAGTTAACGCCCAGTTCCTTTGCGCAGCGGTCCAAAGTGCGGCAGTATTCTACATAAGATTTTTCGCTGCTGGCACCGGCAACAAGGGCAATAGGTGTTACAGAAATGCGCTTGTTGATGATAGGTACGCCGAATTCCTTTTCTATGTCCTGGCCAACGCGAACCAGGTTTCCGGCATAGCGCATAATCTTGTCGTAAATTTTCTGATTTGCGCGCTTACTGTCCTCGCAGGCGCAGTCAAGAAGTGAAATTCCCATGGTAATGCAGCGAACGTCCAGGTTCTGCCTCATAAACATGTTGACTGTTTCTTCTATTTCTACAGGTGAAAAAATCATAGCAACCTCTAGTATACAAATAATTGTTAATTCTATATAAAAAAACAAATAAAATCAATCTGGAGGACTCGGAGTAATTATGGAGCAGGTTTACGGGAAGGCTAAGGCAATTAGCAGAAAGTTCAAATATGTGCTATACTTTAATTAATAATAATTTAGAAGAAAATTTGGATAGATAAATTGCGTAATAAATATGATGAACAATTCTGTCGCGAAAAGGAGCCGCAAAAATTTCGCCTTCCCATGATATTTAGTATCTGTTGAAGATGTATATTTTCTTTGAAAGTCTTTAATAGAATTTGAAGCTTCTGTATTTCTCAACTCAAATCCGCATTCCGGATATTTTGCAGCCATACTTGGAAGTACTGCTCCGCAACCAGGGCATTTCTTAATTTCACCGTCAAACGACTGTACTTTTGTTTCACTCATAATAATTATTCCTGTTAAAATTTGTATACGTTAAAAACTCTTTTCTATTAAAAACAGCCACCAGAGGTCTTACACATTATTTTTTCTTATCGAAAAGTCCGCCGAATCCGCCATCGCTTCCGCCAAGATTCATTCCGCCGTCATGAAGTACAACACCCTAAAAAATCGGGAAAATCACCCTAAAAAAGACGAGTCTGTTACTCAAAAATGAAAAAAAATTAAAATTGAGTAATAGAATACATTTATTCCTATGATTTTTGCAGTATTTTCACGCTTTTTCCTATGAACTTTGCTATTATTTCTTGTTTTTTCCTATGAACTTTGCTATTATTTACTTATGAAGCGTTCAATCATTGATAAATTGAGATTATGGAAAGAAAACAAATCAAGAAAACCTCTTGTTATGACAGGTTTGCGTCAGTGCGGTAAAACGTATACGCTTAAACAATTTGGCGCAGATTTTTTTGAAGATACAGCTTACTTCAACTTTGAAGAAAATCCTTCGCTCTGTTCAATTTTTGACCAGGATTTTAATATTGAACGGATTCTTGACGAACTTGGAAATATTTTCAGACAAAAAGAAATTGTCTGTGGTAAAACGCTCGTAATTTTTGATGAAATTCAATCTTGCCCAAAGGCGATAACTTCTCTTAAATATTTTTGCGAAAACAAACGGGAACTTCATGTAATTGCGGCAGGCTCTCTTTTGGGAGTTGCACTTAAAAATAAAGATATCTCTTTTCCTGTTGGCAAAGTTGACAGACTCCAAATGTTTCCAATGAGCTTTAAGGAATTTTTGTGGGCAGAAGGATTTGAATCACTTTGTAACGGAACAGAAAAATATGCTGACGAAAATCCGCTTTCTGCTTTATACACTTCCACTTTTGAAAAAGAACTTCGTTATTATTTTGCTGTCGGAGGTATGCCTGAAGCAGTTTTAAGCTGGTCAAAAAATCACAATATTTCAGAAGTGGTTCAAATTCAAAATACAATTTTGCAGGATTATGAATCTGATTTTTCAAAGCACGCACCAATTACAGACGTTGCAAAAATCGGTTGGATTTGGGATTCGATTCCTGCACAACTTGCAAAAGACAACAAGAAATTTATTTTTTCGCATGTAAAAGCCAGAAAACGTTCTGCAGATTTAGAAGATGCACTCATGTGGCTTGTAGGAGCAGGTCTTGTTTATAAACTAAATCTTGTAACAAATCCACAAAGTCCGATTTCTGCGTATGCCGACAATTCATATTTTAAAGTGTATTTTGCAGATACAGGATTATTAAGGGCAAAAGCAAAAATTGCTCCTGAATTGCTGCTGGAATCAAACGAGAGTTCATTGGGAAATTCCGGAGTTGGGACTTTTAAAGGAGCATTTGTTGAAAACTACTGCCTTTCAGAATTAATAAAAAATGATATTGAACCGTATTTTTGGACTTCCGGAAACACAGCTGAGCTTGATTTTCTTTTTGAATACAGCGGAGAAATATATCCTGTGGAAGCAAAAGCAGAAAGCAATACACGGGCAAAAAGTTATAATCTTTTCTGTACCCGTTACAAAAGCAAAAAAGGTTTTCGGATTTCTATGAAGAATATAGGCGTAAACATGATTGAAAATACAAAGTCAATTAGTTTGCCGCTCTATCTTTTGTGGCTAATAAAGAAATATTTATAACCGCAAAACCTTTATAAAGTATCCAGTTTTCTGCCCGAAACAGGAAGATTATTTTTTCTGCAAAATTCAATAAGTTCTTCTTTTAAATAATAAAAGTTTCTGAAAGTTTTTGAGTCAAGTTAAATATTTAAATTTGGTCTTTTGTTCATTTTAAAATTCTTTCTATTCTACAATCTTCCATTCACCGAGTGTGCGTTTTTCTGCATCAAAACTTACGCCCACTTTTACCAGCTTTTTGTCGTTGCCGTTTTTATCTTTTGTAACTGAATACGGAATCAGATATCCTTTTGAATCAATCTGCGCGAGTGCTTCTTCTACTGTTCCGTCAAGTTTGAATTCAAAAACGTAAACAGCGCTTTCTGTTTCTACAACCATATCACTTTGGCCGGCAGCACTTGCTTCTTCTGTCTTGACAACGTACGGCGTACACAAGCGCGCTATTAAATAGAATAAAGTTTTGTAGTGATTTTCATCCTGCTTTTCGGCATTATACGGAATCGAAGACAAAAAAGCTTTCATTTCTTTTAGAGCATCTTCAAGACGGTTTTCACGAAAGGCCTTTGTTATTCTTAAAATAAAACTGTCATTTTGAATTTGATCATCTGTTGCGTAATAAGGCATAAGTGATTTTACAAAGCCCAGTCGCACCTCATCATTTGGAAATCCAAGTGTATATTCGTAGCCGTCATAATTTTTGATTGTAAGATACCCGCTCTGATAAAGCATAGGAATTGGATTTGTTGCCGTTTCTGTCGGAGCGTCAAACATTTCAAGTGTTGCCGGAAATCCTTTGTCAAAACTTTCAGGGGCCATTTTATATTTTTTTATCAATCGCGTAAGAATTGTCGGTGTTCCCGTTGCAAACCAGAAGTTTTTTAATTCTTTTTTACTGAGTGCATTTATCAAACTGAACGGATTATAAATATCAGGTGACTTTTCTGTAAAATGATAGCCGTCATATTTTTGAGTAAGAGCTGCACAAGCTTGGTCGTAAGTCATATTGTTGTTATCTGCCAGCGCCTGGATTTCCGGTTTCATCTGTTCAAAAAGTTCTTCTTTTGTAATTCCGCAGATTGCAGCATACTCATTATCCATCGTAATTACATTAAGATTATTCAATTCACTGAAAATACTCAGCT
>OIYG01000150.1_pt1 | contig 77063 bp, 66 predicted proteins | sample 1587861 | NCBI WGS metagenome assembly OIYG01 (sample SAMN03283272) | human gut metagenome | biome: human-associated habitat; material: feces | host: Homo sapiens | place: Peru | collected 2012
ATCTTTATTCTTCTTCTTTAATTTTTTTATTAGTTTTGTTAAGTTTTCGTTACAAAGTTGAAAGATAACAAAATTTGACTTTCTGAAAAAAAGTAAATAATCGTCCCAATAGATCACCCTGAACTGGTTTCAGGGGCTCTTCATGGCAAGGATTAACAAGAGTTTTGGGACTCAATTTCTTGTCATATTTTGATTATTAAAAAGATTCTGAATCAAGTTCAGAATGACTATTTGGCGTACCTAGCAAAGATTCGTATTACACTTAACCTTGAACACATCTTACAAAACCAAGGCAGGTCACGGCACCGCCTGATACTTAAATTACGCAGTCGGCATAGCATGGCATGCTATGCCGACCTATCTTACAAAGGGCTTAATAACAAGTGGTGTCTGCATTTCAACACGTTGGGCAAGTATGCCCAACCGACCTTTCTTAAAATAACACAACAGGCATTACAACACTCAAATCGACTTTGTAAAATCATTTTGCAATTACACTCTACGCTGACAAAGTAAAGATTTCGTAAATCTCTTCGTCCGTAAGTTCCGTAATAATCTTTTCGCCTTCGTAAACTGCCAAATCTGCAAGTTCTTTCTTAGACTTAAGCATTTCGTCAATTTTTTCTTCAAAAGTTCCAAGTGTAATCATACGGTGAACCATAACGTTTTTGTCTTGTCCGATACGGTATGTACGGTCAGTTGCCTGATCTTCAACCGCAGGATTCCACCACAAGTCGTAATGGATAACGTTTGTAGCACTTGTAAGGTTCAAACCTGTACCACCAGCCTTCAATGACAAAATCATTACCTTATATTTGTCTTCTGTTTGGAATTTTTCAATCAATTCTTCACGCTGAGCGACTGTCAAACTTCCGTGGAAGAACAACGGTTCAGTATTGCATTCCTGCGAAATAACCTTACACAAAATATCACCCATTTCCTTATACTGAGTGAATATGAGAGTTTTTTCATCATTATCAATAATATTTTGAACCAAATCCAAGCATTTTTCCATTTTACCCGAAAGTTCTCTTCCCATATCGCCCGATTTCAAGAACTGATAAGGGTGGTTACAAATTTGTTTAAGTGCAGTAATAAGTTTGAAGATATTACCACGTCTGTTGACACCCGTAAATCCGCTGATTTTTGTCATCATTTCATTAAGAGTTTTTTCATAAAGAACAGCCTGAACTTTAGACAAGTAGCAGTATTCGTTGAGTACCATTTTTTCAGGCAAGTCTGAAATTACGTTCTTATCGGTTTTCAAACGTCTTAATACAAACGGAGAAATAGACATTCTCAATTTGCCCGCTCTTGAATGTTCCTTAAATCTTTCAATAGGAATTGCATAACTCTTTTGGAATTCTCTCAATGAACCCAAATAACCTTTATTGATAAAGTCAAAAATACTCCACAACTCTGTCAATCTGTTTTCAACAGGAGTACCTGTCATTGCAATTTTTACATCTGATTTCAGCATTTTTATTGCCAAAGTTTGAGCCGTATCAGGATTTTTGATATTTTGTGCCTCATCAACGATAATCATACTCCAACCTTGCTTTTTGAGTTCTTCAACGTCAATTCTCATAATTGCATAAGTCGTCAAAATTACATCGTGATTTACGTCAAGTTTTCTGTCCGCACCGTGATAAATCACCGCATCAATTTCCGGAGCAAAAAGTTGAAGTTCTTTCATCCAGTTACCCATAAGAGTTGTAGGACAAATTACCAAAACAGGTTTTTTCAAACGATTTTCTTCTTTCATTTTCAAAATCAAACTGATAACCTGAATAGTTTTACCTAACCCCATATCATCGGCAATACACGCACCGAAACCTTTGACAATATTTGTCCATAACCACCTCAAACCGATTTCCTGATAAGGTCTTAATTCACCCTTCAAGCCTTTTGGCAAGGTCATTTCTACAGGTTTTGTAAAATCTGACAGAACTCTTGCAAACGCCGCATCATAGTCAAATTCATACTGATCAAGTTGACCGGATAAAGAAGCGTGCAACAATTCCATTCTTGACATTGATTTAAGGTTAGATTTTGCAATTTGGTCAAAAATCTTTTTACCTTCTTCTTTGTCAACCAAAACATATTTATTCTTATATTTGATTAAACCGTTGTTATTTTCCAACAATTTTTGGTACTCTTCCAAAGAAATTTTCTCATTACCGATAGCGATTTCATAAGAGAATTCCAAAATATCATCAAGAGAAACCTTTGAAGCGGACGTATTGTTATTGATAAGATTTGCCAAGTCTTCGGAACGTGATTCCTTAACCTTCGCATTAATAGAAGCTCTCGGAATAACAATATTCTGCAATTCTTCAGGCAAGATAACTTCAATTTGAGCCTTTTGCAGGTAATAAGTAGTTTGAGTAATGATTTTATAAACTTCATTCAAGTTCAAATCCAAGTACAATTTATCTTCATCTTCAAATACCTGTTCAAGTTCAGGCATATAACGAAGTGCGTAATTTAATTGTTTTTCGACAATTCTTGAAATATCTGAAGCTTTTGCTCCAAACACTTCGTCTTCCGTGTATAAACTATCAATCAAAACGCTTTCATCAGTTTTTCTGTTCTTGATATAAACCTTCAATCTGAACATATCATCAGGAGCATTTTCAATCTTGAAGAACGGAATAACGTCATATTTGCCCAAATACAATTCATCAAACCATTGAGCAAAGCTCTCTGCATAATCTTTTCCTTTTAGAACCGCCTTTTGTTCCAAGTCTTTCAACATATATTGACCTGATTTTACGTCCTTAAATCTGTACATTTTTATACCCAAGAATTTATAAATTACATAATTCAAATAGGTATAAATAAATTCATAGACAAAATTTTTCGGAATTTCGCCGTCAATAAACAAATCTTCAGGCATACATTCTTCAAATTGGTTGATAATTCTTGCCATTTTTGAGTTGTTAATAATCGGTTCGTAAACAATTCTGAACATTTGCCCGTAGCGTTTAACCGTCGGAATGAAATACAATTTTTCAATCAATTTCATAACGAAATATGTCAATTTATTCAAATAAATAAAAGTTGGTGACAAATCCGCCAAATCTACAATATTACCAAATCCGCCGAAATAGTCCATAATAACGTCCCAAGCCATAAAGTAACCGACTTTATCCTTGAAAACTTCTGACTTAAAGCGGAACAAAGACCCTTTAGATTTCAAATAATATTGAAAATTATTTGTAGGAGTAACAAAAAATGACAAATTGTTTTTATAAGACAATTTAGAAGGTTTATTTATCAAATAGAAATTTGTGTTACGGGTCGGAGCGTTAGGACTCAGAAATACTCCCGCAAATTCGTCCTCAACAATTTGATATATCATACTCAACGTATAACGAAAATCTTTATTTTTGAAGTGTTCCGGATTTTCACTCAAGTTAAAAAATAACTCATCCACGTTGTTCTTTTTGAACGAAAAATCAATGTTTAAATCTTCTATTTTGTTACTCATATTTTTACCTTTATAAAATTTGTTCGGGTGATAAATTTAATAAGCGGATAGATTAAAAAATCTACCCGCCTTTGTATATTTATTTAATTAATGATTTACCTGTCATTTCCGCAGGTTGCTTGATATCAAGCAGTTGCAACACTGTCGGTGCAACGTCACACAATGCTCCTGTCGGTCTTAATTCGGCACCTTTAGGACCGTTAATCAAGACAAACGGAACTTCATTTGTTGTATGTGCGGTTTGCGGTTTTCCTGTTGATTCATCAACCATAACTTCCGAGTTACCGTGATCTGCCGTTAACAACATTGTAATATCGTGTTCTTTACAAGCCTCTGCAATTTTACCGACACATTCATCAACAACTTTACAAGCCTTTGTCGCCGCTTCAATAACACCTGTATGCCCAACCATATCAGGATTTGCAAAGTTAACCAAAATAAATTGATATTTAGGGTCGTTTACAGCCTTCAATACGTTATCACAAACTTCGTAAGCACTCATTTCAGGTTGCATATCGTAAGTGGCAACTTTTGGGGAAGCAACAAGAACACGGGTTTCGTGAGGTTGAGGTTCATCAATACCGCCATTGAAGAAGAACGTAACGTGTGCATATTTTTCTGTTTCAGCAGTTCTGAATTGGTTAATTCCGTTTGCTTCCAAAACATCACCTAAAATATTCACAAGTTTTTCTTTCGGGAAAGCAACAGGGAAAGTGAAAGATGCTTCGTAACTTGTCATTGTTGTGTATAAAATATTTTTAAGAACTTTTTTACGTTTGAAACCGTCAAAATCAGCAAAATTGATAGCCTTAGTAATTTCTCTTGCTCTATCAGGACGATAGTTGAAGAAAATTATTGAATCATTATCGTGAATTCTTGATTCTTCACCACCGATAACCGTTGGCAATACAAATTCATCTGTTTCGCCCTTTGCGTAAGATTGTTTAACACCTTCAATAGCTGTTGCGGCGTGTTCGCCTTCACCCAACAACAACGCATTGTAACCTTTTTCAACTCTGTCCCAACGATTATCTCTGTCCATAATGTAATAACGACCGATAATTGTTGCAACAGGAGGAAGGTTATATTTTTTCAATTCATCTTCAACGATTTGCAAGTATTCGCAAGCACTTGAAGGTGGCGTATCACGACCGTCCAAAAAGGCATGAACGTAAACTTTTTTCAAGCCTGAATCCGCCGCCATTTTAATCAACGCTAGCACATGGTCAAGCGAAGAGTGAACACCGCCTGTTGATACCAAGCCATAAATATGAAGTGCAGAATCGTGTTTTTTAGCGTGTTCGATAGCATTCAAAAATCTTTCATTTTTAAAGAAAGAACCGTCTTTAATTGCATTATTGATTTTTGACAAATCCTGATAAACAATTCTGCCGGCACCCAAATTCAAGTGACCTACTTCGGAATTACCCATTTGACCGTGCGGTAAACCTACGTTTTCGCCATCAGCCTTGATATGAATAAATTTTTCTTCTTTTTCCAAATTCGGAACATTCACAGGATGTGCCAATTTTGTAGCATCATATTTTTCAGAACCTGTTGAAATGCCCCAACCGTCCATTATACATAATAAAACTCGTTTAGTCATTTTAAAATCCCTTCTTTCCAGTGTACGCTAGCAAGAGTTTAACAAAAACATGTTTTTTTTTCAACGGCGAATTTTAAAGCACAAAACCTGTTCTAATTCGGGAGTTTTACACAAAATTCAGTCCTTACACCCTCTTCGCTCGTTGCAATAATTTCCCCGCCATGAGCAACGGCAATTTGTTGAGAAAGGTATAACCCCAACCCTGTGCCGACTTTGCGGAGTTTTTTAGCGGCAGAATAGTATTTGTTAAAAATCATTTTTAATTCGTCTTTTGATATGCCCTGACCGTAATCAATAACAGAAATTGTTATCCCGTCTTGATATTTACCGATTTTGATATCAATAAACTTTTTGGTATTGCTATGGTCAATCGCATTTGAGATAAGATTTTTTATAACTCGGCGAAGTTGCATCGGGTCGGCATTTACCATCTTAACAAAATCAGACGGAAGATATTTTATTTCTATTTTATTTTCGGTTGCGATAGGTTGCATTTCAGTGATAATAGCTTCAATAAACGGATTTATCTCAATATCGCTACGCACAAGTTTTATGCCCTGTTCTCTCAATTTGTAAGTTTCCAAAAGAATTTGTACGAGCTCCAGCAAACCTTGATTGGAAGTTTTCATATTTTCAAGAGCATATTTTTGTTTATCGGAAATCTCTCCGAATTTGTTTGCCAAAAATAAATCAATGATATTTGATGCCGCAACGATAGGAACTTTCAAATCGTGAGTAAGTGTCGCAACAAAATCATCTTTTAACGTTTCTATTTCTTTTTCGGTCGTAATATCTTTTATAATCAGGACAAATCTCTTTTTCTCCAGCGAAGTTAAAGGTTGAGAATTGATTACAAAATTGTTTGTCGGAGTGTGTTTAATAAAGATTTCGGTATTATTTAATCCCGAAATATCAAAATCTTCATCTTTCACGGGTTGTAGAAATTCAAAAACATTTTTTCCTATAATATCCCGTCCTTTTATTCCAAACCAGTTCAAAATTTTAGGAGTTGCTCGCAAAATTTCAAACTTTTCATTGATAATCAAAATACCGTCAGACAAAGAGTTTATGACAGATTCAAGAAGCTTATTTTGCCTCATCAATTCTGTTTGATACTCAATAATCATTTTTTCACGGTCATTAAGAGTTTCCACCATTCGGTTGATACTGTCCGTAACATTTTGGTAAGTCGGGTGTTCGACTTTTTCAATCTTTGTTGACAAATTACCATACCTGATAGAGTCAACCGTTGTCGTAACTTTGCCCAAATAATCGTTAATCTTTGACCACCTTTTGTTTGTTCTCCTTGTGATAAAAAACAGACTAATGAACACTAAAATTACGCAAATATTAACTAAATAAAAATATGAAAACATTTATTACTTTTTATCTCTCTTTTTCTGATATTTCTCTCTTTATGCTATAATTATACCAAACAGATTGAGATTTGTTAAGATGTTGAGGATTTTATGTCAGGAATTAAACTTCCCAAAACAATAAAAATAGTCATAACAGATTTTGACGGAATTGTTACGGATAATTGCGTTTATATTAACGAGGATTTCACAATGAGCCGAAAACTCAATTTTAAAGACGTTATGGGCTTTTCAATATTGAAAAAAAACGGATTTGATATTGCGATTATTTCGGGTGAGAAAAATTCCGCAATAGAAACAATGGCTAAAAAATTCAAAATTGACGAAATTCATCAAAATATAAGAATTAAAATTGACGTGCTCAAAATGATTGTTGAAAAATATCACCTGACCCAAGATGAATATGTTTACTTGGGTGATGACGTAAACGATTTGGAATGTTTGAAGTTTGCAAAGTATAAAATTACCGTACCGCATGCGGTTGACAAAGTTAAAAAAGTTGATAATATTCAAATAACACATAGTCAAGCAGGTGACGGAGCATTTAGAGAGGTAGCGGATTGTTTGGTTGGTTAAAAAAAATCAGGGAAGAAATTAAAAACCTTAACTTGTCAATAAGTTCATATCAGAAAGACACGGTAATTCAATCTTTGCCGACTGTTGCGTATGTGAACAAAGCGAAAAAATTTATCGACAAAAAACAACTTGATGAGGCGGAACGCCTACTTCTTCGAGCCTTAGACATCTCAGAACAGGATTCTCTTGTTTACAAATATCTCGGAAAAATAAGAGAACGCAAAAATGACTTTGAAAATGCGATTAAATATTACGACAAATCTTCAAAACTGAACCCTAACGACAAAGAAATTTGGCTACGTCTCGGGATGTGTCAACTTAACACAAAACTATTAGACGAAGCAATCGTTTCTTTTGAAAAAGCCAACAAAGTTTCCCCAATGAATACAGATGTCTATACCGGCTGGGGAATGACTTTAATGCGATTAAAAAAATACAAAAATGCCAAAGATAAATTCGTAATGGCTACAAAAATTAACAAATACAATTACACGGCAATTTTGCTGTCTGCGGTCATGGAAGTTCGACTCGGAGAATACGAGGCTGCAGAAATGAAATTGGCTTTTTTAACAAAAATTGCACCGAATGAAAGCAGCACTTACGAATACGCAAATTTAAAACTCATAAAATCGAATTATCAGGAAGCGGAATTGTATGCAAACAAATCAATCAACATAAATCCGCAAATGTTGCCGTCATATTTCATTTTGGGCGAAATTTACTCAATACAAAAAGATATTGCAAAAACAGAAAAAGTTTTCAGAACAGCAATAGCCAACGATTTGGAAAATTCAACCCTTCACTTTGAGTGGGGAAAAGCCTACATGCGACTTTTAGAATTTGAAAAAGCTCACGAACAATTCACAATCGCATTGCAGGAAGAACCCGATTTTATGGAAGCAAAAATCGGAATGGCTTTAACAAGTGCTTATAATGAAGACTTCACGATTTTAGACGAAATCGAAGAAAAATATTCCGAGAATGTTTATGTTCAGGAAGCCTTCGGGTTAAAAAAATATTCACTCGGAGAATACAATGAAGCAATAGATTTATTCAAAAAGGCTCTAAAATTTGACCCGCAGGAATATTACAATATACTCAACATTGCAAGAGCCTACAGACAATTAGGCGACAAAACAAAAACAAAAGAATATTTTGAAAAATTTACGACCGAAAATCCGCAATATTTACCTGCGATTGTAGAATACTCAAAATGGCTAATCTCAATCGAAGATTACGCCGATGCACAAAGAAAACTTCGCAAAGCGGAAAAAATAAATGAAAAAGATATAGAAGTGTTAAATTTGTTATTTTATTGTGCCTATAAACTTGTAAAAACTAATGTTTGCGAATATAATATAAAGGAAGCAATTTCGATTGCCGACAAAACCAAAAATTTAGGTTCTTTTGAATACGAAAAAGAAGAAAATGAACTTAAAGAAATTTTAGACAGTTTGCAGGGGAATAACTAAATTGAAAAAGATTATCGTACAAAAATTCGGCGGGACTTCAGTTGCCGATACCGACAAAATCAAGAATGTAGCAAAAACGGTTATCCGTGAAAAAAATAACGGAAATGACGTAGTTGTAGTTGTTTCTGCTATGGGGCACACGACAGACCACCTTGTAAAAATGGCTTATGACATTAACGCAACACCATCAAGCAGAGAAATGGACATGCTTTTGTCAACAGGAGAATGTGTTTCTATTGCACTTTTAACAATGGCAATTCAAGCTCAAGGTTATAAAGCCGTTAGTTTCAATGCTACTCAAATCGGTATTTTGACAGAAAACGTACACTCAAAAGCAAGAATTATCGACATCAAAACAGATAAACTTAAAAAGAATTTGAATGAAGGTAATATCATTGTTGTTGCGGGTTTTCAAGGGGTTACTGAAGACGGTGAAATTACCACACTCGGTCGTGGTGGCTCAGACACTTCAGCAGTAGCACTGGCAGCAGCCTTGAATGCAGAAAGATGCGACATCTACACAGACGTTGAAGGGGTTTACACAACCGACCCGAGAGTTGTTCCGAACGCTTCTAAATTGGATATCGTTTCATACGAAGAAATGTTAGAACTTGCTCATGCCGGTGCAAACGTACTTCACCCGAGAAGTGTTGAAACAGCAAAACAATACTCTGTTCCGCTTAGAGTGCGTAGCAGTTTTAATTTAGATAATATGGGAACTTTAATAGTAGGAGTTGACGAAATGGAAATAAACAAACCGGTTACAGGAGTTGCAGCAGATTCATCACAGGTAAGAGTAGTTGTCTGTGAAGTTCCTGACACTCCGGGCGAAGCCGCAACACTATTCAGCAGTCTTGCAGAAAAAAATGTTTCGGTAGATATGATTATTCAATCTTATGCTCGCAAAACCTCAAAAACAAACGACATCGCCTTCACAATTTCAAAAGAAGACTTGCCAAAGGCTCTTGAAGTTTTGGAAGAAGTTAAACGAAAACTCAGTGCAGCAGATGTTCAAATTGATGAAAACATCTCAAAGGTTTCAATCATCGGGGCAGGTATGATTGACAGACCCGGAATTGCATCAACAATGTTTGAAACTCTTGCAAATGCAGGAATTAACATCAAGATGATTTCTACAAGTGAAATCAAAATCAGTTGCTTAATCAACAAAGAAGATGCTAATGCAGCTGTTAAAGCGTTACACGAAGTTTTCAGTCTTGGTTGTGACGAAATCGCAACCGTTAAAGGAACTTTGCCGGACGTATAAAAACTTTAATCACTTCAAACAGAGAATTTGTAAAAATTTTCTGTTTGAAGTAGCAAATTAATTCTTTTCTGTATTTATATATATGTGGTGTTTAAAAATAGGAATAACTAATGGGTATATTATTAGATGACGGGTTCACGACAAAAGGAATAAGAAAGTCTAACTATATAAGTTTTGGCAAAAAACAACCTGTAAAAGTTGTCAAAAATGACAATACTTCTCAGGAAAATCCGCTCAAAAAAGCGAAAGCAACCGCCTTAGCGGTAGGTGCATTAGGTAGCGGTGCACTTTTACTGTACCTTGGCACAAGAGGGGTAAATTATCCAAAAGAAATCCGCAAAATATATCAAGGCAAAGTTTCCGATATTGCTCAAATCGTCATCAACTTCAAAGAAGAAACTTTGGATATTTTCGCTCAACAATACAAAAAATTTGCACCTTATGTCAAAAATTATTTAAAAACAAAACTATTTAATACCGCACCTGTAGAAAAAGAAATTGCCAACGCAAAAGACATCAAATCCGTACTTCAACAACTGGATACCTCTTTTGAACAAATCAGACAACTCAGAACACTGAGAGATAAACCACATTTGTCAGAAGCCGACAACTTCCGTTCGACACTTTTTGAGATTAATCACGAAGCCTACCAATTAGCAAGCCAAGTCAGAAACGGTCGTGGGTTTGACGTGTTGGACAAATCACTTATGCCTAAATTCAAAAACGGAGAACATAAAGAACTCATTGAACAATATGAAACAAAACTTGGCAAAATGAAACGAAACACCGACAAAACTTTATTCAAAATTCAAAACCAAATTACCGATGAGTATTTGCATGATTCTGCAACAAAAATGAGTAAAGCCATTATAAATGCCCGTACCAACCACATAACAAGCGAAGAAAAACTAATGGAAGCGGCCTTTGCAAAAGTTTCGGAATTGCTAAATATTGAAGGAACTTTAGTGCCATTATTCAAACAGGGCTTATCTTTTAAATCTATCAGGCAACTTCCGTCTATTGAATTAAAACCGAGAAAACTGTCTGCGAAAGTAAAAGATTTACTTCAGCAACCGTTTATTCAAAAAATTCTTGAAAAAACAGACTTTACGGACCTGACAAGAAAGGATTTGCAGAAACTTTATGCTGAAATCCCGTCAGATTTTGACTTACGCCGACTAAATTTAGTAACGGACAGATTAAGATTGCAACACGCAATATTGAATGCAAAAGGACAAGATGCAAGAGAATATAAGGTTGCGGCGGCAAAACTTGAGTATTTGTCATTACAGATGAAAGATATCGGCACAGAAGAAATTCTGAAAAAATGTAATATAGATTTCACAAAATTAAATAAAGAACAAATGAAAGCAAAGATGTATTATATCAATCAAGATGTGAGAAAATTAGGAATGACAAATCTTGGCGAAATTGAGGAAATTTTGAACTACCGACAAATCAACCCGACCTTTGAATCCGCCCTCAATATAGTCAAATCAAAACCAAAAGATTATTTTATGTAGGGCAAAATTATAATACGACATTGTTGATTTTACCAGAAAATTCAGTTCTTCAGTTTAAAAACCGCCCTATTGAGGCGGTTTTTGTAAATTCTATCTTCACTTATTCTCTAAGTTTCGACTAAAAAACGGATATTTTAGTCCAAAGAGCAAAAGGCTCTGTTTCAAATTCCCTGTTATTTTAATTTTTCTGGGTAAATCTATGTGATATTGGATTTTTGCAAACCTAAGTTTCAGTCCATTCAATGCTCTGACCAAAATTCCCTGCATTTTTAAATGCAGGGAATTTATTATCAATTAGTTGGTTTATCAAGAGATAATTATGATTTTTTTGATTCCTCTTTATCAAGTTCTCGGTACATTTCATTCAAATCATTCAAAAAACGATTTCTAAGTTCTCTTTCATGTTCAGAGTCAATTTCTGGCTCTCTTTCTTCTAATTGTTTTCTGGATAATAACAAATCTTTTTGACTTAAAAATTCCATTATCAACTTTCTTGAATGTTTATCACTTTTCAATGCATCTTGTATTAGTTGTTTAGCTAGAACTTGAAACAAATATACATTTTCTTGTTTCCCATGCTCATTTGTAATTATATGTTTATTTGTCAGTTCTAGAGTTAGGGCTTCATTTATAGATTTTGGAATCGTTTTCTTTTTACGTCCTTTGGGATTTCCAGATTGTCCTTTTTTAAATTTTGTAGATTCAGGAGGTTTACAATATCCAACTTCGTAATTTTTTGACATTACTTGTTTTAATTTTTCAATTTTATTCTCATTAGCCATTTACTTGCTCCTCCATATTTTTTACTAGTGTAGCTTTTTTACCTGTTTCTTGCTCCCATCTCCACAAAATTATGTCGCAGTAATGAGGACTTATTTCAATAACTCTTGCTCTCCGTTTGCACCTAGTTGCGGCAATAAGAGTTGAACCACTTCCACCAAAACAGTCTAGGACAATATCATTAACATTAGACGTGTCAAGAAAAATATCGTACAAAAGTGATACAGGTTTTACTGTCGGATGAAGTTTTAACAACTCCAATGTATCAGGCGTATTTGCCCTTACCCCTGGATATGACCAAACATTGCATCTATTTCGTCCATGTTTACCTAACTCAATGTTATTTATATGAGGCTGAGTACCATGTTTAAATAAACAGACCATTTCATGTGAACTTCTGTAAAGGCTTCCCATTCCACCGCCATTTGACTTTACCCATACACAAATATTTTTTAACTCGTTATAAAGGCTTTGTCCAACATTTAAAAAAGTTTTCAAATGCCGCCAATCAATGAAATGGTAATGAAGAGAGCCATCAATCGAATTTTTAATACAATTTTGCATATATGGGGTTACAAAATTCTTTTCAAATTCTTCATCTGTCATTTCTCCTGATGCCATATCAAATTCCGGGTGTTTGGTTCTCCCAAGTCCGCATACGTGTCCTGAAATTTTGACATTATAAGGAGGATCCGTAACTACAATATTTGCTAATTCACCCTGCATCAGTATTTTGTAAGGAGCTTCTTCTAACGAGTTTCCACAATAAAGGAAATTATCTCCAAGACGCCACAGATCGCCTTTATTTACTCTTTGAGGAATTTTATCTGCTATCCAATCACAAGCTTCTTCTTTAGGAGAACTTTTCTTTGAAGTTTTAGGTTCTTCAATTTTATAGTTGTAAATTTTGTCGACCTGCAAAGATGTAAAACCAATATCCGTTCCAAAAATTTTGAAATCATATAAGAATTTAAATTCTGTTTGAAGTTTTGAAAAATCAAATTCGGAACTTCTAGTTAATTGGTTATCTGCAATCCGGTATGCTCTCAAGATTTCAAGCGACAAATTTTCGATAGTAAGACAGGCTATATGGCTACTTCCTAATTTTAAAAGACTTCGATACCGACCTTCCCCAGTAATGAGTTGATTTTTGCTGTTTTTCAGTACAGGAACCATTAATCCATATTTGTTTATACTGCTGGCTAAATCGTCTAAGTGTTCTCCTGAATGCTTATTAGGATTGTTTTCAACAAGTTGAATTTCTTGTATTGGAATAATTTCAACTCGAGCAACACCCATTTCACTACTTTTAGAAGCTTCAATGTAATTTTTAAGTACATTTTTAGCTACACTATTCAATTTTAAAATTTTTGAGTTGTTCATGTGAACCTCCTCTAATTTGTGAACACGCACTTCGTGTTTCTAAATAAATATAAAGAAGCACTTTCTAAAGCATAAAAATTTGTAAAAATTAGTCCAGAAGTCAATTATAGATAATATCTTGACAAAATTATTTATTTCACCTTTTATATAAAAAGGTGAAAAATATATAAAAGGATTAAAAAACATGCCTAAACAGATTAAACAAACACGTAGAAAAAGAAGATATAAATGTCAAAAGTGTGGAGAAATAGCAGCAGTAAAGCTTGACAAAGGAAGATTTCGTTGTTTGAACTGCCATAGCATCTATGGAGAAAACTCAAGAAAAACTTGTTACAACAAAGAAGAATATTTAGTTTTCAAAGCACTCTTACAACTTTTTGAATTTAAAAACGAAGGTAGCCGGAAAAATACTAAATACAACCTTGAAGAATTTACCAAAATTTCGAAAGATCAAAATGTTGACCAATATAAAAAATTAGTAGAAGTAAACGTGATAAATCGTCTTGATGGAAAAGTAAGAGAAAAACTTCTAAATACAAATATAGAGGATTTGCTAGTTATAACAAAAGACACCAAAGGACGATTTCAAGTTTATACAAAACTATTTAAATCTAACGAAAGGTATGACTTTAAAAAAGATATTGTTCGAGTAATTAGCGGAGACAAATACCATTATATAAATTGTTCTTGGAATTTGAAAAAAGAACAAAATGGCGATTATTAAAGATAATTTATTGTTTATATTTTTGCAGACCAGTACACTGATTTTTAATTTCAGACGCAATATCTTTTGCCAATTTTTCTTTTAAACCTATATTTTTAGCAACCGACAAAATATTATCTAAATTTGGATTTTTACCTTCTCCATCAATTGTTGTCGCATGTTCACCATTAAAAGACGAGCTGTAAGTTAAATCATAAGCTGGTGACAAGTGCCACTCTTTTTTTGCTTCATTATAAATATAAGAAAAATTCTTTGAATGATCATCTCTATTATGTGCAAAAACATTGAAACACATAAGTCTATAAAGCCGCTCTATATCTTGGTAATTTTTTGTTAATTCTAAAGTTAATTTCATAAGGATATTGTAATCAAGATTTGGCAATCTATGACTTGTTTCTAACAATCCGCCTACTGAAACCATGTGAATTTTTCTATTATTATTTCTGTCAAATCTTTTAATTCCAAAATATCCTGAACATATTTTTGAAGGAAACAATTTTGTTTCAGCCATGTTTATTCCACACTTTTTAGCATATAAAGAATATTGATATTCTTGTTCTCCAATATTTTTAGGATCTTGTGAAGAAGGGAATTTGATAATCCAATCTTCACCATTAATTTGTGTAAGAATTTTAGGTCTGGCTCCACCAGAAGAACCTCCTAGCATAAACAATTCATCTAATTCATTAGAATTGTTTGTTTCTAAAATTTTTGAACATTCTTTCGCTAATGAATCTAAATCTAAATTTTGTCCTACGATTTCAAATCGGTGTTCCGGCTTATAAGTTAGAGCCCCCATACCACTTTCCTGAACAACAGCAAGTCGATTAAGGTTATCAATTTCAAGTGGATTTATTTTATGATTCAAAAATAATCTGTCAACCAATAACCTACCCCAACCATCAGGCAAACTATCATTGAAAACTCCAAACAGTCCGCCAAATGGCTCTTGCTTTGGCATAAACACTTTTTTTACTAATGGCAAACTATATGGAGAGATACTAAATCCGTTATTTAGCCAATTATCATCATATTCAAATGCAATCAAATTATCATTGGTTTTAGCTAATTTCCCAACTAAAATATCATTATATAAAACATTCAAATATCTATAATTTTCCACTTCATTAGCCTCCATTTATTATTTCGTCAATAGAATTGTATGTAGTTTGAATAAATAAACTATCAAAATCTTTATCTAAATCAAGTGCAATTGCAATTTTAATAAGCGAAGCAAGAGATATTTCTGCTTTTGATTCAAATCGCTTAATAGAACCAAGACTTACACCTGATTTTTGGGAAAGTTGTATTTGCGAGATTTTAAGTTTTTTTCTGCGGTGTTGGATTCTATCAACCAAATTTTGTGCTATTTCTTTTGGTGTTTTTTGATTAAATGAAAAATTGTTCATAGTTAATATATTATACTATATTTAGATAAATGTCAAATATTAGATATTATATTATCTATAATATATCAAATGCCTTTATTGTTTACATTTGTATCATTTGCTTGATTTATCTGTCCGTAAATGACATAGTTCTTGCTTATAATGTATGTAAGAAAGGATTTACAAATGAGCGAATATTATTTAGACTGGACACTAAACAGGAACCCTAAAAAAAATAAATATGACGAATTAAAAGATATATCTTCTTTTGAAAAATATATGTTATGCAATTATTTATTAAATTTAATGGAAGGTATAGATATAAATGAGTATAACTTCAAGAATTTTTTTGAAGATTTAAACTTCGTTTTTAAATTTAAAACTAAAATAACAGTAAAAAGACCCGATAACCTCTCACAAAGAGAAATTTCTCTCACAAAAAATAAAATTAAAAAAGAATTAATTTCATATCTTCAAGAGGTCAAGATTCCTAATTCTACAATTAAAACTAAAATGAATTTGATAGCAGATTTGTATAATTTGAATAAACCCGAGTACAATTTCCTTCTCTATTATATACTAAAAGGAATTAATCCACTAATACAACTAATTGGAACCTTTAGTTTAAAGCAGTTTGAAGATTTTGAAACATTTGGAATATATGTATTAAAACTAAAAAAATGGAATGTTGCAAAAATTAAAAACCAAATGATTAAAAAAGGTATTTTTACAAAACATGGATTTAACGATGCTAAATTAGCACTAAACAGTAAAATTTTACAAATTTTTTCTGACACTGATATTAAAACCAAAACTCAAATAAAAAACATATTACTGGGTAAAAATCAAAAATCGGAACTTAAATGGAACGATTTTAAACATATAACCAAAGAACGAGATATAACAAAAAATATTCTAACATCTGCAATTGAAAACAATACAAAAGGTGTAAATATTTTGCTCTATGGTTCAGTTGGAACAGGGAAAACTCAATTTGCCAAGCTTATAGCTAACAAAGCAAAAATCGATATGTACTCAACCTCAGCACAATTCATGGACAAAGAAGCTACAAGAAAAGATAGGTTAAGCGATCTAGCCTCAAAACAAGTAATCTTGTCTAAAGTTGGGAAATCTTGCATACTCTTTGACGAAGCAGAAGATGTTATGAATAGAGGTTTTACTGAATTTGGCAGTGCTTCAAAAGCATATTTGAATAACCTTATTGAAGAAACTCCAATTCCAATTTTCTGGACAACCAATAATATATACAATGTTGATCCGGCATTTTTACGAAGAATGACTTATACAATCGAATTTAAAAAATTAACAGATGATATTCGTTTGAACATCTGGAAAAGAGTAATTCGAAAAAATAAATTTGAAATAGACAAAGACAAACTGATAGAACTAAACAAAAATTATGATATTCCCCCTGCATTGATTACAAATGCAGTAAAAACAACAAAATTAGTTGATGGGAATCAAGATGATTTTGAAGGATTCGTTGAAAACCTTGCGGAAGTAGTATCTAAAAAGAAAAATGTAAAGAAGAAAAAAGGATTTGAAATGCAAGAATACAATAATAATCTTGTCAATTCAGATTTAGATATAAAAGACTTGACAGCTAAAATAAAAACTTGTGGGAAACTAAATTTTTCACTTTGTCTTTATGGTGAACCTGGAACAGGAAAAAGTTTATATGCAAGATATTTAGCAAAAGAATTAGGACTTGAAGTAATAATTAAACGGGCAAGTGATTTGATTTCACCATACGTTGGAGAAACAGAGCAAAATATAGCAGAAGCTTTTTCAGAAGCAAAATCTAAAAAGGCGATGTTAATTTTTGATGAAGCTGATACATTTTTGCAAAATAGAAACAATGCAACTCGAAGATGGGAAATCTCACAAGTTAACGAAATGTTGACTTGGATGGAAGTCCACGAATACCCATTTATTTGCACAACAAATTTAATGAATACACTTGATGAAGCCAGTTTAAGACGATTTACATTCAAAATTAAATTTGACTTTTTATCTAAAGAACAAGTAAATTCAGCATTTAACCATTTCTTTGGCATAAAAAATCCAAATATTTATATAAAAGGGCTAACGGCAGGAGATTTCGCCACAGTGAAAAAGAAAGCTGATTTCTTGGGGATAACAGATTTAGGCGAACTTTCCAAAATGTTTGAAGCCGAAGTTAAAGTCAAAAGGTCTAAAGATCTACAAAACGCTGTGGGATTTTAATTATTTTTGATTTCTAATAATAAATTTTGAATTTTTCTCCGCACCATCTAAAGCTGTGCCAGTCTGCATTTTGATAAATATATTTCATGTTTTCTCCGAATATTATACGGATATTATACTTCATTTTCTCCGAACTTTGTAAGAAATATTAATACTTAACTAATTCTGCTGAATGCCCAAACCCATTAAAAACTGCCCAAGATGTTGGTGCTGGGTGCCTATCAAGATTTTGAATTTCTTTAATTACCTCTTCTTTTACTATGATTTTATACTTATTAAAATCCTCTAGTAATTTTTCTACGGCTTCAACTTGTGTTTTGTATTCCTTTTCTTTACCATAGCCCCAAGCGACAACAATATCTGAACCTCTGCGATTACCTAAAAAAGCTTTAATGAAATTCAAGTTTTCTTCATTATCGTCTTTTACAATTTCTTTAACATTTGGATTTCTTTGAGAATAAATATTTATAATCTCCATACTTCCGTATGTATTTTCAACTAATGTTCGGCAATTTCTAATCGTAGGATCATCACAATTTGGACAAGCCGTACTCGGGTTGAACATTACAAATATAACATTTTTAGCATTATCTTTTGCTAATTGTTCATAATAGTAGTATCTATGTTTTCGTTGACATTGTTTCAGCTTGTCTAACGCAGGTTCATATTCCTCTTTAGAGAAAATCATAAAACCATAATTACTTTCTTTAAAATTCAAAGGTGCATAAATAATATCATCTTCAAATTTTACTTCATGTAATTCATCAGAATTTCTAAATTTTTCAATATTTTCAAGTACCTTTTTTACATTTTGCATATAATATTTCCTTTCGCAAATATATTATTGATTATTTTAACGACCAATTCGGGCGTACTAGTTCTATTCATCGCTCTTGTTTAAAATAAATTCAAGTACTTAGACACAAAAATTAACTACTCAACTTGCTTAAAAACATCTTTTAGCAGACCATTCATATAATCAACGTAGTATTGGCTTATAGATTTTGAATCGGTAAGCCACTGTTTTAAGTTTTTTACATCAGTAAGCCTTTCTTTGTCATAAGCGGATAAACCAGACTTCTTAATCCAATTATTAATTTTTATATAAGGTAATGGGCATCTGAACTTATTAAAATTGTTATATGCTAATGAACTAAAATGTTTTGGATAACCATTTTTAGTTAATCCATAACAATAGAATTTTATATCCAAGTCTGCAAATAATTTTCTAGCAAGTTCATTATCTTTTTTATCATCACCCCAGGCAGCAATAACAATGTGATTTTTGTCGATTTTGCTTAAATATTCTTTTACAAATTTCTGATACTTTTCTGTTTCAATTTTTGTTAGCTCTAAAAATTCATTGAGTTTTTCAGATTTTGGCATTCTAACAGGATAAAGATTTATAATATCAAATGAACCAAATTCATTGTGAATATTCGGTAAATGTTTTAAAATAGCATCTTTTTCGTTATTCAAATATTTTTCGATATTTTTAATTGTATTATCAGGATCTTCGGAATCCGCAAAAGCTGGATTCATCATAACTATTGTTGCGTGTAGTGGGTTATTGTTTTCAAGTTTTTCATAATAGTAATAACGATAAATATTTTTTTCTGTTTTATTTTTTATCTCTTTACATTCATTCTCATATTTATGTTTTAACTCACTATTTGAAGTATTATCAATAGTTTCACCAGAATATACAAGAAACCCGTTTCCATTTTTCAAATCCATGGGTTTTGCAAGTTTGAACATACTAAGCAGATTTTCGATTTTTTCTTTTGAATACATATTAAAATCCTTTCTTTTACCTATTCTAACTTCAAACTATGTCAGAAATGGGTGTTAATCTCCTTTGTACTGAAGTTTTGCTCAGAAGTACAGAATAATCAAATCCTAATACATTTCATACTGAATTAACTCATTTAAGTTCAGTATCTTTCTATGTCGATTTTGAAACTTTATTTGTACGATTATATAAAATCAAATTGTAAGTAATGTGATTATATGGATAAGAAAAAGCTTTTAGGACGTAGGATTAAAGAACTTATTAAAAAGAAAAATATTAGCCAAGAAAAATTAGCAGAGTTAATTGGAATAGAACCAACAGCATTAAGCAACATCGTTACAGGACGAAATTATCCATTAATGTCAACACTAGAAAAACTATTACAAGTGCTTGAGGTAGATTTTTCAGAAGTTTTTAATTTTGAACATCATAATGATAATAAAAACTTACAAGCTGAAATTGAACAAATTTTGAATAATAACCCTGAGAGAATGAAAGATTTTTATAAAATAGCAAAAGCTCTTGTTGATTAGTGACATTTTTAACTTGCGGATATATAGAGAATTTTAGTGGTTTATATATACAACAAATAACTTAGACACAATTCTTTTCAATAACTTGAAAAACTCTTCAAAAAGAGCATCAATTAAGTACGCCCGAATAAGACATACTTACATTTTATGATGTAAAAAAGGATTATTGAAAATGAAATATTTAATACGAGCAAACAAAGTAGTCTTTAGCGGAAATATGCAGATGATAATGAAATACATTTCAGATTTTTATAAATCAGAATCAAAATTATGGACAAATAAAAATGGTAATTTTACAGATTTAGGCAAATTCAAAACCTTTATTGAATCAATGGACTATAAAATTTTGGATAAAATTCCGTCAAGTTGCAGATGTGAAGGAACTGCGGTTTCAATATCTGATTTTAAAAAGATTTTTGGAGAAGAACATTTTTCAATAAAAGCGACCGCTCAAAGATTACACATACCAGAAAAAATAGCGGCACAATTAGCAAGAAAATTAAAACTAAAAAAATAATAAGGAGGAATAATGTACGAAATAAATGGTAAATATACATCAGCAAAAATTTTTACAGAAGTTGAAGATACTGATGTTACAGAACAGACATTGGCAATCTGTAATCACCCAATTTTTAAAGATTGCGAAGTTAGAATAATGCCCGATTGCCATAAAGGGAAAGGCTGTACAATCGGTTTTGCTACTGAAATGCCTAAAAATGGAGAAATTATTCCAAACATTATCGGAGTTGATCAATTTTGCGGAATGCATGTTATAAAATTGGATGACAAAGATATTACGAATGACTATGAAAAACTTGATAAAGTTATTCGCCGTAACATTCCATTTGGTAGGGATGGAAGAAAAAGATTTAGCGAATTAGTTCCGGAAGAATTTATTGAAAAAACTAAAAAGATTTGCAAAGATATTCTGAAAGATAATTTTGTTAATCACGTCAATAAAATTGGTTCTCTAGGTGGAGGAAATCATTTTATCTCTTTAGAAAAAGGGACAACAGGAACATACTTGATAATTCACAGTGGTTCAAGAAATATCGGATTAAAACTGGCAATCTATTTTCAAGATTTGGCAATTAAGAAAAATTGCTATGGTTCCGGAGAACTAAAACAATTATCATATTTAACGGGTAAAGATGCTCAAGACTATTTAATTTGTGCAGAATATTGCAGAGAATATGCAAACTTAAATCGAAGAATTATGGCACACGATATTATGGTCGGAATGCGTTGGAAGCTGGATGAGGAATTTGAAACAATCCATAATTACATTGGGCAAGATGGAATTATTAGAAAAGGGGCAATTTCTTGTAATAAAAATGAGAAAGTTTTAATTCCACTTAATATGGCTGATGGTTCTTTGATTTGCATCGGGAAAGGAAATTCCGATTGGAATAATTCAGCTCCGCATGGTGCTGGCAGAGCCTTATCTAGAACACAAGCAAAAGACCAGTTAACAATGCAAGAATATAAAAATCAAATGAAAGATATTTTTTCAAGTTGTATTTCTACTGCAACACTAGATGAATCTCCAAGTGCCTATAAAGACAGCAATGAGATAATTCAAGCGATTGCTCCAACTGCTGAAATCATAGACCATTTAAAACCCTTGTACAACTTTAAAGCAAAAGAATAAATTAACGTCCATATTTGACGTATTTTTGTGATACAATAAGCAAAAAGGAGTTTATATATGGAAGAAAAACCAAGATATTCAAGAGTTTCAGATATAATTGATTTAATAATTTTTATGCTTTCAAAATTGAATGGAGTATCATTAAATGACATTCAAGAAAGGTTTAATGTTTCTCGCAGAACAGCAGAAAGAATGCGTGATAGTGTACTTGCAATTTTACCGCAAGTAGATGAAATAGAAACAGAAGAACGTTGTAAGCGATGGGGGTTTACCAATTATTCATTGAATGAACTTATTTCTTTTTCAAGTGAAGATATTGCATTTCTGGAAAAATTAAAACCAACTTGTGATAAATTATCCCAAACAGAACTTGATGAAATTTTAACCAAAATTAAAGCCTTAAAATATAAACATAACAAAATGGGTAACAATCAAGTTGAATTATTGCTTCAATCAGAAGGTTATGCAATTCGTCAATCACAATGTTATAAAGTAAATTTAGAAACTATTTCTATTATTCGCCAAGCAATAAAAGAAAATAGAAAAATTAAAGCAATTTACCACGATAAAGAAAGAACTTTAGAACCATTAGGCTTAATTTATGGTGAAAAAGTTCATTTAATTGCAAGAGAATCTGCCAAAGGTGTCGGTGAATTTAACTATGTTTTGCATAAATTGAAAAATATACAATTAACAAATGAGAAATTTGATGCAAAGAATTTTGATTTACAAGAGTTTTCAAAAAAATCATTTGGAGTTTATTTTGGAGAAATCTATAATGTTAAATTAAAATTTATTCCGGAAGCATCTGAAGATGTTTTGAATTACAACTTTCACCCAACTCAAAAAGTAAAACAACAATCTGACGGTAGTGTTATTGTAACCTTCAAAGCAAGTGGCGATAAACATATAATGTGGAATTTGTTTAAATGGGGTTATGCTGTTGAAATTTTAGCTCCACAAAAGTTAAAAAAAGAATACAAAAATTATATTGATGAAATTAGAAAAAAACTTTAAATTGATACTTTTTGTGTACCCGAACTTGACATAGTTACCTGTTAATATGATTAATGTAAGACGACAAAAGGAGGTCAAAATGACTGGAAAAACTTGCTTAATCGGAATAGGTAACGGAGGTTGCAAAATTTTATCTAATTACAAAACAAACCTACCTAAAATTTTTCTTGATACAGATATAGATGTAATTGAAAAATATTCAGGTATGCGTATCGGTGAAAAAATTTGTGGGAAATTCGCTGCAGGAGGAGAGGTGAATTTAGGAGAACTTTCTGTTAGAGAATGTAAAAATGAGATTTTGAAATTACTTAAAGACTATGAAAACATTATTGCGATAGCTCCACTCGGTGGCGGAACTTCTTGCGGAGCGACTAAAAAACTTATAGAACTTGTACTTGATAACAATAAAAATAGTAAACTTGTAACAAGTATACCTTTTGATTTTGAGGGCGGATTGAGGTTACATAAAGCTGTTGAATGTATCTCATATATTGAAAACTTGTGCGAAGTTATAAAAGTGCCTAAATTAAATTATCATAATTGTAAAAAACCAATTTCAATAAATAAATTATTTGAAGAACAAGATAAATTATATAATCAAACATTAGATAAGATTTGTTTCTAACTACTTGAAATACCCAGATACAAGAGCAATCCTATGTATGAGGTGATTATCATGAAATCCGACAGAACACAAATCGAACAAGAGTGGAAAAAGATTTTTAAAACAGATTTGCCTAAACATATTCATAAAGCATACGCAATTAAATATTTAAAATGGCAAAAAGAAAATAACCAACTAGAACTATCCCTACAAAAACAAATCGACAAACTTGTCGATAAATATGCAAAAGGAATCTCAACATTTACCCCATCTCTTTCTTTAGAAATTAAAACCGGAACCAAATTTATCCGAGAATTTAAGGGAAGGAAATATGAAGTTATAAAACTCGATAATGGGTATCAATTCAATGATAATGTTTATAAAAGTCTTTCTGCAATTGCAAATGAAATCACAGGTACAAGGTGGAATGGAAAGAAATTTTTTGGAATAACAAAATGAAAAGATTAAAAAATAAATTTATATCAGCAACAGATTTTATTCGAGGCAAAGCGATTGTCAAACCTTTTGGCTGCGATGAAAATTTTTGCATAAATAAAAATGGAGAAATCCTTTTTAAAACACAATTTCATACATGTGGACATTTTAATGAATTTGATCAAATAATTATTTACAACAATGAATCCCTTTGCGGAGTTATGGACAATCGTGGGAAACTTGTTATTCCATGCAAATACGATGATATTTATCAGCGACCGTACGGTTACACTCTAGAAAAAAACAATGTTTGTACAATCGTAAAAACTAATTCCCCAACAGCATCTTTTGTTCAAAGAAATATTACTTCTGTTCCAGACTGTATTCCGGATAGAAAAAACGGGAAGGAGGGAATTATTCAAGTTCCGTCAAAAGAAATTATAATCCCTTTTGAATATGATTTTTGTGGTTGGTTTCTGGAATATGAACTTGCCGAAGTTCGAAAAAACGGCAAATCTGGTTTCGTAAATTCCCAAAACGAGATAATTATTCCGCTAGAATACGACAGAGTGGGATTATTCGGGTTTAAATACGGAATTTGCCTTGTAGAAAAAGACTGGAAATGTGGATTTATAGATAAAAATAATAATTTTGTAATCCCATTAAAATACGGTTCATCAAGCGAGGAATTTTTTGAGGGGATTGCGTGCGTTGAAGTTATCGAAAACAATAATTCATTTTACAAATACATTTTCCCAAATGATAAAGATGCCTTTTAATGATAAAATTTATGTCTTTCGACTTGATAAAACTTACACAAAGAGCGATGAATGTAGTATGACAAGAATTTTTAAATGTGCGATTTATACTAGAAAATCTTCAGAAGAAGGACTTGAACAAGATTTCAACTCTCTTGATGCTCAACGAGAAGCATGCGAAGCTTATATTAAATCTCAAAAACATGAAGGTTGGGAATTGATAGAAAAACAATACAATGATGGAGGCTTCTCTGGAGGAACGATGAATCGCCCAGCATTCCAAGATTTGCTCCAAGATGTTGAAAATGGGAAAGTGGATATAGTAGTAGTTTATAAAGTTGATAGACTAACAAGATCATTAATGGATTTTTCAAAAATTGTAGATGTTTTTGACAAACATGAAACGTCTTTTGTATCCATAACTCAACAATTTAATACAACAACTTCAATGGGACGATTAACTTTAAATATATTATTATCATTTGCCCAATTTGAAAGAGAAGTTACCGGAGAAAGAATTAGAGATAAATTTGCGGCTTCAAAGAAAAAAGGAATGTGGATAAATGGAATGCCACCAATGGGATATGTAAAAAAAGATGGGAAACTAGAAATTAAACAATCAGAAGCTAAAATAGTTAAGCTCATTTTTGATAAATATTTAGAAATAGGTAACGTTCCAGATTTAGTTAAATACCTGAAAGAAAATAATATTAATACCAGAAGTGGTAAAAATTTTTACAAAGGTCATTTATATCGAATACTTCAAAATAAAGCTTATATCGGGAAAATTGTTCATAAAAATAATATTTATGAAGGACTTCAAAAACCGATAATTGATTTGGATATTTTCGAAAAAACACAAAATCTTTTGGCTCAAAATGCATTAAATCGAAAAAATGCTACAAATGCACAGAGTGGTTCTTTATTAAAAGGTAAACTTTTTGATGATAAAAATAATTATATGTCGCCAACACATAGTACAAAAAATGGAAAACGCTATCGATATTATGTAAGCCAAGCTCGAATTCAAAATAGATTACAAGACCTAGGTTCTATAACTAAAATTTCAGCAGGCGAGATTGAAAATTTTGTAATAAGCAAAATTAAAGAAATTGTTCTTGATAAAAAACTTTTGCAGAAGTTATTTGCAGATTATCCAATAGATCAACAAAAGATAATTTATGAACAAAATTCAGAAAAACTTATTGATACAACTTTTATAAGACACGTAATTATTAAAGTAATAATATCCAAAGAAAATATTTTAATAACTACATCGAAAACTCTGCTATCCGAAGCTATTAAATATTTGATTTTTAAATCCAACCTCCCTGTTGAACAAAATTATGATAAAACTTCCGAAATAGATTATGAGTATAAAATCCGAATAAGTTCTACTACTAAAAATGGAAGTAAAGTAATAATCGGCGATGTAAATAAAAGAGAAGTTAATAAATTCTTACTAGAAGCGATTGTAAAAAGTTTTTATTATCACAAGCTAATGTTTGAAAATAAATTAACCTCAGAACAAAAAGCTAACACACACATTTATAGACTGATGAAATTAAGATTTTTGCCAAAAGAAATCATAGAATCAATTTTTAATGGTGAGCAGGCACATGATTTAACAATAGATAAACTATATTCATATTTATAAAAACGCAAATAAATATCCCCGAAATAGACGTATTTATGAATTAAACTATAAGAAACGAAAATAAGGAGTATGTACTATGAAAATAAATATGTTTCAGTCGACGAAACAGTAGAGGAGGCAGAGGGATTTTTTTGACTCCACTTCGCCAGGAAGAAACCGGACTTTCGATGTGTGTAAATTTAAGGTGTCTTGAAAATAAAGGTGAGCCACCATTTTTGAGGTTTCAGAATGATAGAGAAACAAAACCTAATTTAAACTGGGTGAAGATGTATCTAGACGGCACCTTGGATAATTATGAGAACAAGGAAATTATATTTTCTAAAGAAGAAATGCAGTTGTTGCAGAAATGGATAACTTTAAATAAAAATGTAATAACTAAACATTATTACCAAGAATATGATTCTTACGATGTGTGTCGCAGGTTAAAGAATATAGATAGTGTTAAAGGAAAGGTATAAAAAAATAAAAAAAGGATAGTTATTATGGGAAAAGAAAAATTATTAGAAAATACGTTAGACAGATTGTTAAACCCTGAAAAAGAACAGTTTATTACAGGGTTTGAAGATTTAGATTTGGCAATGGTGGGGTTAGAGCCGGGTTCACTCATCACTGTCGGTGGGCGTCCTGCTATGGGCAAAACAACTTTGTTGATGTCTATTTTTGAAAATGCACTAAAGAAAAATAAGAAATGTATCTATTTTTCTTTGAATATGAGCGAAAAATTGTTCATAGAACGATTTTTAATCCAATATGCAGAACTTAATCATGTAATGGTCAAATCAGGCAAAATTAATGAGCCTGAAAAAGCTAAGCTCAAAGTAGCTTGTGATGGTCTTAAAAACTTTGATTTCGAAATTATCTGCGATTGGTCATCAATTTCTATTGATGAGATGGAGCAAAAGATTGAAAATTATAATCCTGATTATGTGTTTATCGACTATTTTCAACTTTTAGAACTTAACCCGAAAAAAGATATACAAACCGAGATAAAAAATCTGTTAAGTCAGATAAAAAGCATCGCAAACAAAAATGAGTGTTATGTGTTTATTGCCTCACAGTTGTCGAGAGCACCTGAATCCAGAGTTGATAAACGGCCGTATTTATCAGATCTGCGTGGTTCAAGCTCATTGGAAGAACTTTCTGATGTGGTTATGTTTATTTATAGAGATGACTATTATCATTGCTATGAAAACGATTATCTTCAAACCAATCGAGCAGAAATAATTATTCCTAAAAACAACGCAGGACAAGTTGGTACTGTAATATTAGACTTCAAAAGAGAAGTTCCAAAGCTGGGTACTTGTTATGATTACAAGTTGTGGAGTTAGGTATGGTGCGTTCTAAAGGTAATAAAATATACATAAATTCTGATATGTATTACACGGTCTATCGCCTGAAGAAACGTTTGATATACACTCCGTGCGATGAGTTGAAGCATCAACAAGTTTATTTTTTGAATGCTATGCGTTGGCATTTCCCCTTGAAGATTGATACATTATCTTGTGCAAAACCTCACGCAGGGAAAAAGTGGGTATTAAAAATGGATATCAAGCATTTTTATGAATCGGTACCATATTGTGATATCGGAGATTTTGTAAATCTTGTTTGTAAGAAAATCCCTAATGCAAATGTTAATCATTATCTTGAGCTAACGACTCTTAATTGCAAACTTCCAACAGGAGCACCGACATCGGCACATATTGCGAATAATTGTTTCAAAGAAATTGATTTGTATATCAAAAGTTACTGTGGGATATTAGGGGTTCAGTATAGCAGATATATGGACGACTTGACATTTTCATCTGATAGCAAAGCTGTTTTAAAAAATGTTGAAAAAAGGATGAAAGAGGTGCTTTTCTTAAACGGATATACGCTAAACACAAAGAAGTTGAAATATGTAAGCGATAATAAACAGCAAAACGTACTTGGGTTAGTTGTAAACGGCGGAAAGGTGAGGATTGATAATACCAAAAAACGTGAAATTAGAGCTATGCTGCATAGCTATGTGGTAAGTAAAAGTGAAACTACGTATAAAGATTTGAGGCATCGTGTTTGGGATTATGCAAAAGAAAAACAGTTAGAGGGGTATATTTCTTATATTAAACATGTGGATAGGGAATATTATGAGCGGTTGCAAAAGTATACGATAAAATTATTGATAAAACATAGCGTTAGTGTAGGGGATATAAAGTGCATAAAAATCAAAATACCGCCCTAAGTGGTCGGTATCTTGATAATGAAGGTTCGTGACGAAGTCACGATCTAACCGTCATTAATAATCGTGGTATAAAGCGAAACGCTTACCTTGTAATTATTGTAAATTATATATATGTCAAATTCGGTCACGTTACATTGTTTATCAAAAAAGTTATTTTATCAAGTAAAAATTTTTATCACTAAACTTGACATATATAGAACATAAAATAAAAAAGAAAGGAATTAAATCATGAAAGATTTAAAAATTAAAGTTATCGGAATTGGTAGCGGCGGACAAGATGCTGTCGATTATTTATATTTAAATAATAAGTGTAAAAATATTGATTTTATTGTAATCAATTCAGACGAAAGAATTTTAAAAGAAGCCAAAACAAGTAATAAATACCTATTATCCGAAGGAAATTATAGTAACGAAAATGAATCCACAGGGTGCGGAGGGAATCCTAAAATCGGGAAGCAAAATGCCTTAATTCATATAAACCAAATTTTGAAACTTACCCAAAATTCAGATATTATCTTTCTTATTTCCTGCTTTGGCGGAGGTTGTGGAACTGGAGCTACACCTGTAATTGCAGAAAAATTAAAAATTGCAGGGATAAAAACAATTGCGATAATTACGAAACCATTTAAGTATGAAGGACAAAAAAGAACCACCCAAGCAGAAAATGGAATAGAAATTTTACAACAATTTGTTGATAAAACAGTAGTCATTGAAAATCAAACCCTCTGTAAATCAGTTCCCGAAGATACAACAACTAAATCCGCATTTAATTATGTAAATCAAAAAATTGCAGAAATGTTTTACTTAGAAATTTTTAAGATTTAATAAATTAAAATAAATTGTTTTTGTTTTTCTCCCATTTATATGCCGTTTTTATACTCCCTTCAAGTGGATGTTCTGGAAACCATTTCAAAATCTCTTTTGCTTTTCTGTTATCAGCAACAAGACTTGCAGAGGCACCAGCTCTACGAGGCTTAATTTCAACCGGAATCGTTTTTTCTGTAACTTTTTCATAAGCTAAAAAACTTTTTTAACCGTATTTAAATCATTTGTTCCAAGGTTGAAATAATTTGTTTCGCTACTATTATCATTCCTTTTTAAACAATTTCTATACCTATAATATCGAGATATTTCCATAATTCATCATAATACTTGCATAATCTTGTATTATCAGAATTATCACCTTTTGGAATAAATATTATAAAACCTTCACGCGCGCGAGTTAGCAAAACTCGGTACGCATTCTTTAGATAACGTCTATTATCTTCTTTGTTTATAGTTTGCCATTTTGAACCGCTAGGTTTATAACATTCAAAATGTCCATTTTCATAACGATAATCTGCATCCCAACCAACAAGAGCATAATCTATTTCTAAACCTTGAATGTCAAATTCTGTTGCAACTTCTTCCATAAAATATGAAGATTTAATATTGTCTTTGCCTTCCAAAAACCATTTTTCTGGTTTACATTTACATTCGACCCAAATCCCTTCTGCTCGGAGACGTTTTGCTTGCGAACTTGCAATCAAACCATATCTGCAATTTTTACCTTCTGTTTGCATTTTTATCCATTTTTTTGCTGTATTAAAGTCTCTTGTCATACATATAGGATAAACCTTTTTAATCTCATTATATATCTTTGCAGCCTCTTCTTGTTCATTGTTAAGTAAATAATGAACAAAATTTGCAACTTTTTCACTTCTAAAAGATCTTAGCGATATGGATAAATGTAGTTTCTCAATAATTTTACACTCTAATCCTTTTATTAATTCCTCAAAAGAGCTGTTACCAATATATTCTTCTTCTGTAATTTTATTTGAGACATAAACTTTCCAGTCTGGATATGAACGACGCAAAGCGTCAAACCACTCTTGAATACCAGCTTCACCAGTATTTATATCTTGACCGCCACCCACAAGACAAACAATAACCGCCCAATCTTGATGTCGGTTCATATATTCTATAAGCAATTCTGGTTCGCTCATTGATAGAATTTTATGACGTTTTTCATTTGGTAATTGGTTTAATATTACAGTTTTCTTATCTTTCATAAAACTAGACAATTGAACTTGTTGCCAAGCTCTTTGTGCCTCATCAAATATAATAACATTATCAACGGGCGGAATATCTAAATTCTTTAGCGACTCATCCCTAAAATGATGAATTATTTGAATAAAAGATTTAACATTATCTCTTGCTTCGCCAAGAGGAATGCCAGTTCTTTTATTGTCGTCTCTAGCTAGTGCTTCTCTTAATACAGAAACCAAAGGTTGATTCCCTGTTAAAAAACAAGAGTAATTCTTGCCTGTTGTTTTTTGGTTTTCTATTGCAATATTTAAGCCAGCTAATGTCTTACCTGCACCTGGCACTCCAGTAATAAAACAAATAGATTTTTGGTGATTTTGTTTCGAATATTCAATTATTTTTTGTACTGCTACAGATGTTTTAGTTAAATTTTCTGCAGCTTCATTTTGCGAAATATCCTGAACAGAGTGATTATTATATAGAACCTCTGCAGCCTCAATTATAGTAGGAGTTGGGACATATCTTGAATTTAACCATTTCTCAAGCTGGATCTCTTTACTAAATAATTTCTTGAATTTATCAAATACTTGAGTTAAATTATACCCATTTGTATAAATAACATCATAAACATTGCTTTTATATCTTTTAAATTCAAGCTCGTAGTTGGGTGCATCTGTTGCAATAAGTATTGGAACTATTGTATTATTATGACTTTCTTCATGAAAATTTGCTAAATCAATTGCATATGTTCTTGCTTGTGTTGCGGCAGAGCCTAAATATACCTCATTACCAACCTTAAATTCCAAAACAAATATCGTGTCATTTAATAAAACAACATTATCTATTCTGCCTCCAACACGAGGGATTGTATATTCAAATATAACACTACCATCATCATATTTACTAAGTGCATTTTTAAGCAATCTTATTTGTGCAATCCATGCATCTTTTTGCTTGCATACGGAATCATATTCATCATTTTTGGCTATAATGCCAAATATTTCATCTTCATTCTGATTTAAAAAATTTTTAATATTATCACTATAAAACGCGCTACACATCTTGCATACTTCCTTTATGTTAATTTTAACATGAATATCAAAGCATAATCTCAATTAAAACTTGATTTAAAATATAACCCTGTGGGAACTCCTGATTATATTATTTGGAACAGTAAAAAAATGATTTTTGTTGAAATAAAACGAAAATCTGAAAAACTTAGTACAGAACAAATCAAATGGGGAGAATTTTTAGTAAAAAATCAAATTTTGTACAAAGTTGTGAGAGTTTATGGCAACAATTAATTTTTCTTTGTTGCGTCAATAAATGCAGCTCCGACAACACCAATTAAAAGTGCATGCAACCCAACTCCCATTATTGCAGTGAATGCTCCAATAAATTTCCCAACTGTTGTTACGGGATATGTATCTCCATAACCAACACTGGTAAAGGTTACAACCGCCCACCAAAACGCACTTGGAATACTTGAAAAAGCTTTGTTGCCTGTTTGGTTTTCTGCAAAATAAATTAAAATAGACGCAATAGTTAAACCTATCAAAAACAACATAGCTGTAACAACGATTTCATCTTTGTGTTTCAAAAACGCTTTTTTCATTCGCTCTAAAGCTGTTGTATATCTTGCTAATTTAGCAATCCTGAGTAGTCTAAATAGTCTTAATGCTCGCAAGAAAATGGTATTTACTGTTACAAAAGACATGTAATACGGAAAAACCGCAAGAAAATCCACAATCATCATCGGTTTGAATATATCTTTTAGTTTTTCAAGAGAAATTATTCGCAAAATGTATTCAATCGTAAAAATTATAATAGAAATAAGTTCAAATTTTGCGATATAAATTTTGTAAGAATTATAAAAGTTTACATCTGTTTGAAAAATAAAAACAATAAAATTCAGCAAAATCAACCCAATTAAAAAGTTATCGACATATTTATTTGCTAAAAAATTACGAATTTGTTGTTTCATTGTTATTTGACTACCTCTGTTGTTGCAGATACAATATCTTCTCCTGCTTCTAAACTATCAATATAATTTACAAGTTTTTCAAGTTGTTTTTGAGGGTTTTTAAACCAATCAGTTGACCAAATCCGATAAATTTTCCAGCCTAATTGCTCCAAAACTTCTTGTCTTAGCCTGTCTCTATCGCGAGCTGTTGCGCTTGAATGATATTGAGCTCCATCACATTCAATTCCGAGTAAAAAGTGTCCCGGATTTTCTTTATCTCTAATTGCTAAATCAATTCTATATCCGGAACAACCGACTTGTGATTTAACCGAATAACCTTTGGCTCTTAGTGCATTACAAACAGATTCTTCAAATGGTGAATCAAATAAATCGTCAATAGGTGCTGTTGTACTTTGCTTTAGAGCTATTTCTCCTCGTTCAGCAAAATCAAGATACCATTGTAAAAGTTGTACTCCTCTTTTATTAGTTTTATCCATATTAAAATCAGCTGCTTTTATGCCGCTAAATACTTCAACCATATATCTTGCACGAGTAATAAGAACATTTAAACGTCTTTCACCGCCATCTTTATTTATTGGTCCAAAATTCATTGGCAATGTGCCGTTTTGATTTTTGAAATAACCAATACTTATCATTATCACATCTCTCTCATCACCTTGAATAGATTCAAGATTTTTGATAAAGAAATATTCTGAATTATTATCACTAAAGAAGTCCTCACAACTTGGATCTTCTTCTCTCAATTTTTCAAATTCAGCTTCAATTAAGCCTTTTTGCTTAATATTTAAAGTTGCAACACCTAATGACAAATTCGGATGTTTCTTTGCATGTTGCATGACTGCTTTAGCTACAAGTTGAGCTTCTTCCAATCGTTTATTGTCTTTTGTTGTATCAGATGGTTCGTGATAAAAGAATTTTATACCTAGCGTTTCACTGTCTTCAATACAACTAGGGAAAGTATATAATTCCTGATAAAGATGCTTATTTGAAAATGCAATTAGATATTCATGTTTGCTTCTGTAATGCCATTTTAACATACATTGAGGGAAACCTGATGTTGTACATTCATCAAGAATGCTATCTAAATCCACTCTTCCCACATCAACAGAATTATCATCATCATCATCTTCTTCTTCGCTATCGTCATCAGTTGCAACAACTGTTTGGAAGAAAGATGTTGGTGGCAATTGCTTTGTATCACCGGCAACAATCAATTTATCTCCTCTGATTATTGACCCAATACAATCTTCCGTTGTCAACTGACTGGCTTCATCAAAAATAATAACATCGAATTTAAATGTTTCAGAATCAAGAAGTTGAGCAACCGTTGACGGACTCATCATTAGACAAGGTTTCAATGCCAAGAATAAATGAGGAATATCTTTAATCATTCGTCTTAAAGCTTTTCTAAATCTTTGTAATTTTCCATATTTTTTTAATATATTTACTTCCTTAAAGTATTCATTTTTCGCATTGTTGATATTATTTGCCAGCTTGGTAACTAATCTTGTCTTAGCACTGAGAATTTGATTTTTATCTAATGTTTTAAATTCTTTTACAAGATTATCTTGATCTAATGAATTAAATTGCTTTAAACTTGGAACATTTTTAAACACAAAACCGTTTAACCAAATTCGCAAAAATTGAACTTTCAAAGCCTTTGCAAAATTAGAAAGAGGAATTTTATATTCAAAACATTTTTTATAAAATTCTGATAAATTTTCTTCATCAATTTTATCTAAAATTTCTAAATATTTAAACCATAAAGTAAGGTCATCACATTGATTTAAAATTGATGAAAATTTATTATCAATTTTTACAAATTCAACTTGATTAAATTGTTCTCCAAAAGCCTTTTCACAGTTGAATTTTAACAATTCACAAATTTCATTATAATTATTAAAAATTTGCTCTTTTAAATTCAAAATATTTTGTGATAATTTTAGAATTTTTTCATAATTTATTCCTTCTTTTTCGAATTTTTCTAAAATGTTTCCATCAAATATTTTACCGGAATTTACCAGTTCTTTAAATTTCAACAAACATTTGCTTCTTTTCTGAATTCCTTCCTCGTTTGGACAGTTTTTATCCCAAATTTTATCAAATAAATCGGTTGCAATAGAATCACATTCTTCCAGTTTTTCTATCCAATTTTTTAATTCTTTCGTGTTGTTTAAATCATTAACTAATTCATCTAAATTGGGTCGATAATTATTAACAAAAAATGTTCGAATAAACTTACAATCTTTATAAAATTTTAGAGAAATTCTTGAGAAAAATTTATCACGATAAATCGAAAATTTTTGTATTAAAAACTCAATATCTTCATTTAAAATTCCTAAATTTAATTTGTTTTTAATTCTATTATTATAGACATTAAATTGTTTAATATTATTACAAATCATTTTAATGTCTTCTGCCATTTGGCGAGTGTTTTGAGCAATGTTATCTATCGCAGAATTGGGTATATTTTCAACAATTTTTGCAACATTAATTAATGAGTCAACTTGCGAAATCTTTACAATATTTTTTGTCAGAAGATATGTTTTTAAATCATTAATATTTAAACAAAAATCATTGAAATTTTTAAGAAAATTTTTCAATTCATTCTTTAATTTTAACAAAATTTCTAAATCAATTTCTCTGACTTCACAACCATATAATGGGAAGTTTTTTGGTTCTCCTAATCGTTGTAAAATATTTTGCATTTGCTTGAATAAATTTACATTATTATTTAATTTTTCTTGAGTCCAATTTTCGTAATTTTCAAACAAATATTCAAAATCCGGAATAGACGAATTATCTAATACAAAACCTATTGCATCAAACGGTTTGTAGTTTAAATTCCCGATAGGAGTATGAAGATCATCAGTACATTTTCTTAAAGTTTTTACGTCAGAAGCGAGTTTACTTAATGCGGCTTCACTATAATTTCCATTATAACTAAATTCAAGAGTATTAACTAATTCATCAATAACACGTTTTCTGTTTGTTTTGTTGCTATGAAGTTCCAAACAAAATGGTGCTAATCCGTTTTTATCAAGACGATTTTTTACAACATCTAATGCTGCAATTTTTTGGCTTACAAACAAAACTTTTTTATTTTGGGATAACAATTCTGCAATTATATTTGCAATTGTTTGACTTTTTCCTGTTCCGGGAGGCCCTTCTATAACTAAATTATGACCTTGTTTTACAACTTGTATAGCTTGTTGTTGAGAAGAATCTGCATCAAGAATTTGATATGTTTCTTGTGGTTTAACTTTTATGTCAAGTTCATTTAATGGACAAATTTCGTTCGTTGAAATTTGTTTTTCTTCTCTTAAACCGCAAATTGTTTTTACTAAATCACTGTTTTTAATTAAATCTTGATTTGAATCAATGTCTTTATACATTACAAATTTCGCAAAAGAAAATAACCCAATATAAATATTATTTAACAATTTCCATCTTGGTTGTTTTTGTATTTTGTCTTGAACTTGAGCAAAAATTTCAATCGGATTTAACTCATCTTCATCAAAGTTTATATCCTCTAAATTTATTCCAAAATCACGTTTTAATTTAAGCATCAGCGCAGGGTTTAAAATAACAGAATCCTCATTATATTTTATCGTATAAGGTTGTCCAACACTTTTTCGTTTTATTTCAACAGGAATTAATAAAACTGGAGCTTCTAATTTTTCATCAGAGTTTTCGGATTCATACCAAATTATGCTTCCCAAAGCTAAGAACAGAACGTTATAACCCAAGTCATCATTTGTTGATTTTGCGGTTGTGCTTATTTTGTTTAATGCTTTATTCAAATCCGTTTCAGAAAGTTTTGTTTGCAAAAACTTATCAAGATGTTTTTTCTCTAAATCATCAATTTCATATTCCTTAAATTCTTGGGCTTTAAATTCAATTCCTTCATTTAATTCTTCAAGAGATTTTTTATCTTCCTCTGCAATATTTTCATCGTTGACTTTTACAGGCAAAAACTCCATAACTTGAGAGTTTTGAACAAGAGAACGATAAACTTCAGGAGGTTGTTCATCTATAATACGAAGTGTTGAATATTTTGAGAATTTGAAACTTAACAAACGATTTCTTTTGGATAAATCAATTAATTTTTCTTTCCATTTATAAATCCTTTTATCAAGATTTTTTTCTTGTTTTATGTCTGTTTCTGTTTTTTGAGGAATTTCTCCAAAACTACTCTCTACATCATGAATTTGAGGTTTTACGACTTCACCTGATTGACAGACATTTGCACCACAATATTCACAAAATTTTGAATCATCACTTATTTCTTTTTGACAGTTAAAACACTTCATTTTTATTTCCTTTTTTAATCTTGTTTGGTTCCACAGAATTTACAAAAATTTGCTTCTTTTGAAATCTTAGCATTGCAACTTTTGCAATACTTAAATAGATTGTCTGTTTTTATATTGTTATAGATTTCTTTTGCTACATTAATTTTTTCGCAACTTGATGCCATAATTGAAAGATTAATACCGATTTCATTTTCAATTTTTATTAATGAATATTTGCATTTTGGATACTGAGGATTATCTTTAAACCTCTTATCCAGTTCACCATTTTTATTCACATATTGCCAAGTATAACCTACAATTTCACAATCATTAGGAGTAGCTTCCTGCTCAACAAAAATTGTATCATCAAAAGAAAAATTAAAATCTTCTAAACAAGAAATACTGGTTTGTTTTTTATTCTCTATTAACACCATATCCGGCAAAAAATAAAATTCATTATCACCAACTGTTAGGCAATTACAATTTACATTTGTCGACAAATAATATGGAGTTTTTTGAGAAAAGTCAACTGGTATTCTTTCGATAGCAGAATTAACTCCGGCATTTCTTTTGGTATCAACATTTGTGTATTTTGATTTAATTAACCACAATTTATTACATGCTGCAATTACGCAAAAGAATTTATTAAAGCTATCAAAATATGCTTGTTCTTCACTATTAAATTGGTACTGTAATTTTATTAATTGAGTTTTATTTCTATAAACTTTATATGCAAATAAAAGAATTCCACCGAATAAAATAAATGCGAATTTCCCTGACATAAACATCATTAAAATACTTAAAACAGTAATTGTATTTTTTATAATTGAGTCTTTTTTCTTAAAATTATTAATTTTATCAATTAGCTGGCTACAAGAAACAGGTTTAATATCAATCGAACTAACTTCATTTGTTTCAATATTTGAATGTTCTTCATCTTGAATATCTTCTACTTGAGGAGATCTTTGCGCTTTTTTAGATTTAGAACTACCTTCATCAACATAAGACAACCCTGTTCCCGGAATAGAATAAGTTTTTCGAGTTCTGCCATTGGCAGATTTTGTATACCTTAGACCTGGTACACCAAAACTGTAACCAATGCCGGATTTGCTTAAATTTATACGAACTCCACCACCTAAATTTATACTTTTTCGAAACCTAAAACCCATTTTTGCTCCTTGTTATGAGATTTAGGATAACAAAAATTGTGCAAAAAACATAGCCTTTGTTGCATTTTATTAAATTTTTATAATTAAAAATTATTTTTTAGAATATATTAACAAAATTTTTTGAATAGTTTTATTAAAGAGAGTTTTTAACTCAAAATATTTTACTTTTAAATCTTGGGAAAAATATACCAATTCTTCTATAGCCCTGTTATCACTATCAATAAAAGTTTTAATTTGTACTGGGGTTAAATACCCTGATGTCAAATTTTCCCATTTATGTTGTTGTGCTAGTTCTTTTATTTGGCTTATGTCTAATGTTGTATTAATTGTAGAACATTCTATATTTATAAATTTTGGATATATATTACCGATAAATATCATTCGTTTTTTATTAAATTCTTTTAACATCTGTGCGTAGTTCAAAAGATATTCGATATATCTTTTGAAATAAGTGTAAGATTTTATAATTAAAGCTCTGAGCTCATCGTCTTCAATAAGCCCAATTTTATTAGCATTATTTTGATATATTGTCATAAAATCTTGAGTAATGGAGTATGAAGAATCTAAAAATTCATTATCTGGAAGATTTTGATATAACTTATCCATTTCTTCCTGATATGAACATATTAATGATTGTAATTCTTCTGAAATAGACAGTACAACAGAGCGCTCGATCAGTTTTTCTTTCTGTTTTTCAAGATTAATATTATTTTTGTATGCTTGATGTGTTGATAAAAATGTTGCCAATCCTCCTAAAATTGCACCTATGATAACACCCGCAAAACCTATCCAAGTCTGTTCTTCCATTTTTTACACTCCTTTAGAATTTATCTTATACATAAATTTGTCAATAAAAGACTTTATTTATCAATTTTTGTCTGACCATCTTGCGTTTGATAAATAATAATTTCATTTTCCACATCGTTAAGTATAGCATATAATTTGTTTAAAAACTAATTATAACAGAAGTAATTAGTGTAAAGGTCGCCACAGTTTAAAACAGTGACGGCTTCTCGTTAGATTTATGGATTGTCTTTTGTTAATTCAAACAACCGTTGATGCAAATCTTGCAACAACAGCCTTCGTTCTTCCGGGGTAAATTCTTCCTCTTTCGGATTTTGTTTTTCAATCAGCATTTTTACAGTTTCCATAATGCTGGATTTTCAATTGAATTTTCTTGATTTTGCAATACTATTTTATTTTGTATACTAAATAGTTTTTCCTTCAACTCTTTAAGTTTGTTCGGTTTAAATTTTTGTGAAGGGAATTTTTTATCAAAAATATTTCTAGCCTTTTTTATTAATTTTGTAATTTGCGCTTTTTGAGTATTACCCAAATTTGTAGTAATATAATTATCAACGGGAAAAATATCTAAAGCTGCTAGATTGTTTTGTGCAATTATTCGTATTTGAAAATTATTTTCGAGTGGTGCTTTCAACCTAATCTGACAGTTCAAATTACTACTTTTTAATATACTAAGCATTTTATTGTAATCTTTTCTTGGCATACATATATCAATGTCATCATCCCAAGAAATAAAGCCTTTATGCCTGATACTTCCTAAAAGAGTCCCTGCATCTAACCAGTAACATAAATTATGCCTTTTGCATATTGTATCAACTTGGTCTAAAATACTGGATATTTCTTAACTTTCCCTCTGCAGGCTTAGCTGTTTTAATATCTACACAACTATTCAACAAATAATTAAGAGTTGCAATCTTATTAAATATGACTTTAATGATAAAAAAACAAAATATACAAAGAATAAAATTCTTAAATATCTTCTTTGGAACTTATTTTTACAAACAGATGAAACTTTAGATTTTAAATCTTTGACTTTCAGAGAAGGTCAGCTAGAAATAATCAAAAATGTTTTATCCAGAAAAGATACAATTGGATTATGGTTAATTATAATATCAATTATAAATATACTAACATTGGGAATTATTACTTATAAATTTTTCTTTGTGTAAATGGTATAAAACCAATCTGCACCTTGAAAATTTGAAAAAGAGAATTTTGAAGAATATTTGATAAAAATGAACCAAAATTTAGCAATAAAAATTCTCTAAATAAAATCACATGCTAAAAACCGCCCTATTAAGGCGGTTTTTGTAAATTCTATCTTCACTTATTCTCTAAGTTTTGACTAAAAAACGGAAAAGCAGGGATTTGAACCCTGGGTGCAGATAACTCCACACAACACCTTAGCAGGGTGCCGCCTTAAGCCACTCGGCCACTTTTCCATCTAAGACGGGTCGCACTGTCATGTGCTTGTTTCTATCATATCATAAATATCTTTTTTCGTAAATACCTTTTTGTATATATTCTGAAAATTTCTAATTTTACATACGAAATGATTTTTCAAATTTCCACCAAGCCCCGTATTGACCCCAAAAATTTATCGAACTACAATACTATTAAGTACATTAGAGAGGTTTACACAATGATTGAAATGAAAGTTATGGGTATTGCACTCGACACAAGAACCGGCTCTCCTATCGTTGTTCTTCACGACAAGGAAAATCGCCGTGCCCTACCTATTTGGATTGGTTCTGCTGAAGCCAGTTCCATTATAAGAAAAATTGAAAATTTGTCAGTCGCTCGCCCTATGACACACGATTTGATTATTAGTATCATAGAAAAAACAGGTTACAAAATTGACCGTGTCGAAATCAACGATGTTGAAAAAGAAACATACTACGCAACAATTTTTTTGACAGACAACGAGGGAAAAACTATCGAAATTGATTCTCGTCCATCTGATGCTATCGCTGTTGCTATAAGGGTTGACACCCCGATTTTTGTTACCGCAAATGTTCTTTCTAACGGTTCTGTTTCTACAGACAGTGCTAAAGATGCCGAAGAAGCCGAAGAGTTTAAGAACTTTGTACAAAGCATTAAACCTTCCGACTTTGCAAAACTGATGAAAGATAACGAACATCACGAAAGTGATCAGTAACAGGTATTTTAGAAGTACTTTTGTTTGTTGGCACGAGTTTTCAACTCGTGCCAACACTTTTATAAAGCCACAAATTGTACAAAAAGGTCACCCTGAATTAGTTTCCACCCTTCAATATTAACTTTTGTAACAAAATAATCATATATATGCAATTATCTAATCTTTATATACTTTATATATATAAATACAAGAAGAGGACAGAACGATGGGTATTATCGGACAGAGTAACGCAATGCACAACAGGTTCGCAATGGGTGGCGGATTTATGCCACCGGCAAGAACTCCAATGGCAAGACCAATGATGAGTGGACCAATCTTTGTAATGGGCGGATTTGAACAACCTTCCCATTGTCACTGTGGCGAAAAGGCTGCCTTATGGGGCGGTTTAATCGGCGGTGGACTTGGAATTTTGGCAGGTTTATTCGGACGAAAACAACAGGCTGTCCAATACGCTCCCGGTTACGGAGGCGGATATAGTGGCGGTGGCATTCAACAACCTCTAACCTCAGCACAACAATTAACTAACCTAAAAACACTGTATGGTGACAAAGGTTATGCAATAGTTGATAACGGTGACGGCACTTTCTCGGCAACTAAAGGCGGCAACAATATCGGACATGGCTCATACGAAGATATGCAAAAACTTTTAGGCGAAAGCAACGACAAAACTAACAATTCAACTACCGCAAAAGACAATACAGGTTCTACTGAAGGCAAAGGCGGAGATCCTAAAAAGGTTGACACTACTAACACAACTACAGTCAACGAGGATGATAAAAAAGACAAAGATAAAGTTGATGACGACAAAAAAACAGGAGATACGGCAAAGAAAGATTCAACAACCAAGACTGACGATAAAAGCAAAACTGGTGAAACCGATACAACAGATGACGATAGCGCAACTAAACCTACTGACGGTGGCTCAAAAGCAAAAGGTACAGGTTCAGCAAGCAGAGCGAAAGGTACTAAAGGAACTTCAGGCACTAAAGGCTCAAGTGGAACAAAAAGAACTAGCGGCACATCAGCAACAAAGAATACTGGTTCAACTAAATCAACACTTCGTCCGACTTGGAATAAAAACATATACTACGACGAAAAGACAAAAACTCACTATGAACTAAAAAATGGTAAATGGATAGAAAGAAAAGATATTAAACAAGCAAATAAAGATGGTACTTACTATGACCAACAAGGTAATTTAAGAAATGCACAAGGTAAGATAATAAAACCTAAAAAACAAGCAGCACCAACAACGCCCAAACAACATACAGAACAAGCAGACAACACAAGAGTTGTAAGACCACCACATTTTTCAAATATTAAAAGACATTAATAAACCAAACAAATGAAAAATTAAAGTCGATAAAAATTCTTTCCGAAGATAAATTTGGAAAGGATTTTTATTTATGGCAAAGATTATTGAAAACCAAAGAAGAATAATTCGTTTGAGCGTGGATGATGTTTTGAACATCGTGCGAGAATACCAACGATTAACCGCAAACAAAACCTGTTGTTACGAACACACACGAGAAATTTTAGGCAAAAACCCGCTCTTCCTGCCCGAAGACATTGATTGATTAACAAAACTTCACAATTCGATAAAATTAGGCAATTTTTATTTTTAGTTAACTTTCTATCATTGGTGGTAGATATGAATATAACAAAAATTAAAAATTATGTAGAAAGTGGCGACATTGCCCGCATTAACGACTCAATCAGCCTATTTTGCAAAAGAGCCGATGAACTTATGGTAAAAAAAGGCGGAATGAAATTCACGGTACTTCCGACTACAAAAGTCAAAAACTACAACAAAAATACCGAATTAATTACCTTGCTTTTGAAAAATGTGTAGTTTGGAATTGCTCGGCTAGCTTAGTCAGGGCTTGGCTGAAATTTCGCACGTTGGGCAAGTATGCCCAACCGACAGGTTAACGCACACAAGTGGAGAACGTAATATTTCAAGGTTCTTGTCCTTCCAGCAAGCTAAAAAACATGCGATTTTTCAAAGTATTACCCAAGAAAATTCACGACATCGAAACTTGAAACCATTGGGGAAGCGCTTACGCAAGACAAGTAATATTCCTGCAAAAACGGTATTGAAAATTTTGACACAGGTGTTCGTCCGAGTTTGATTTCCGCCTCGTGAAGTGTCCAAAAACGATAAAACTCCTCAGCTGTCGGATTTTCGATTTCAAAATCATAATGTGTCATAATTTTCTTAAAATCACGAGATTTTACAAATTCCACATCCAATCCGATATCGTCTTTTGCCACCCCCACCACAACAAGGTTTTCAGAATGCGAAACACTAAAAAACATCTCTCGACTTTTGAAAAACGGTTTTCCGCCTACTATTTCAATCTCTGAATTTTTCACATTATAAATCTTTTTCGCCAAATTCTTAACCAAGTACAATCCGCAAAGATGTTCCAAATATTTTTCTCGTGATTTATACTGCCGACCGTCAGAAACTTGTTCCAAATCAGCCATTTTGACATGTTTCAAAAACTCGGATTTTTCAACATAAAAAATTTCCATATAAAACCCTTTACAAAATTACAGTATCCACCAACGGTTTTGCAACATCTAACGCACCTTTAAGCACTTCGGGATTTGTCCAAAAATCTTTTCTTTGCACGAAATTTTTAACAATTTTTCTTGCGTAAGACCCAATCGCTACTCCGTGATAATTTATCTCACACATTCTCGCAAGTTCCGTAGTTTTGCCGTTTGTTCCGCCCGACAAAATCAAATACACGGGCAAATTTGCATTCTGAACAATCTCTGCCGTTGCAACCGCTTGCAAAGTCGATTTGTAATTATCATCTCCACCGCTCATCGGAAATCCGTCAGCCTGAACGATTGTCGAATAAGGCTCTCTAGTTTCTATCATCGCCTCAATGCGTTCCACCAACGCTTCATCACTCAATTTTCCACGACTTGTACAAATACTCAACAATCCGTCATAATTGTTATTAATATAATTCCATTTGCCGAAAATTTCGCCTTCATCAAGCCCCATTGCGTGGAATTCGATACAATCAATATTTTCCTCAACAATAGCAGGCAAAACCTCGCTCAAATCCTTCTCTTCAGAAGTATAAGAAATTGCGGTTTTTGAACAAACTTTCCAGCATTTACCGCACCCGATACACTTTGATTTTTTAACCTTGCCGTAATGTATCGCACCTTGCGGACAAATTTCCTCACACGCACCGCAATTAACGCATCTGTCATAGTCGATAACAGCCTTTTTAACATGAGGGTCATTTTTAATCCCCACACTCACGCAAAGATACGCCTCATAAACCTTCGCAAGCTCCAAAGCCTCTTTTGCCGCCTTTATAACTTCTAAATTTGCGGACAAATCAAAAAATCGACACCCCGCAATCGAATAAACGTAAACTAATCGCTTAATTTCTTCAATATCTTCATTCCCCGCACCGCATACGAGTTTGAAGCAGTGCTGTGTTTCCAACAAGTCCTTTAGCATTATTTCACCATGTAATTATAAATAATTTCAGAAGCATGAACGATAAAATCTTTACCAGCAACAGAATTATGAGGTCTGTTTGCAAGGATTACGACCAAATATTTTTTGCCGTTCGGTGCAATTACAATACCCGCATCGCCAAGCATAGTGCCAATATCGCCTGTTTTATGTAAAAATACCGAACCCGCTCCCAAGCCTGCCTGAATCAATCTGTTATTATGAACATGTCCCATATAATTCAAAATACGACTTCTTGATTCTTCACTCAAGAAAGAGTCGTTTTCATCAATATTATAAAGCATTGTAGCCATTTCAATCGCAGTAGTCCTGTTTGTTCCGCCCAAATCAGGCAACCAAGTTTGGACAAAAGTATTTTTCAATCCCCAATCCCTTATAGATTGGTTAACATCTGTCATTGAGCCGACTTTAGCCATTAGCATATTTGTTGCGGAATTGTCAGACTCGGTAATCATACGATTTGCAAGTTCATCAATGGTGTATTCGGAATCTCTCGCCTTAAATTGCAAGCTTCCAGACCCTTCAGACCTGTAATATTCCGTCAACGGGATTGTATCATTCAGCGAAATTTGTCCGGCTTCAATAGATTTAAACACGTCAATCAAAACAGGAATTTTAATTATACTTGCTGTCGCATAGCTCTTATTTGCGTTAATATTAACAAAATTTTGAGTGTCATAATCCCAAACATAAATTGCAGGTTTAACTGTCGGATATTGTTCCATTAACCCTAATAATTCCTGCTTCAACACCGGCATATTAACATTTTCTTTTAAAGGTGTCATCATTGCGGACTTTTCGCTAGCGGAATAGTTAAACATAGGATTGTCAAAAGCCCAAGTGTTAGACAAATACTTTGTTGTAGGGAAGCTTATTTCATTCATATCCGCAGTAATCGCATTGTGCGGAGTTGGTTCAAAAAACGCCTTTGTCACATGACTGAAAGCATAAGGTAAAGCCGTCATCGCCATTACCACAAAGAAAACAAATGCTGTCAAAACCTGTACAAACTTTTTCTTCTTATTAACCTTTCTTTTCGGGCGATTTTCATGCCTTAACGAAGAATATCTGCTGATTTTCTCGGTTCTGACATTTTCGTAAACACTATAATTATACTTTGTGTAACTTTGGTAATAATACGGATCTCCGTAAACGCTATCGTAATTTCTTGCTAGTTTCGGCATGAAAACTGCTTCCTCCCCAATCTTCTTTTATTTTATACAAAGTTTACAAGTAGGGCAAGTTTTTAATGAACAATAGTAACATTTTGAAAAATTTGATTACTTGCTACATAATTTTTGTTAGTAATATAATAGGGTTGAAGTTATACCCTATAAATAGTAAAGGAAAGAAAATTATGAGTTTATTGGAAGCAGGAATGATGGTTTGCTTCGGAGCAAGCTGGCCGTTTCAAGTTGTAAAAACATATAAATCAAAAGAAGTAAAAGGTAAAAGCATTCACTTTTTGTGGTTGGTTGAAATCGGGTATGTACTCGGAATGTTACACCATATTTTGTACGCCCCTGACAAGGTAATTTACTTGTATCTATTGAATTTTATCCTTGTCGGAGCTGACATGATTTTGTATTATAAATACAAAAAATTACCACATAATAAAATGAAAAAAAATGTTAAAATTCTTTCTAAAAAAGAGGAAGAATTGAAAAACGAAGAACTGAAAACGGCGGTGTAAAGTATCGCAAGTAACGAAGGTTTATCATTACGGACAAGCACGAGCATAAGTACCAAGAACAAGGTGAATACACGTTTAATGCGAGTGCGAAAGATCCGAAATCTGTTGCAAAAACGTGCAAACTTGATGTTTCTGTTAACAGATTCTGAATAACAAGAAAATTAATTTGCTCATTGCATTCGCAAAATTTTCTAAGTTTTCAGAATGACGAAAGCATTGCTAGACTCACCAAGACGTCATTCTAAACTTGTTTAATAATCATGTTATTAATGTGAAATGATTTTTGCCTCAACGCTTTTTGCACCTTCTATCGAGTTATTGAACCCGTTTAGCAATTCGGCGGCGGTTTGTGCGTTGTAAAACCTTCCGCTTGTCACAAGTGCAGTGCATTGTAGCTGTTCCAAATCATCTGAATCTTGCACGTTAAAAGCAATTACATCAATCGTAACATCTCGGCGAATTTTAATAAGGTTCATAACGAAAGTACAAGGGCTTTCGTCGCAGTTTTCCCCACCATCTGTCAGCAAAATAATGTGTTTTTTGCCTTTATAACCCATAAAATCGTATTTTATCGCCTGTTTTAGCGAATATGTAATCGGTGTCATTCCACGAGGTTTGGATTTTTGGAGTGCAAATTCGACATTCTCTGTGTTGTGGCGTAAGATTGGCGAAACAAGGGTCGAAGCTCGGCATGCTTCCATTGGGGTAAACCCCATTTTGTGTCCGTAAATTCTCAGCCCAACCCAATTTGCAGAACTTATTTTGGGTAAAATTTGTTTCATTGTATCTAACATCAAGTCAACTTTTCGTGAACCCTCAAGCGGTTCAGACATACTGTTTGAAAAATCAAGAATAAATAAAATCCGCTCCCCGTCTTCAATAGCCATATTTTCACTATATTCCTGCGGAGAATACAATCCGTACTGAGCAGAAAACCCAAACGGCTCAAAAATTACCAAAAGAAATATTACAAATACAAGACAAATTTTCTTCATATATGAAGAATTACAGAAATATAAAACTTCTTCATCAGCAAACCGAACACTTCTTTTATATTTTTTAATTCTTCAAAATTATAATTAATATTTAAAAAGTTCCGCTGTGTTGCGGAACTTTCATTTTGGTTAATTGGTTATGGTTATAATTTAAAGAAGGGGTTAATTTCTCTTATTACTATTGTTTATTATGCGTTGAAGGTATATTTTGGTGCCATATCTTTAATAGCCGCATCACGACCTTCTCTAGCCGCTTTCAATTCAGCCTCAACTGCTGTACCTTGTGCAGTCAAGCGTTCTTTTTCTTGAGCCAATCTGTCTTCTTCGACCTTCAAATTACGAGTTTCAATTTGCATTGCCTTTTCTCGACCTTGCTCATATAATTTTGTCATAATCCAATTTTGCATTTTCTGCATAGATTGTGCGTTTTGGGTGTTACCCATTTGGTTTTGATACCAAGAAATCGCTTGTGGTGCGTTTTGCTGCATATACAATACCGAATTGTTATGAGCCCAAGCCAAATAGTTTAATGTTCTACCCATAGCCATGCCGGGAGCACTAAGCAATTCTCCGATTGAAACTCCGCCATTTGCTATCAATGATGAATACTGTTGTAATGCCTGCATCTTTTTCGTTAACTTCATCAAACGATACTCGATGTTGCTCTTTTCGTACATCAATGCGTGTACTCGAGCGGTAAATGTGAAAATACCCATTTTAACCCTACCTTTTTAACCTTTTAACTAACCTTTATTTAACCTTCATATATATAAAAACATGCAAATCCGCATAATTGCATGATTTGAGCCATTTGTTACAAAAACTTAACAATTATAAAATATTTAACAGATGTACAAACTACACTTGTAGCAAGTAATACAAACCTAATGACCCTACCGAAAATCCTTGTATAATAAAGATTTACTATTGACAATATAATATTTATAAGTTAATCTACTACCAATGTAGTAAGTAAAGTATAAATAGTTTCGGGAGCGTTCCGAATTTAGACGAGGTGACAAATGAGAATTACGAAGATTATCTATGGGGAACATTTTTATCAAAAAGATTTAAGCAACACAAAAAACAACGAATTAAACAACAGAAATTCGGCTGTTCAAACTCAAATGGTCACAATGCCTAACTTCGGCTATGGCAAAGATTTGGTAAATCGAAAGCAAATAAATTTCACAGGTTCGGGCGAAATTAGAAAAGCCGCAGAAGCACTTTTACAACAATTTCCGCTGGAAGACAGACTTGCAACACTGTTTCAAGGTCTAAAACTTGGTGATGTTATTGTTGTCGGAAAAGATTTTAACAAAGCACAAGATGCGTTAAAAAAGAGTGTTAAAAAACTCGAACATGTAATTAAAAGAGAAACCTTTATGAAAGACGATTCTCTAAACAAAAACTACGCCTTCTTCAAAAATGCACTTGGAGATACCGAACTTTTAAATATTAACGACAAAAAATTAACGCTGATAACGGGCGGAAAAAATTATTCTTTAGAACCCGGAACGAGTTTTTATATAGTAAATCACGACACAATTCAAATGGGTAATGATGTAATTCACATAAAAGACAAGCCCAAACACGATTTGACGACAATGAGCAAAGTTTTTGCAAAAACTTTTGACTACACAAAAGAAGTTCAGGAAGAACTCGCAAAACTAAATCAAAAAACCATTGCAAAAAGAATCCAGCAATCAACAAAACCTATCGGAAAAATGATGTTTAACAAAATTGGCGGACAAGACAAGGCAATAGAAGAATTGAAGAAAAGTATTCTGTTTCCTATCAAATATCCTGCCGCTTATGCTCCGGAAGATATCACTCGTGGTTTTATTCTTCACGGACCGGCAGGAACAGGTAAAACCGCAATTTGCCGAGCATTGGCAAACGAAGCCGGGGTTAACAGTGCATACATCAGCGGTACAGCCTTTCAATCAAAATGGATTGGCGAATCAGAAGGCAATGTTCGTGCATTTTTTGAAGGGTTAAAAGACAACCAACCCGCCATAGGTATTATTGATGAAATTGATGCAATCGGTAACACTCGTGGTAATGGAGACCATTATAGCGACAAATTGATTGACCAGTTGTTGACCTCAATCACTGATTTGTACGAAAATGGCGACAATGTTTATATCATCGGTTTAACAAATCGTTATGAGGCATTAGACCCTGCATTGAAACGTGCGGAAAGGTTGAGTAAGCACATTTTGATGGATGCTCCTGACAAAGACGGGGTTAAAAAGATTTTTGAAATTCACACAGAGAATAAACCTCTAGCAGACGATGTAAACACAGATGAACTTGTGGATAAATTACACAAGATGAAAGCCGTAGGCGGTGATATTCTCTATGTAACGAAATTAGCAAGGGAAAACATGATGAACCGTCTTGGAATTTTTGAAAAAATGAATGCGGGAACTTTCAATGAAGAAGAAATTAAAACCGCAAAAATTACTCAATCGGATTTTCTTGAAGCTCTAGAACAATTCAAAACTCAAAACAAAGGAAATTCAAGACCAACAATAGGTTTCAACCACAATAAGTAAGCTATTTAGTAATTCAAAATTCGCAGCCATTGGCATCTGTCAGTGGCTTTTTATTGTATAAAGTTTATATATTGACAATAAATTTTCAGGTATCATAATGAACTTGTATTACAGATTATGAGGAAGGAAAATGAATATTACCCCTATACAAATGCCCAACACAAGCTCTTCAAATCAAGCCTTCACAGGCAAAATTGCAGTAAAAGGACATTGGCCACAAAGACTTAAAAAAGCCTTTTTAAATTCTGACGGAATCAAACAACTTGCCGATGAAGGTTATAATGTTACAGGTTCTTTGAGCCACAGAAAGTCTAAAGATTCAGAGCAAATTCACGCCTACAGAGAAAATTTGTACAAATTAAAATTGAACATACAAAAAGAAAACCCTACATTTTTAGACAGAATTAAAAGCCTTGTCGGTTTATCAACTTACAAAATTAACAACGAACACCATTCTGCAAATACAATAGAACTAATGCTTCAAAGAGTAAGTGCCAACTTCTACCACGAAAGAATAGGAAAATAGAGATAATAACAGATTGTTACAAAGCGAACCAACGAAACGATGGTGAGTTGTGTGAGTCTGTATGCGTAAGCGAAGCCGAAGAATAAGATTAAATCTACGCAATTAAAATTTGCTTGATTATTAATCTTTTCAGAATGACGTACTCTTTTTTAGATTCACAAAATCTTACGAATTTCACATCATTGCGAGGTAATCGTAAGATTTTCGTGGCAATCTGGAAAAAGCATCTATTTGAAAAGTAGGTTAGTATTGCGATGCCAACGGCGTTATTTTAAGTGTCGGAATAGCAATTCCGATTTATTTTGTGCTTAGCAATTTGAGTTCAATCTCAAAATAGAATACAAATCTTTACCGGGCACTCTAAACAATCACTCGTTATGGAATTTCCATTGTAATACAATGAAGTCCACCTTGACGTTCTAAAAGCAATTTATCACCCAATGCGTTATTTTTTCCTGACAAAAAATAAATATTCTCAGGTTTGATATAATCTTTTACACTTTCTTTAAAAATACTTTCAAAATCCAAACCAAGTTCGGATTTAATCTTATCGGTCAGCCCCAACCCCTTTGCCAAACTGTCTTTGTTAGTAATAAAAACGATTTCGCCATTTTTATCAAGGGTTACACAGGAATTCAAATAGTTTAAATATTGATCTTTGAAAAACGGATAAGAAGAATCTTCACCGTCAACAATTCGATTTATGCTTGCAGGAACTCTAACGGGAGTATATCCCGATTTTTCCAAACAGTCTTCAACCTCGTCCAAATCAGGGATTTTGTATAATTCATTATTCTTTTCATTTTCCGTTAAAAGTTGTTTTATGTTTTGCTGAGCCTTTTTCACTCCAAAAAGTTCCGATAAGCTCATTTTGTCTTTCAATTTCGGGGTAAAGAAATGAATTATATCAAGAGATTTTTCCATCAATAAATCATCTAACTTTTCGACACAATCTTTTAAGATTTTATTTGTTTGGGCCTCATCTGCAACCAGCACAATACCGTTTTTCAACGGTCGCAAGAACAAATCCAAATGATTGTCGGCTTGCGGAATTACACAAACTTTACCAACTCCAAACATCTTTTTAATATCCTCAGAAACATATTTTGACAACTCATCTTCCCCAATCAAAAGTTGTTCTTTGCCTTTTGAATTTTTTGCAACAAAGAAATTTCCACCCGGAATGTGAGAATAATCAGAAAGAACTATATAATTATCATTCACCTCACTAAGACGATTTTCGGTTTGAATAATCATTCCGTCAATCGCAGGATTATCAATCGGGGATTTTACCGCCTCAGTCAACTTTTGTTCAAGTCTTAATAACTCGTCTTCTGTTGAACGAAATTTCGGAACACTGCGAGCAGACTGTTGAACAGGCTCACTTTCCCACCCGAAAACGTACTTTAAAACTCCTGTCAATCGACTTCTTCTTTCGTTGTAAAAAGAAGTTAATTTATTATTCACAACAGCCCAATAGTCCTGAGCAAAAATTTTTGAAACATCGTTTTCGTTAGGAAATTCGTTTTTGGAAACTCCGTCCGAGTGTAACAGAAACACATCAAACCCGTGTTTTTCTCCAACTTGTCGTAATTCTCGTGCGATACCTTTGTAATTACTTGTTACCAAAAATCCTCTCAAGGGTCTTGCATCATAGCCTTTAAATGTGGGACTTATATTATTATTTGTGGAAATCATATTAATATATAAGCTCAAACATAAACATTTTTGCTATTATTTAACATTATTTTGCAAATATATTTTACTGATTTAAAAACCGCAACCTCTCAAATCAAGACTATGACAAAATGTAACAAAACTTTTGAAAGATGAAATTTTGACGTAAATTTTGGGTTAATTATAATTATCAGTTAAAAATACTGATTCTTGTTCATTTAGAATGGAAAGGGGCGAAGAGCCCCTTTTCTTCTAATCCTTTTAAAATTCTTTTTCAACAATCGCAGGGATATGTAATATTATCATTTGCTCCATATAATCGTTATTTATGGATTTAACCTCTTTACCGATTTGAGTAATTTCTTCTTTTGTATTAAACACATATTTTTTTGAAAACTTCAACTCTAAAATGCCTTTTTTCGGGTGTTTTTCATACTTGCAAAGATTATAAATAAAATAAGTTTTGTCATTTTGCACAATATTTTCAAGATAACTTATTATTGCAATATTTTGCTTTTTATTTTGAATAAACTTCAACAATAACAAATTTTCTTTCCCTTCAATTTTCTTATCGACTTCCGCAGCATACTTTAGCGGATTGGAAATCTCAGGATAATACGAAATCTGAATAGCACTCGTCCAATAATCTTTGTTTTCATCTCGTCTGTAATAATCGTTCTTCACCACGTTTTTTCGATTAGAAATATCGCCTGATTTCAGCGTATAAACAAAATTATTAAAATGCACGTTTTCAGCCTTGACTCTTTGTGCAATTACTAAAATCATCAAAATTAATATAAAATATATCGGGATAAGTTTTCGCATAACAACTCCAAACTAATTAAATTTAATCCGAAAATCGCAACAAAAAACATACCCGATTGGGCTATTTCGATTGCTTAAATTTTATTCAAAAATTATTCTTTGCGTAATTTTTCAACAAATTTTTCCAAACGACCTATCGCAACTTTTAAATTTTCCAAAGAATAAGCGTAAGAAATTCGCAAAAATCCTTCTCCACAATCGCCAAACGCTGTCCCCGGAACCACCGCAACTTTTTCTTCTTTCAAAAATCTTGTTGCAAATTCTTCACTTGTCATTCCAAATTCTTTAATGCAAGGGAAAACGTAGAAAGCTCCGAACGGCTCAAAGCATTTTAAATTCATCTTTCTAAAAGCATTCATCAAAAATCTGCGTCTCATATTATAAGCCTGACGCATCTTCAAAACATCTTCATCACCGTTTTTGAGTGCCTCAATCGCAGCATATTGACTTGTTGTCGGAGCACACATAATCGCATATTGGTGGATTTTTGTCATTTGTTTAATGATTTCCTTAGGACCGCAAGCGTAACCCAAACGCCAACCCGTCATTGCATACGCTTTTGAAAAACCATTAATCAAAATCGTACGTTCCTTCATTCCTTTAATAGAGGTTATAGAAACGTGTTTACCCGAATACGTCAATTCAGAATAAATTTCATCAGACATCACCAAAATATCTTTTTCTATCAATATTTTAGCAATCTTTTCCAAATCCTCACGCTCCATAATCGCACCTGTCGGATTGTTAGGGAATGGCAAAATCAAAATCTTTGTTTTTTCGGTAATTTTACTTAAAAGCAATTCAGGAGTAAGCCTAAACTCATCTTCAGCACGCAACTCCAAAATAACAGGCTTAGCACCCGCCAAAATCGCACAAGGTTCATACGAAACATAAGACGGTTGCGGAATAATTACCTCATCACCCGGATTTATAACCGCACGCAACCCGATATCAATCGCTTCCGACCCGCCAACCGTAACCAAAATTTCACAATCAGAATCATAAGTAACATTTTGAGAACGTTGCAAATATTTTGAAATCTCTAGTCGCAAATCTTTTAATCCCGCATTTGAAGTATAAAAAGTTTTACCTCTTTCAAAAGCATAAATGCCCTCATCTCTAATGTGCCAAGGAGTGTCAAAATCAGGTTCTCCAACACCAAGCGATATTGCGTCTTCCATTTCACTTACGATATCAAAAAACTTTCTTATTCCCGAAGGTTTAATATTTACGATTTTGTCGGAAAGAAAATTTCTCATGGTGTAATAACCTCTCTTTCGTCCTTTTCTTCCCTGTTTAAAATTGTTCCGTGATCTTTGTATTTTTTCAGGATAAAGTGAGTTGCCGTACTCAATACGGAATCAAGGGTAGAAAGTTTATCGGTTACGAAATTTGCAATTTCTTTCAAGGATTTTTCCTCTAAAATTACCAACAAATCATACCCACCAGAAATCAAATATACCGCTTTAACTTCGGGATAATTATAAATTCTTTCCGCTATATTATCAAAACCACGACCCCTTTGCGGAGTAACTTTAACCTCAATTAACCCCGTAACTTTTTCAATATTCGTTTTTTCCCAGTTAATCAAAGTGTGATAACCGCAGATTACGCCTTCTTTTTCAAGTCGTGTCAATTCTTTTAAAACTTCTTCTTCGCTTGTACCGAGCAAAACCGCCAATTCACTAAAATCAATTCTGCTGTTTTTCTCGATTACAGATAACAATTCATCTCTCATTTTTCTCTCCATTGTGCAAAACAAGTATAGCAAAAGCAAATTTATTAGTAAAACAAAATTTTAAACAGAAAGTAAAGTTTTGTCTAAAAGTCTTTTACTTTAGAGCTTTAGCGTTGTCTAATATAAATAGGATATAGCAATGAACGTTCTAAGAATTACACAAGCACAAAGCCTAACAAATAGAATTTTAACAAACAAAAAATTACTAAGAAGTCTCGAAAAGTTATCAGAACACGGCACCTCGTTTTCTGCGACAACCTCGTTACTTATGACTATCGGCGTTCGTCCGCTTATGATTAGCATGACCCCGAATGTGGAAAAAGAAAACAAGCAGTATGCAATGTCAAATTCTATTTGCTCGGGACTGATAAAATTCGGAATGCTGGAAGCGGTCACGCTACCGCTTGAACTTGCTGTAAAAAGAATTGATGACAATCCTGACCAATTTTTAAATAACTTCACAATAAAAAACTTAAAAAACGGAGCGGAAAACCTGGCAAAATCAAGAAGCTACCGAATGATTACCCAAATTTATAAACTCGGAACAGGACTTTTAACCGCAATTCCAAAATCAATGCTTACAGTTGCTCTAATCCCGATTATTATGGATTTGCTCAACAAAAAAAATCCGACCAAACCAGACACAAAAACTGAACAAAACCAAAAGAATTTTGATATTTTGAAAGATAAAAACGTGTTTTTCACGGGGAATTTTGTGGAGAAAGTAGCAAAAGGCGTTGCAAAAGGGATAAATACCCCTAAAATTCAAAATTTGGCTAAGAAATACGAAAAGAACGATAAAGATATTGCAAAACATCTGACGGCAACAACAGACATTTTACTGACCGCCACCAACTGTCAACAAACCGCAAGCAGCAAACGAATAAAAGAAGACAGAAAAAGGGCGTTAATTTATAACAACATTATTTCAACGGGTATAACGTTGTTGGGCGGATACGGAGTTGACCTGTTGATGAAAAATAAAACAAGAAAATTTATAGAAAAATTCAAACAACTGAATGCTGCAGACCCGAAAGTTTTGAAATATGTCGAAGGAATAAATATTTTACGACCGACAATAATTTTTGCAGCGATTTACTATGGAATTTTGCCGATGTTCTCGACTTATTTGTCCGAAAAAATCGACAAGCATACAAAATAGATTTGCAAAATAAAAGTTTTATGCTACAATTTTGAAGAGAGATAGTGCTGACTTTTGGTTAAATCTCGAAGACAGATAAAAGCAAAAGGTTGGTAAAACTTCTCAAAGACAAGTCGTCACGGGCCTGTGGCGCAGCGGTAGCGCAGAGGACTCATAATCCTTTGGTCGTGGGTTCGAATCCCTCCGGGCCCAAATTTAAAACACAGAGCCATCAAGGCTCTTTTTTAGTGAGAAAATAAAATTTACTATCGGGAAAACAGATTTTTTCAAACACAAAAACAGCATTTCACTTAAACACTCAGAATGACAAATAAACAAACCCCTCTCTCTAACTCTCTCCATTGGAGAGAGGACAAGTTTAAATATATTTATACAAATTCTAAAATTTTAGATACATAAGTTTTCATACAAAAAAGTAAGGTGGAGAATTTTTCGTTTTCCCCACCTTACAGTTTTTAATTTTTAGATATTAAAATTGAAGCCTTTTTCTGCAATAATTTGCTTAATTTTTTCTATATCATATACTTCCCCCTATAACCATTATAGGAACGACCATCTTCATTATGCGAAAGCATATTTCCTGTTTTTTTATCAATTTGTTCAGTACCACAAGGAACTAATTTCCCGTCTTGCATTTTATAGTGTTCTTTTGTTATTGTGTTAGTTTTTGGATTGTATAATGTATGATGAGCAAATTCAATTTTTCCTTCTTTATTATATACAACTGAAAACTTTTTACCATTAATTACTTTGTGACCTTTGGCTGGTGGATACCAAATGGGGTCCTTGGTTCTTCTAATAGTTTTAGTTTCTCCTGTTGCTAAATCTATTTCTCTACGAAGAGGGATTTCTTTACCATTTTTATAGTTTTTACTTGACAAATTATATTCTTCAATTTTAATTGTATGAGACTTTCCATCTGGAGTAATTGTAGTGCGATACAAAATACTACCTCTTTCAACTTGTCTACCTGATGCGAATTTAAAACTAGGACTCCCTTCGTAGATTTCCTTAACCATCAAAATAGAACCATCTTTTTCTTTGAATATACTTAAAGTATAGTCATTTTTAATAATATCAACGGAATTAATAAAACCATCGGCATTCCTGTAATAAGCTTTAACTGTTCCATCAGCTAATTCTGATTTTTCAACATAACCATTTTCATAAGTTAATTTAGCTTTTTTAGTTTCCAAAATACCTGTATACGCTTCACCATTAACAAATTTCTTTTTCGGTAATACTGTTTCTCCTGCATTTTGAGATCCTTTTTCTACAGCTTTTTCTGCACCACCTAAAAATTTTTGAATACCTTTACCAAGTTTACCTTTATAACCGGCAACTCCTAATCCAATTACAGCAGCTAAAGCTGTTGCACCTATCATATATTTTGCCGCATTTGACTTTTCTTCGTCAACTTCAGAGTTTGACGTAAAACTTTGTTGCGACTTCAAAGTTGCTTTTGGAGTTCGTTGAAGTCCAACTGAATAGTTTTTTACTGCTTCTATTGCCATTGTTACACCTTTTTTGTTTGTACACCTACATAAATATTAAAACAGAAAAGTTGAAAAATTTGCCATAGTGCCCCGCATAGCATAGCATAGCATAGAGGCATTATATCTGGGTTTGAGTCATTTTTAAACACATTTTTACATTTCGTAACAATATCGATTTTCATTAAATTTTTACACGTTTTTCTTTTATGTTATTATAATTTGACAGTCGAAATTGAAAATTTACCACTCAATATAACTTTTCTTAAAAAGTTATACAAAAAGTTTACTCTATTCAATTACCACAACCCCATTTGGAACTGTTGTTAGGGAATTGTTTACCCAATATCCGTTTTCTTGTGCAAAGTCATCAATCAACGAAAAATATGTAGAACCCGAGCCTGTCATCACTGAGTTCGGATATTTTTCTTTTACAAATTTCAACTCCTCATAATCCTCAAGAATTGCCCATTCCAAGTCATTTACAAACTCATCTCTTGTTTCAAGGTCTTTCCCATCTTGGATTTTCCGTGAAAATTTTGTATAAGCCTCTTTAGCAGAAACCCCCAAATCAAGCGGTTTTATCAAACGAACATTATATTCATTATATTCGACAGGAATAATAATTTCACCTCTACCGCTCGTTTTCAAACACCCGCCCTTTAAGCAAACATTCAAATCCGAACCCAATTTTGCACACAAATTATGCAACTCCTCTTCCGTCAACAGTTCTTCAAATATTTTATTCAACCCGTACAAAGTACCCGCCGCATCAGTGCTGCCACCAGCCAAACCTGCCACTATCGGTATATTTTTCTCAATAAAAATCTTTATCCGACATGCCTGCAAATTCGTACTGTCCAAAAACAATTTTGCAGCCTTATAAACCAAATTCCGCTCATCATAAGGAATTTTGGTAGAATTTCCCGACAACAAAATCTCAAAATTATCTGCCTTTTCAACACTAATGGTCAAATAATCATACAAACTAATCGTTTGCATTACACTGTCAATATTATGAAATCCGTCAGGGCGTTTATTCACAACCTTCAAGCCAAGATTTATTTTAGCGGGGCATTTAACCTTCAGCGTTTTCATTAATTTTGCCTCTTGTATTCTAAAAGAGCTTCCGATAATTCGCCAAATTTTTCGATAGACAACTTTTCGCCACGAATATTCTCATCCAGTCCGAGTTTTTCCATTGCAAAACTTATCGCTTCTCTTGTAAATCCACCGCTAAGCAAACAATTTTTCAAATTTTTACGACGTTGAGCAAATCCTGCTTTGATAACTTTTCTGAAATGTGAATAATCCGACAACTCAAGACGTGGAGTTTTTCGCACCTCAAGTTTTACAACCGCAGAATTTACTTTCGGAGCAGGGAAAAACGATTTTCTACCCACAAGTCGCATAATTTCAACATTTGCCCAAAAGTTTGACAAAATCGTCAACAAACCGTATTGTTTTGCAGGTGAGTTCTCGTCAGCCGTCATTCGATACGCAACTTCGGCTTGTACCATTAGCAAAATGTCTTTTATCTTTGCTCTGTTTTTATTTGTCAAATCATCAATTTCACCAAGCAAATGTGCAATAATCGGACTTGTGATGTAATACGGAATATTTGCCACTATTTTAATCTCACCGTCCGCCAACTCCGACAAATCGGTTTTCAAAATGTCATTGTGAATAATCTCCAAATTCGGAGCATCAAGTTTTTTCAACTCTTTTATCGCATCTTCATCAAGTTCAATTACTATAACTTTTTTTGCGTATTTTACTAACTGTTCTGTTACAAACCCAATCCCCGGACCAATTTCCACAACCGTATCCTCAGGTGAGATATTCGCATATTCGATAATATCTTGGATAACTTCGCCGTCAACTAAGAAGTTTTGTCCAAGTCTTTTTTTTGTTCTAAAAATTCTTGCTCGTTCAAAATAATTCATCTTACTAAATATAATAACACACATGGGTAAATGTTTACAAAATTTTATTTGATATTTTAAATAATGTTATAATAAAGTAAAGGGGTAAACATGTTAGAAACAGAACAACGAGTAGAAAAAAGCGATATTTTAAAAATTTACACAAACGGTTGCAAGAGCCCAAAAGACTTCAAAGTCGGACTGGAATACGAAAGACTGCCGATTAGCACAGGTTCCTTGTGTTCTGTTGACTACTGGGAAGAATTTGGAATAAAAAATCTGCTTGAAAGATTTGCACAAGAAGAAACTTGGGATTTCATTTATGATGAAAAAAATATTATCGGATTAAAAAACAGACACGACACAATAACTCTTGAACCTGGAAGTCAAGTTGAAATCAGTGCCGAACCTCAAGAAACAATTTTTAAACTCAAAGCAAAAATCGAATCAATAAATGACGGGTTAAAACCACTTTTAAAAAAAATGGGCATAAGACTTTTGGAATACGGAGTTTCGCCATATTCAACCTACAAAAGCATTCATTTAATCCCGAAAATCAGATATAAAATTATGGCACGCTACCTTTGGGGAATTTTATCGGACGTAATGATGAGAGAAACTGCAGGGGTACAATGTTGCATTGATTTTTCATCGGAAGAAGATGCAATGAGAAAATTCAAACTTGCGAACAAATTAACACCGTTTATGACCGCAATGTTTGCAAACTCACCAATCAGAGGGGGAGTTGATACAGGCTACAAGTCCTTCCGTGCATTAAGTTGGCTAAACACGGATAATGATCGTTGCGGATTTGCTGGCAAAATCAGCGAAGAATTTTCTTTTGATGATTACATTGATTATGTTTTCAAAACTCCAATGATATTCTTGCATAAAGACGAAGACTATATTTCAACAGACGGAGAAATCAATTTTCTTGAATATATGGAGAACGGTTGCAAAAACCATTTAGCAACAATAGAAGACTATGAACTTCAAGCAAATCTTTGTTTTCCTGAAGTAAGAATGAGAAATTTCATAGAAATAAGAAATCACGACTGTGTCGGCGGGGATTTGAAATACTCAATTCCTGCGATATACAAGGGCATAATGTATAGCGAACAGGCGATGAGAGATTGCGAAGAATTATTCAAACACTTGCAATACAAGGATTTTTCGGAAATAAGATACAATGTACCGAAAACCACACTCAATACAAGGATTAAAAAAGCAAGAGTTTTTGACTATGCAATAGAGGTTTTAAAAATAGCAGAAAGAGGTTTGAGAAGCTTCGACACGGGCGAAGAATACTTCTTAGAACCGATTAAGGAATATACATTCAATAAGAAAACACCTGCGGATATAATTGTTCAAAATTGGAACGGGTGTTGGAACAAAGATTTGAGAAAATTGGTAAACTACCTTTCAAGTCCGGAATAAGGACTATTTTTGAGTTTTGGCTCTTTTCCTCAAAAGATGAGCGTAGGCTTTTGTTGTGTGAACGCTCATACCGAGTTTGTCTGCAATCTCAACGAGTGAAACGCCCGAATTTAACAACTTTAAAATTTCTTCTTCTCTGTTATCCATTATAAAACCTCATAAACAAAAACAAAACAGAGAGAAGGGGATTCGAACCCCTGGTGAAGTTACCCTCACACAACCTTTCCAAGATTGCACCTTAAGCCACTCGGACATCTCTCTAAATCGTATCTTTTAATATATTACTAAAATATAAACGTAAAGTAAATATTTTATTAAAAAGTTTACAAAAAATGGTGGATTTGTCACAGAATTGGACAAAGGGGCAAAAAGAAAAATCCGGAGCTACCGACAAACCACAATTTTCAATTAAGTTATTGACGATTTGAGTAAGAATGTGTCATAATAGGGTATAAATATTAAACAAAAACATTCAAATAAACATCCAAAGAACAAATGGCTTCGTAGCTCAGCAGGATAGAGCAGTGGTTTCCTAAACCAAAGATCGTGCGTTCGAATCGCATCGGGGCCATTTTATTTTTTTAGTTTGGTTAAGAAGGACTATTTGGGGAAATTACATTTCTAAGCTTTTGTCATTCAGAAAAGATTAAAAATCAAGCAATTTTAATTGCGTGGATTTTTTCTTATTCAGAATCTGTTTTAAGTTCGTTCTTTTTCCTCATAGAAACAGATTCCGGCTCGTAGGCCGGAATGACATCTTGGTAGGCTTAGCAAAGCGTTCGTCATTCTGAAAACTTAGAAAAATTTTGCGAAGGAATGAGCAGAATTTTGTCATTATAATTACCGCCCGAGGACGGAATGTCCTCGGGCGATATTCAAAATATTATTTTCTAATATTCATATTAATTACCATTTAATCAGAACGGCACCGTCTGCTCCAGGTCCTGCAGGAATGTTAGAATAATCGTTTCTGCAACCTGCCGGAACATATTTATTATGTGCTCGTGCGTATGCCGTAGCGGACGCATAGTCAACAAAAACACTGGAATTCAGTAATTTTTGTTCAAATTCAACTTCTCTACGACCTGCCCAGCATCTGTGTTCAACAGCACCGCCTTTACCGCCACGTCCTGATTTTGTGAATTTTTCAAGCGGATTAGTATCACTTCCCATCAAGTTTTGGAAGGCAATATTCAAGAAACTTGAGAAAATACCAACAGGGGTAGGATAAAGACCTGCTTCATTTTTATTTGAAATTTTAAAATACTTATAAGCAGACTTATTATCTTTTAAATTCTCACAGTAATCAGGAACTTCTGACACTTTTTGACGTATTTGTCCAAAGGTCAATTCATTTCTATTGTTTACATATTCGTTATCTGCTTTTATGTAATCGCCATGACTATCTTTAGAAAATGCTAAATCATAATAATAGCATACTCTTTCGTTATCATAACGTTCTTTATTATATGGTTCTAACAGGTCCGCATCTTGCTCTTTGCCACCTTCGCCACCTTCACCGCCTGCAGCCGAAACAATATCACCAAAGGAAGATTTTGACCCTGCAGCACCTCTACCACCTGAATTTAGAGCAGCAGCAGAACCGCCACGACCAACTTTGATAGTAGTGTCAACACCTTTCAGTGAACGAACGAGAGTAGTTTTGAACTCACCAGGTGAGCCTTTTTCTCCATAAGTCAGATAGTTACTGTCATAACCATATCTGTATGCGTAATAGCCGTCAGGTTCAGGAGTTGAGGAATACCAGTGTTTCAAACAATATCCGTAATATCCGCTACCTGAGCAGTTTGTAGCACTTTTTCCTGATGAACAGGAACCATCAATAGCATCTATTGAAGAAGCAGACGAGGTATCAACACACTTATCAACACCTAACGGATCGGAAGTATAATCACGTTCTCCTCCGCCACCACCTGCGGAAGCACTATCTGCTTGTACATAATCTGCTTGTGCTCCGTCTTTACTGATTTTGTAATAAGCATAAGAAACATTAGCACCGCAGGATTTTGCATAATAAGCACCTGTTGCCTCAGAATAACAAGCCGCAGTACCGGTATCAGCTTTGTCTGTTTTACAGAAGAAAGAACTGCCTCCATAATCTTTATCTGAACCGGCTGAACCTGCTCCATTAAACGTTTTTCCGCCTGTACCCGTCAAGTTTACATCACCGGCAACAGGAGTTATACTTTGACAACTAGCACCGGATCCTCCACTATTACCTCTTTGATAAGCAGGAGAATATGTGTACCAATCTTCATAACCGTCTTTACAATTAGAAGAATCTACAACCGTTCTGTAGCCTACAGTAACAGTCGTCGCAGCACCAGCCTTGCATTCTGCTTCTACTGTACCGGTTGCACCGGCAGTTTCTTTTGTTTCATCTTTACAGTTGTTATAATCTGTTACTGTTCTTTTACAAGTTTGTTGCACTCGCCGTGCTTCTTCCCATTCGGCACAAGTTACGGTTGTAGTTGTCGTACATTCCTGACCATCTTCAATTTGCTTTTGATGAGATTTTTCAGGAATGCTAACAGTGCAAGAAGCAGTACCTCGCCCACTCACGTCATGAGAAGGGCGTGAACCACCTGTTTGACAAGATCCTGTACAGGTTCCATGTACGGCAACGCACCAGCCGCTTTTTGTACTTGCAGGCTCATCAACAATTTTTTCATACCTGTACTTAGGTACACATGTAGTATTACTTATGGGCTCTCCTAGTTTTTTACATTTTTTAGGAACAGTATAAGAACAATCGTATTCTTCCTCTTTAGTCCCACATACACTGGTTGTTTTACAAGTATAGAATTGACACTTTCCGTCTTTCCATTCCGCTCTACAGGTTTCAGCCAGTTGAGCAGTAATCGGCTCTTCCTTAGTACCATACCCCAAACAAGTGCTATGCGAAGTTCTTGTGGTATAGCCGATATCGCCACCTGCACCTGAACCTACACTACTTGCATAACCGTACAAGGCACCTGCATAGAGCTTAAACTCATCATAATCAATATCCAAATTACTTAACCCTTTTTTTGTCAAATTGAAGGGCGACATATCTATATAATCAGTATATTTACTAAGCCAATTACCACCTTTGTAGCCGGCGTCACCACCGCCACCGCCACCACCGATGACTGAAATTTCAAAATATCCGGCTTTTTTAGGCGGAACAAATACACAGTTGTCGGTTTCTCTAGGCGGAATAATCATTTTGGTTTTCATCTTTCCTGCCCATTTTGCTTCTTTTAATTTTCCGTTTTCGTAATAGCACAAATAAGCACCATGATTGACCAACGTCGGTAATCTGAAATGCTTTTTGGTAACTACAGGAAACAATGCCGCAGTAATCAATGATGCCACAAGTAATATCATCATCAATTCAACAAGTGAAAATGCTTTAAATTTTCGATTAAAAAACATACCCGATATTTATCCTTTCAAAATTATTACCATAAAAATAATGCTGCTCCGGCATTTCCGGATTGATTCCTACCTCCGCCTCTACCAACATTAGCATTTTTTATATCTGAAGTGTATTGCATACTATCAATAAATCTCGCCAAATTTGAGCGTGTTGCCCCTGTAGCTGAAGAGGTAGTATTCATTACAAGCTCCATTGTATAAAAAGAAGGTTCCCATGTGTCATCTAACTTTTTATTATCTCTAGGATCCCAACTATAATATGATGCAGGGTTTAAAGAATCGTCATCATAGTCACTGTAAATACTTATATCGTGATAAATCCAAACATTTGGTCTATCTTTATCTTGTTGTGTATATACATCATTTACAACATATCTTGGATTTTTCATCTCAACAGTGCCGTCAGTTTTTACTTTTTTATATTCCAAGTCTCGTGTAACATAAGACCCTTTTGTACGGCAAAAACTTACTGAAATTTTACCATTATTAACTTCGCAAGTCGGCGGGATGTTACACCAAAATTCTTCAACCGTTGACCACGCAGTCATTGAACAAGATAAAATATCATCAACCGTTGTATTTTCTAAACTTGCCAAAGACTTACCGCCTGACGCAGTCACAAGCTTGTTACCGTCTTGGTCATAAACTATTGTATCAGTACCATTTGAGCCTATAGCACCACCTTTTCCCGGAGTAATTTTGTAGCTCGTTGCCACATAGTCATAAAAAGCACTTACAAATTGCCCTTCGCTGGCACCGCTTTTTGCATTACCGCCAGCACCACCGCCAACAACATCAATAATCATATATTTTGCATAATACGGAGGTTGAAAGGAACAAGTAGTTTCAGTGCCACCATTGTTTTTAGCAAGTTTTTTTCCTTGAGAACTGCCTTCAGTGAACAACTGTTGCCATAACTGCCCGCTTTCATCATAGTAACACTCAAAACGACCGTGAGCTTCTGACGCTAATTTCGCTTTCGGACGGTGTGCTACAGTATTCGCCATAAGTGCGATAAAAATACCTACAATCGCCATTACAACGAATGTTTCAAATAAAGAAAATCCCAGCCTAAATTTCGTCATTTTCATTACCATAAGATTACCACCGCTCCATCTCCGCCATTATGAGCAGGACATTTCAACTTAGAAGCATCATCACAATTTGTATAAGTCGTTCCGCCGTTTGAACACATAGCTTTTTCACCGTTTGAACATTCTTTTGATGAGTCAGAATCAACTGTACAATTATGAATTTTAATATTATTCAATTTTGTTTTACATGATATGGTTACATAATCCGTATCAAATGTACACCCATAGTATTTGGTCATCTTTTCATTATACAAAGACTGCAAATAAGAATCATCCGAGTAAGATATACTATCTGAATAATCATAAGTATATGTAGAAGAGGAAACAGGAACTATGCTTGTCCTTTTAGTTACAGTATTGTACGATACTCTAAATTTTTGCCATGTATAACTATAACGAGAAGGAGCACTGGCATTTACCAAATTAGAAACGACAGTCCTTGACATATTCCCAATTCCGCATTGATAAACTAATGTATTTGGAGTTTTCTTTGTTGCATTCTCATCATCATCACAGTATCCGCCTCGTTTCACCTCAAAAGTTTCAGCTGACTGAAGACTACATTTAGCAGATGCAGAAGTATTTTCGTTGGAATAATATTTTGTACTAACTTTGTCCGTTACATATTTCCAGTTAGAATTGTAACGTCGGATATATTCCCATACTCCGCCGTTATCATCATATTCATACAAAATTTGCCCTGCTGTATCTTTAACAAACTGAGTTTCACCACTGCCACCGTCACCTGCATTAGACGGAACATGAGATTTCATTGCTTCATATTTTTCAGCACTTTCAATTACATCAATAAATCCTGAAACCTTTTTCGAAACAGCCTTCTTTGTACTCATCAAAAAGTCTGTCGGCTTTCCGCCAACCAAAGTGAAGACCATTTTACTGTCAACACTGCCATTCCCGGCATTTCCACCTGTAGCACGCAAGGCTTCAATAGCTGAAGTATCCGGATAAATATAATTAATAACAGTATCAGCTCCGACTCCACCTGAACCGTCTTTGCTCCGAGAGATTGTTCCTCCTTTTCCAGGTATTATTTCCATTTTTAGGTTTCCAGGTAATTGTGGAACAAATGATGATACAACTTTTCCCGCCGAACCGCCAAGCCTGTACCTGATTTGCTGTTTATCGGAAATTGTATTTACATCAAATTGTTCTTTATATTCTTTTACCATACCCGATACAGACACACACCAAGGTATCTGACTACAAGCATTAGTTTTATTAAACCAAGCAACCCACTTTGGCCAAACACTTACGGCTGATTTCGTCAGATATGATACCGCTTGAACTTTTGTATTTTTAGGTGTCAAATCTTCGGTTACGATAGTATTACCGTGTTCATCTTTTTGCGTTGCAATAACAGCACCTGCTCCGCCACCGCCGACAGCGTGAATCATATAATACAAGGTATTTGAAGTAGGCGTGAATGTACATTTTTCACCATCAATTTTTTTAGGTCCGTCAATCAAACCGCTTTCATCACTATAATAAGAATAAAGAGCCTTTTTCCCATCAGCATCAACGTCCCAATAACATTCAAATCTGCCGTGAGCCTTTCTCGTATCGGTAATTTTAAAAACTTTTTTCGTCACAGGCGGCAATGCCAAGAATATCAGCATAATTATCGCCATTACAACCAAAACTTCCGCCAAACTGTATGCTTTATTAAACCTTTTGAACTTCTGACAGGTTCTTCCCAACATCAAATATCCTCTTATATATTCATCATACCCAAGTTGAGCACAATAATCTCATATTATCATACTTACATATATTTACTATGATAACATATCTTTATAAGCTTTTCAAGCATGCTAAATTTTGTTACATTTTACAACTTAGGTCAATCTCTTGAAAATCTCACGAAAATGATTTATAATTATAAACAACACAATACGAGGAGATTTATAATGTCGAGGAAGTCTGATAAAAAAGGTTTTACACTTGCCGAAATGCTCATAGCACTGGCGGTTATCGGAGTAATTGCGGCTATTACAATGCCTTTATTACATAAAATTATCCCTACAAAAGAAGATACAACTAAAAAGAAAGCCGATTACCTTGTTCAACAAATCGTAAACCAACTCTACGATGACGATATTATGTATCCCAAAACAAAAGAGTTTACGGTAGGCTTCCAAAATACAGAAAAAGCAACAATTTTCAACCCTGCAACAAAGAAATTGGATGACTACGAAGGCAATACAAAATTCTGCGAACTTTTTGCCAGCCGAATGGTCGTAGCATCAGGTTCAGGACCTATCGTTTGTGAAAACCAAATAAACGAAAGCGGAACAACACTTGCTCGAGGCAAACGCTCCTTCACTGCAAAAGACGGTATTGAATGGTATTTACCCGTTACAGACTTCAAAAAAGGTGCCGCCGAAATTATGGTTGACGTTAACGGTCCTGAGGGTAAAAACTGCGTTGAAGGCGAAAAATACAAAGATGCTCTCGGAGTTGAGCATACATGTTCTGCCAAAGATGCCGACAGATTTATTTATTTTATAAAAACAAACGGCACAATCTCACTTGAAAAACCGACCAGCGTTCAGAAAACCAGCTTCCAAATCAACGTAAACGTAACAAGTGAAGGCTGTTCGGAAAGCAGTTGCGGTCACAATGGTGGTAGCGTACAAATTGCACACTTAGGAACTAACACAAGCGATAGTGGGGCAACCTATTCAAGCTCCTCAGCTGCATTTAAAAACCTACAACCAAACACTCGATACATGTTAAAAGCGATACCAAACGGAGGCTATTATACAAACTGGTCACTAAATAAAAAAAGAGTATCAATTTATTCAGGTGATGTTGATGTGGATTTGAAGTTTTACAAAAGAAAAACCTACTGCGTAACACTCGATATTGATAATTGTGCCGAAGATAAAGCAACAAGTTGTGTAAATGCAACACTCAAAAACAAATGTAAGTACACAAAAACAACAAATAAAAATGGAGAATATAAACTCAATAGTGACGGAGTTTATGAATACGTTGGATTAGGCGTTGATGGTGGCAAATACCAATATGGTTGTACCGGCACAGTTGCAAATGATAGTAACTATGGTGCAGGACGTCCAGTTATAAACTCAAGCACAGGACAATCAACTTCTATCGACAACACTAAAAACTCATCATCAATTCACTGGTGCGAATTGTATGCAGACGACTACAGAATTGATGCAACCGGAAAAGGAGACTATAAAATCACTCCATACAATGACAGTAACCCTAAAGGACTATACCAACAAGATGTACGATTAGGAACAGAAAGTTTGTTCTTTAGTACTTCAGTAGAAAAATAAAACATTTTATATATAAAACTTTTTTATATTATTTAAAACTAAGTTACAAAAAAGCGGGCGAGATAACATCTCGCCCACTTTGCTTATATATCTTCCAAAACTCGCTTTATTATTTGCCACGGTCTTTAGAAAGCTTACTTGTGCTAAGATATTCTTTTTCTTTATCACCTTTTACATACATTTTACCGTCAGCCATAACATGAATAATAAAGATATCAGGCTTGCAATCAGTAACGTGACTATTGATACAGTTTGGGCCTTCATCACCATTTACGTCAACATAAATCTTAGCCCCGTCCGTATCATTATAATTTGTAGATTTGAAATCAGTGTAAGGCAAATACCAAGAGATACCGTCAGTTGTTACGAATGTCGGCGTAGTATAAGTTCCATTACCTGAAGGCACCGAGCGTGAAGCATCTTTACAAACATCTAACACTCCTTTATTATAAGTTAAATCTTCATTCGTATTAACTTTTCTTGCAAAAAGTGAACAGAATTTACCTTTTTGCTTTGATTCATTAGATGATGACCCGTAAGTATGCCCCAAATAAGTTGTTTGAATAGTATTTGCAAGCCCTACTGTTTCACCTGTTGTCGGGTAGAAATCTTCATCATTTGCAAGTTCATACACCATACGTTCCGCAACATAGTATGCTTTTTTAAACATTACTTTTTTCTTGTCCGGACGAATATAAGCAATAGCAGGCATAATTATTGCCGCCAATGAAGCACAAACAGCAAGAGCTATTAGCAATTCCGCCAGCGTAAAACCTTTATTTTTTTTCAACATCATAATCCTCGCTAAATTTAACTATAACAACCTATTATATTTTAACATATTGAGAAAGAGAATGCAATATAACATTGATGAATATTGACTTTTGCGGGAACAAAAGCTATAATAAATATATCAACAAAATTAGAGGATACGGGGTTATGAGAATAAAAAAAGCGTTTACACTTGCCGAAATGATGATAGTATTTATCGTAATCGGTGTTATTATTGCTTTAGGCGTCACAAGCACAAGACCTTGGGAAAAAGCCTACAAATACGCTTATATCAGAATGTACCACGCACTGTCGCTGGCAACTTATAACCACATGGTCAATGCGAACGGCGAAGATGCCTTTCCTACAACAAGGCAAAAAATGTGTGAAGCCCTGCTTGAATATATTAACACTGCGAATAACAAAAAAGCCTCTGAATGTTCTGCAAATGCTTCGGATTACTTAGATGCAAACGCAGAAAGCAGTAAATTTGACGTTAATACAGGGAAAGCTCCTAATATTATAACTTCTAACGGCTTGAGAATTTGGATTGGCGGAACAGTAAATACCGTAGGCGGAAAAACTGTTGAATATAAGACTTTGAAAAAATCTATAGACGGTGCGACTGATACAGTAAGATATTTTGTTGTTTATGTCGATTTAAACGGAGAACGCACACCTAACACAGCAACTTGGTCTAAAGAAAAAATGGCAGATGTTGTAGCGTTTGCAATTACCGACAAATACATAGTAATCCCGCTGGGCTATCCGCTGGTGGATTCGAGATATATGGAAGCCAATGTAGTTTACCCGACGATTGATACAGACGTAAACGATGATAAAACAGAAAACTACACAGGTGATGAAGATGTTGTATCAGAAGCAATGACTTATTATGAAGCAATGGTGAAAGCCTATGCTTTAGAAAAAAACGGGAAAATAAAACCGTCATTAGGCAATGTTGCAACATACTTATACGATTTCAATAAAGCCATGTTTTTGGCTGGAAACACAAATCGTCGTAATTTTTGGGTTTGCGGAACGAAATCAGGAAATGATATAGTAAAATGCAGCTCTAAAAAAACGGATGAAAGTACAGGATTTAGAGATTTTTACGAAACCAATCCAAGCTTTGATGAAATTAACTGCGATTCTGAAGGTTACACCGAACCGATTTGCAGTGTGAAGATTTTCGATTATCACTAATTTTCGTTGTCGGCAGATCCGCATTGGAAGATAAATTTTGTGGGCGGCATTGCAATGCCGCCCCTTCTTGAAATCAGAGTCTAAGATTTAACGTGTTGGGCAAGTATGCCTAACCGACAAAGTTACAAGAGAAACGTCATTCTGAAAAGATTAAAAATTAAGCAACAAGCCAAGCGACGAGAAGTTGCGGTTACCGCAACTTCTCGCTGCTCTCAACTTTTCATCATTACGCTAAGATAACCTTTTTAAAATGTTTTTTGCCCTTGCGAACCTTCAAACCTTCCTCAGCTTCGGCTTTGGTAAACGAAGTATCCAAAGTGCTGACAGCCCGGTCATTAACACTCACGCCGCCTTGTTGAACAAGTCTTTTTGCTTCGCCGTTACTTGAAGCAAAACCGCATTTTGTCATAATTTGAACGATTGAAATTTTGCCCTCATTAAAATCAGCTTCGGTCAATTCAACAGTCGGAATATTTGCATCATCACTCTTTCCGCCAAACAACGCTCTTGCAGAACTTTGAGCCTTTTCTGCTTCTTCTTTTCCGTGAACAAGTGACGTCAATTCATACGCCAAAATTTCTTTCTTTTCGTTAATTCTATTATCTTCCCAATGTTCCATCTTTTCAATTTCTTCAATCGGAATAAAGGTCAACATTTTTATACATTTCATAACGTCAGCATCATCAACATTTCTCCAATATTGATAAAATTCAAACGGAGAAGTCTTGTTAGGGTCTAACCAAACCGCACCTTTTGCCGTTTTACCCATCTTCTTGCCTTCGCTGTTCATCAACAACGTAATTGTCATTGCATAAGCATCATCGCCCGTTTTCTTTCTGATAAGTTCGGTACCCGCCAACATATTACTCCATTGGTCGTCCCCGCCGAATTGCATATTACAACCATAATTTTGATGTAAATGATAGAAGTCGTAAGCCTGCATAATCATATAATTAAATTCTAAAAAACTTAAACCTTTTTCCATTCTTTGCTTGTAGCATTCCGCTCTAAGCATATTATTTACCGAAAAACAAGCCCCGACATCACGCAACAATTCAACATAATTAAGCTTCAACAACCAATCTGCATTATTAACCATAATCGCCGCATCATCGCCAAAAGTGATAAATCTTTCCATTTGTTTTTTGAAACAATCACAATTATGCTGGATTGTTTCCTTAGTCATCATAGAACGCATATCAGTACGTCCTGACGGGTCACCGACATGACCTGTTCCGCCACCAATCAAAACTACAGGCTTGTTTCCTGCCATTTGAAGTCTTTTCATTAGGCACAAAGCCATAAAATGACCTACATGCAAAGAATCCGCTGTCGGGTCAAAACCTATGTAAAATCTTGCTCCGCCGTTATTTATCAAATCTTTAATCTCTTTTTCGTCAGTAACTTGTGCAATCAAGCCACGAGCCTGCAATTCTTCAAAAATATTCATTACTTTCTCCTTAGTCTTTTTAATTTATAACTTTATTTTATCATAAATGTTTTATTTTTTAATTTTCGCAATATTCTTTCCAAATTTTTCTGTATTTACGCTCTAAACTTCTTGTAAATTCCTTATGCTTTGTGCAAATCGGCGAATTGCGAACTATCTCTCTTAATTCGCCTCGAAGCTGCTGTAAGTAAGCCGAATTTTTAGCCAAACGAGTTGCCAGTTCGATATATTCCTCATCATTTACAGCAATAAGGCTTGATAATCCGCAGGAATTTAACACGGAAGCCGCACCGTTACTTTGCAAAGCTTCCCCTTTTAAAGTAACTGTCGGAACTCCGCACAAGGCTGTTTCAAGACAAATTGACATGCCTGAAAACGGGTAAGAATCCAGCGAAACATCCGCTAATTCATACGCCTTAAAATGCGGAAAATACGTTGTAGTGTTATATTCAATTCTGTCTTTTGAGACTCCATGTCGTTCAAATTCAGCAGACAATCTTTTTATGACTGTTTTTGACATACCGGTTCGATAAATCAACAATTTTGAATTTGGAACATTTTGCAAAATTTTCACCCACAAACGAATTAACTTGTTACTGAGTTTTGAAACACAGTTAAAACTTCCAAACGTGATATAGCCGTTCTTTTCAAACGGACAAACCGTCTGTTCGAGTAAATTCGTTGGCGGTTCAAAAACCTGATATTCTTTCGGCAAATACAACGGCTTTTCCTTGTAATACTTTGCAAATTTTTTCGGCAACATAAATTTATTGGCAATAATATAGTCAACCTCATCAATTCCAAGAGTATTCAAATATCCCAAATATGAGAGAATAATCGGAGCAGGCTTGTAAAAATGCACCAAAGAACGCAGATTTGTAAAACCGCCCAAATCTACAAGGATATCAATATCTTTGTCAAAAATAACCTGTGCAAGTTGTGGAATTTCCAACTTTTCGCAATCAATTATATTTAATCCGAGAGATTTTATTTTTGCGGTTGTTGTATCAGAAGTTGAAGAAGAATTAAAAACGGTTATGTTAAATTTCTTTTTATTATGATTTTCCCAAATCGGAAGAATATAGTTCATCATAATGTGCGAATGACAATCAGAAGATAAATAACCGATATTCAATTTTTTATCTGAGTCTTTTGATTTCTTTTTCTCAGGAGAATAATATTTTTGAATATCACTGAAATAAGTTTCTTTTAACTCCGTCATCAAGTATTCGGCTTCTTCTAAAACCTCACTTTGAGAATAATCGGAAGATTTAATCATTGCAAACGCAATACTCACCGCATCATAGTCGTTTATATCATACAATAACGCTCTATCATGGTATTCTATACTTTTGTTTGTATCAATGAAATAGTAGGCATAAGCAAGCCTTTGCAAAACCGAAAGCTGACCGTCAGGAAACAACTCTAAATACTTTTCATAAAACAAGACGTAATTATCAATATCTTTCAACTCATAATAAGTATTTGCAAGTTTTATATACAAAGTTCCAAGAGTATTTTTATCGTCGTTTTGACGGACAATAGACAAGGCTGATTTGTAGTTTTCTATTGCTTTTTCGGAATTTCCCGCTTCGACATTTTTATCACCGATAGCCTCAAACTCTTTTGCTTTGTCTTTTTTCATAATTTATAAAATCTCCGCTAAAGTCTTACTTATACTAATTTAAAATTTGCATTATTTCCATTCTTCAAACAGATGAAAACTACCATAAAATAAGATTTAAACAGTTTACTTTTTCTAAAGAATACGTTATAATTGTAATAAAGTTGTTGTTGTTAATAAGGATATTTGGTTTATGAAGATAAATAGGTTTTCACTACTCGGATTTGCATTAATCTTGCAAATGATCGGCGTAAACACTAACGCTTCGGAAATTTCGGGCATTAAACCGATTCCTTCGGGCAATTCAAATATTTATAACATCACCCCAGAATTTACCAACAAACTCAACACGACAGGTTTTAGAAAATATGAAAAATTTGACCTGACCAAAGGCGATAACGCAAACTTTATAATGAACAACCTCTCTCGATTCGTAAACCTTGTAGATTCAAAAGTGGGCATTAACGGGCTTGTTAATACAGTCAACTCAGATTTTTCAAAATCTAACGGTGGCTTGGTTTTCGTAACTCCTGACGGTTTTGTTGTCGGAGCAAACGGAGTTTTGAATGTCGGTTCGCTATCGGTTTACACACCTACTCAAGAAGGCTATAATGCACTATCTAACCAACTTTCGGGTGCTATTGCGGGAACAAATCAAACCGTAAATTTTGACCCGTCAACCTTGAGTATCGGCAGCGGAATTATCACGATTAACGGGAAAATTGTTTCTAACGGCAATATTAATTTTAATGCAAACTCAATAAAAATCGGTAAAGACGGACGAGTTATCAGCGGATTGTCAGCAGATAACACTTTCATTTCTTACGACAAAGAAACAGGTAATATCGAAATTACAGATGCGGAAAACCTGTTCAATACTCTTGTAAATTCAGAAAAAATTAACAACAATTCAACAACAATAACCTACAATACAAACGGCGGAGATATAGAACTCGGCGGACTTTCCGAAAACAAAAACGGAAATATCAACTTAAATCTTCAAGACGGAAACGTGGTGAATACAGGTATTTCTGACACATTGTTAAAATCTTCGGGCGATATAAACATAACCGCACAAGGCGGAAGTGTCGGAGAAAACACATCAAATCACGAGGATTTTTCAAAATCAATAAATCTTCAAGCAGGCGGAAAAGTTAATATTTACGCTGATAATATTGTAAATGTAGCTTCCTTAAACCAAGATTTATACGTCGATAATATTACTGGCAATACGGTTTATTTAACGGTAGATAAAACGAACGAAACCAACGCTAACCCGAATCTTTACTCGGCAAACTCAACTTCCCCGAATGTTGTCGGAAACAAAATTTCAATCTCAACTGCGGGAAATATCGGCTCGTCAAACGCTCGACTTAATATCAGTTCAAACTCGGACTCCCAAGTTTTTGACGACAATGCTTGGAACAATAACAAGTTTAGTTACGCTCCGAAAGGTGACGGACTGGAAGTCGTATCTAAAAACGGAAATATCCGCTTAATAGATAATGATACTTCGGTAAATTTTCAAAATCTGTCTGCCGAAAACGGAAAAGTAGATGCTCAGTTTAAAGGAAATACCTATATAGAAAACCTTTCAGGTGCAAACGTGAATGTTTTAACTCAGGGTGAAGTTTTATATATCGACAACTTCCAATCAGATACGATTCTTGACGATACGACAAACAAATTCACGGCATTAGGCTTGAGTTCAGATAAGACAAAACTTTCAGACTCAACAATTATCATAAAAAACGGAATTGTCGGAACTAACGAAAAAGCATCGACACTTGCATTTTCTGCCGATAATATCTATGCTGACGGAAAACATTTTGTTATGGGTAAAGACAGAAGCAATACCCCGATAGAAAACACAAACGGCGAACAGATTTATTATGTGGGGGATGCAAGAGTTGAAGAAGATGCAAACACTGCAAAAATTAGCGTAATCGGCGAAAAATCGGTAAATATTACGGCAAATGCGGTAACGGAAACAGACGTTCAAAAGGCGGAAAATGCTGACGGTTTGACAAGAATTTATTACCAAACAAGTGACGGAATTGACGAAATCGCCTACACGATAAACTCCGAAAACAACGACAGTAATATTACACTTTTAGACGGTGATGAGCCTGAATTTGGCGGCGATACCGACGATGACGGCGATATTGACAATCCTGATATCGGAGATACCGACACTGACCCTGATATCGGTGGCGGTGATACGGACAACGACTCCGATAATGACACAAAAGAACCTGATTTGGGCGACAGTGACAGTGATGACGACCCTGATATCCCAACAGGTGACACAGATTCAGATGATGATATTGACCCGCCAAACACTGGTGGTGATACCGATGATGACAATGACTCAGACATTCCGCCAACTCCGAGTGAACCTGACACGGGCGACACGGACAGTGATGACGACCCTGATATCCCAACAGGTGACACCGATTCTGATGATGATATTGACCCGCCAAACCCTGGTGGGGATACCGATGATGACGATGATTCAGACATTCCGCCAACTCCGGGTGAACCTGACACGGGCGACACGGACATAGACGATGACAGTGACAACAAACCGCCTCATGGTGATACTGACAATGATAGCGATTCAGATTTACCGCCAATAAATCCGAAACCGCCTGTTACACCTGACATGAGCGATATTCAACCAATAATAAATAACAACACAGAACCGCCAAAACCACTACATTTGACGACAGAGGTTTTGGTTATCCCAACAGATGATGAAAATGATTATTCTGTTGAACGGGCGGTAAATACAAACGGCTTGTTCGGTGATAACGAACAAAGAGCCGACCAAATCTTGGCACCGATTCGCCGAGATGCGGCAAAGAAACGTAAATTCGACTTCCGCTGGGGGTTCAAATAATTTGTAATTGTTTAAAATATTCAAAAAGGCAAGGGCATTACGTCCTTGCCTTTTTATTTACATGCCACGAGGGGCAAAAGATCCATTTTCTGAACTATACTTTTTCAAAACAGGATTTCCTGATTCATCAATATCATAAGTGAAAGTTTCGCGCGGACTGCCCGGAGCAGTCGGTTTTTGGGTCAATTTGCCCATCATTGGCGTACCGTCAGGGGTATAATAGACCTTTTGTTCAATGCCGTCATTGGAAGTATAAACAACACGTTTTGCTCCACGAATGCCAGATTCAGCGTCCGCCCCCCAAGTGCCTATACAAATCGTATTGCCTTTAGCATCTTGATACATTTGCCCATTTGTACGGTCAATGGTATCTATTTTCTTGAACCCCAATTTTGCCAAACTTTTTTCATTCGGCATTCTGTCCTCAAGATTAAGATTATTTTTACTCAACAATTCATTTAGCTTTTTTTGATGTTGAGTTTGATTGCTTTTGTGAAATGAAATCGCCCCAAAACTTTTGTCGGCTTGTTGGGTTTGTTGAACTCCGCTCATTGAAAATACGGGATTTGCTCCGTTAATAGGTTGTACCATGTAAATACTCCTTTCGTGTTTAGTTTTTAGCACACATAAATTTATATCTTATGTATATAAAAAGTATTTACGTTCATGAGAATTGCCCCACCCATACCATACCATACCATACCATACCATACCATACCATAAAGCAAGTATATCAAGGTGTTCAGACATTTTAAATTCATTTTAACATTTTGT